>OBXW01000187.1_pt1 | contig 70561 bp, 52 predicted proteins | sample 1495431 | NCBI WGS metagenome assembly OBXW01 (sample SAMEA2580166, study PRJEB22360) | human gut metagenome | biome: human gut; feature: human-associated habitat; material: faeces | place: Denmark | collected 2008/2010 | reverse complement strand
AAACTACGAGAAAAATCCCGTAGTTTTCTATTTACACAATCAGATGGATAGTCCCCATTTTCAATTACTTACTATTATAAGCCACCAACATCCAAACCAGTTTTTCCTGTTCTTTCAGATAATCGCTCATCATCGAAACGGTTACTTCGTCTCCGGCTTGAGAAGCGATAGACAGAATCTTGCGTTCCTCACCGATCAGATAGCTGATAGACTGGAGAATGCTGTTCAGAGCCTCGTCACCATTGCTCACCTTGTCCACTTCATTGATATTAGCCACTTTCAGATAATCACTGAATTTGTTGGCAGGAGTTCCGCCCAACATTAGGATTCGTTCTGCTATTTCGTCCACCTTTTCGGCTGTGTCGTCATACATCTTCTCGAACTGGCTATGGAGAACGAAGAAATTATGCCCTTTGATGTTCCAGTGGAAACCACGAAGATTCGTGTAATATACTTGGAAGTCCGCTAATAGTTGTTGCAAAGATGCTACTACGTTGTTTGCTCCCGATTCATTCAGCTTGATAAATTCTAAAGTTTTCATATTCGTTTTATTTTTAATGATTTATACTCGTTTTATTTTTTTTCTGTACTGCAAAGATAAGGCGTAAAATGCTTGCTGTCAAACTGAAAATTTCTATCTTTGCATAGATGAAATCTATAACTTTAAATAATTTGATAGATGACAATACAACAATTGGAATACATATTAGCGGTAGATCAGTTCCGGCATTTTGCCCGGGCGGCTGAATATTGCCGGGTGACGCAGCCTACATTGAGTGCCATGATTCAGAAGTTGGAAGACGAGCTGGGTGTGAAGCTGTTCGACCGAACCGTGCAACCCGTTTGCCCTACTGCTATCGGGCAAAAAGTGATTGATCAGGCACGGGTGATTTTAGCTCAGGCGGCTCAGGTAAAAGAGATAATCAGTGAAGAGAAACAATCATTGTCCGGCATATTCCGTTTAGGAGTATTGCCGACGGTAGCTCCTTACCTGCTTCCGCGTTTCTTCCCCCAATTGATGGAGAAGTATCCGGAGTTGGATATTCGGGTGACGGAAATGAAGACGCAGGATATTCAGCAGGCCTTGCACGCCGGAGATCTGGATGCGGGAATTATCGCCAGCAAGCTGGAGGATAGTTTTCTGACGGAAGAAACATTGTTTTACGAGCAATTTTATGCGTATGTATCCAAGAAAGAACCCTCCTTCAAACATGATGTTATCCGCACCTCCGATATAACCGGTGAACGGCTTTGGCTGTTGGATGAGGGACATTGCTTTCGCGACCAACTCGTTCGCTTTTGCCAGATGGAAGCGGTGAAAGTCAGTCAGATGGCCTATCGTCTGGGTAGTATGGAAACCTTCATGCGGATGGTGGAAAGCGGAAAAGGAATCACGTTTATCCCCGAACTGGCTGTCGTGCAGTTGACGGAAGAACAACGTAAACTAGTGCGGCCGTTCGCCATCCCGCGTCCTACACGCCAGGTTGTGTTGGCTACAAGCAAAGATTTCGTTCGCCACACTTTGCTTTGCGTCCTCAAGGAAGAGATAAAATCAGCGGTCCCTAAAGAAATGCTGACGTTGCAGTCTGTTCAGTGTTTACTGTAGTCTGTCAGCTCAGTGTTTGCCGTATCAACTTACTTTCGCCGTTTTATTCTTGAGCCATTGGCTTATTTCAGCTCCTTTGAAATAGATAATCAAGGAGCTGACAATAATAATCATTCCTGCCACTGTACTGAATGTGGGATATTCGTCCGGCAGCATAACCCAACTCAGTACTGCACCGAGAATGGGATTGATCAGCCTGCACATATTGATATCGCTGACTTTCGCTCCTTTGCTTTGCAAGGCGATAAACCAGAAGCTGAAGGCGAAGACCGAGATAAATACGAGAATGCCGAGACTGATATAGAATCCGCTTGGCTTTCCGATGAAAGAATGATAACCTTCCGTGCCCAATCCTATCATATATATAAGCAGTCCTCCGAAAAACATCTGTACGGCATTCAGGAAAATAGGATTCACCTTTCCCTTATCTTCCGAAACGGAGATGGCGGAATAGCCTTGAAAAATGATACTAAGCAGCAGAAGCACGATACCCGTAATTCCTTTCCAGTCGAGCGGCTCGCCGTCACTTCCCATTCCGATGATAAGGAACAGTCCGATAAGGCTGACAATGAGACTGATAATCTTATGCGCGTTTAGGCGGTCATCGCTTGCGAGCAGATGAGCCAACAATACATTGATAAGGGGAGTCATTCCCATGATGATAGATGAGATGGCCCCGCTTACAAAGTCCACGCCAAAATAAAAGGCCGTGTATCCCATAAACATATTGATAAGCACCAGGTTCAGAAATAGTTTGCTGTGTTGCCGTATTTCCTGCCACATTCCTTTGTGCCAGGTATATGCGAATAAGATAATCCCCACAGTCGTGAAACGGAGTCCGGCAAAATTCATGGGAGTGAAATCGTAGCTCAGCCCTTGTTTGATAAAGGGATTGACGATAGCCCATAGAACAGAGGCCAATATAGCATAAAAGAGTCCTTTTTTCATTTGAAATAATTCCTTTGTTTAAAAAATGTTGCAAAGATAGCTATAATTGTATAGATATACTTTGATTTTCAGACTTAATTGCTTATTTTTGAAAAATAAACAAATAACAATCTTGATTTACTATGAAGAAGTACATTTCAGAAATGATCGGGACAATGGTACTTGTCCTTATGGGATGTGGTAGTGCCGTTTTTGCGGGCAATATGGCGGGAACAGTAGGTGCCGGTGTGGGCACGGTAGGTGTGGCTTTGGCCTTTGGATTATCAGTAGTGGCGATGGCGTATGCTATCGGAGGCATTTCGGGATGTCATATTAACCCTGCTATCACTTTAGGGGTATTTCTGACAGGACGTATGAATGGAAAAGATGCAGGAATGTATATGCTTTTCCAAGTGATCGGAGCTATTATCGGCTCGGCTATTCTTTTTGCTTTGGTTTCTACCGGAGCCCATGACGGTCCTACGGTAACGGGATCGAACAGTTTTGGTGACGGGGAGATGTTACAGGCATTCATTGCGGAAGCGGTATTTACTTTCATTTTTGTATTGGTAGTGCTTGGTGCTACCGACTCGAAGAAGGGGGCAGGTAATTTGGCAGGACTTGCTATCGGCCTCACTCTGGTGTTGGTGCATATCGTATGTATTCCTATTACAGGTACTTCTGTCAATCCGGCACGCAGTATTGCTCCGGCATTGTTCGAGGGAGGAGAAGCCTTGTCGCAGTTGTGGCTATTCATCATTGCTCCTTTCGTCGGAGCTGCCTTGAGCGCTGTCGTATGGAATTATCTGGGAGATAAGAAATAACTCATAAAAAAGAAAGGGACGGCAGTTTCACAACTACCGTCCTCCTTTGCGTAATTAATATATTAAAAAAAAGAGTGTTTTTCATTTTAGATTAGCAGATTAGGGAAATTTTACTTCATAAGTTTTAATGCCGCTATATAGGGTATTTACGCGGATTCTCAGTCCTTTCTTTCCTTCCATCCGGTCCTTGATTTTATCCAGCTTGAAAGATACGTATCCCTCACCCAAAGTCTGGGGATAGTCTCCCTCACTGTTGTGACGGAATTCAAGATTGATATATTCATCCTTTCCGCTACCGTCTTCTGTGGTAGGAGCGGCTTCCGCTTTGGGGATTACCAGATTCAGGAAATGTTTTTTATCTGCACTGTGCGTACCGTAGTATTGGAATTCAATCGTCAGATATTTGTTATCTTTGTTGATACGCATATCAGTAGTGTTTATTTTATCATCTCCGATTTTCTCTTCAGTATTTTCATCGTCATCCATCTCGACGATATCTTTTGTAAGTATTTCATTAATCTGTTTTACTTGCACATTGTAGTCATATCCGTTTACGGGAGTTTCCAGTTCGTTAAAAATGACAAAGGCGCGTTGCCCCTCTGCAAATTCCGCACTGTTCCATTCCTGGCCATTATTGGGATACATCTTTTCACCGTTATCGAGAGTGAAATAAAAATCCTTGCTATCCTGGCTGATTTTGTTGATCGTGCTGATAACCAGCAGGTCGGCCGGACCGTCGTTATCGTCCAGGCATGACTGAAGAATCAGCGTAGTGGTCATAATAGCAAAGATAAAGGCAATGAATTTAAATTTCTTCATATACATACTTAGGTTTTAGATTGATTAATTATTGCTTTGTATTGGAGAAATGCGTAGAGAACGGAAATATTGCATTCGAATCTGTTAAAGAAACAAAAGTGCAAAAAGAGTTGTTCTCTAGGTGCAGTATTTCTATCTTTGCTGCATTTATAAGGTAAACACGTGTATAGGAGAATGGAAGAATTTGAGTTGTCGGAACAATGCAGGCTAGGCAATAACCGTGCCCGCAAGGAGCTGTATGAGCAGTATGCGGGGCGTATGCTTGGAATTTGTCTTCGGTATATCGGCGACCGTGATACTGCTCAAGACCTGCTTCACGACGGTTTTATAAAGATATTCGATTCTTTCGACAAGTTCACCTGGCGGGGTGAAGGTTCCCTGCGGGCGTGGATGGAGAGGGTGATGGTCAACATTGCATTGCAGTATCTTCGCAAGAACGATGTGATGAATCAGTCGACACCCTTGGAAGAGCTGCCAGAGGAATATGAAGAGCCGGATACATCTGATGTAGAGGCGATTCCGCAAAAAGTGCTGATGCAGTTTATCGAAGAGTTGCCCGTCGGATACCGTACCGTGTTTAACCTTTATACCTTCGAAGACAAGTCGCATAAGGAAATTGCCCAAGCATTAGGTATCAATGAAAAATCTTCGGCTTCGCAACTGTTTCGCGCGAAGAGTGTATTGGCAAAAAGAGTAAAAGAATGGATAATGCATAATGGATAGATAGAGATGGAAGAGAAAGAATTGTGGATGAATAAGTTGAAGGAGAAGCTCGCGGATTATTCCGAGCCTGTACCTGCTTCCGGTTGGGAACAACTGGAGAAAGAGCTTATGCCTCCAGTGGAGAGGAGAATATATCCTTATCGAAGATGGATGATGGTTGCTGCAGCCGTTATATTACTGGCCGTTGTCTCGTCCGTAAGCCTGTATTTTCTGGGAACACCTGCTGCGGATCATATACGTAATACGCAAACTCCGGCATTGGCTTCTATGCCCGATGCGTTGCCGGGAGTGCAGCGACCGGATGTGCAGGGCTCTTCCGTGGAACCTGTATTGAGACCAGTGGCTCGTGAAGACCGGTTGGCGAAAATTGATAAGAATCTTACAGAACAGAAAACAAATGCAGGTCAATCTGCAATAGAAAATAACAACGAACCTGTAACAGGGAATGAAAATAATCCTGTGATTGAGGAAGACCAGAGGCTCAAAGGTGAGACGGAACAGACGAAAAATGAAGCAAGGCAGGTTGACAGTGAAAATGTGGGTCAGGCTACACAGTCACAGGATACCAAACGGCCGAACAACAGGCCGCGTCGCCCTTCCGGCAGAGACAAGCTGCATATTCCGGCAGAAAAAAGAGCATCTCAAAAAGGAACATGGTCCATGGGACTCTCGGTCGGAAATTCGGGCGGAGCATCCACAGAAGTCGGTGTCGGCTCTCATGCTTATATGTCTCGTGTGAGTATGCTTTCTGTTTCCAACGGTCTGATGGAGATACCTAACGATCAGACATTGGTTTTTGAAGATGGAGTGCCTTATCTGCGTCAGGCAAAACAAGTGGTCGACATTAAGCACCATCAACCTATTTCTTTCGGATTGTCTGTCCGTAAAGGGCTGGCCAAAGGATTCTCTCTCGAAACGGGATTGACTTACACATTGCTTTCTTCGGATGCGAAACTGGCGGGTGAAGAGCAGCAGATAGAACAAAAACTTCATTATGTCGGTATTCCGCTGCGTGCCAACTGGAATTTCCTTGATAAAAAACTCATCACTCTCTACGTTTCCGGTGGAGGTATGGTGGAGAAATGTGTTTATGGAAAGCTCGGTTCCGAGAAAGAAACGGTGAAACCTTTGCAATTCTCGGTATCCGGTGCGGTAGGTGCACAGGTGAACGCAACGAAACGTCTGGGTATCTATGTAGAACCCGGTGTTGCTTATTATTTTGATGACGGTTCGGATATGCAGACCATACGTAAAGAGAATCCGTTTAACTTCAATATACAGGCTGGTATCCGCTTGACTTATTAATGCGAACTACCTTACTGAACATAGTGACGGTATCCGTTCAAGATAGCGTCACTATCCTGATTAGATAGCGTCACTATCTTGACCGGATGGCGTCACTATCCTGATATTAGTATCTTTTTCCTCATAAAAATCGGATAATTGAGAAAATATTAATAATATTGTCACCTGTTAATGGTCTATGGTTGCATACCTTTGTTGCAAAATTCTAAGCTATGGTGAATTTTACAGATGAAAAACATTTATTAATCGATTTAAAAGACGGTTCTTTTCAAGCATTTGAAAGATTGTATAATATGTACAGCGGTAAACTGTACAATTTCATTATGCGGCTTTCTTCCGGCAATCAATATATGGCTGAAGAAGTGGTGCAATCCACTTTTATCCGTATATGGGAAGTACGTGAGAAAGTCGATACCAACGCTTCATTTATTTCTTTTCTTTGTACGATAGCCAAAAATTTACTGATGAACATGTATCAGCGTCAGACCGTTGAATATGTTTACAATGAATATCTGCTGAAAAGCGGACTAGACCATGATTCACAGACGGAAGATACTATTGATCTCCGTTTCTTGAACGATTATATCGACTCATTAGCGGAAGAATTGCCGGCACAGCGAAAGAAAATCTTTATCTTAAGTAAGCGTCAGAACTATACGAATAAGGAAATCGCTGAAATGATGGGTATTTCTGAAAGTACAGTCGCCACGCAATTATCTTTGGCGGTGAAATTTATGCGTGAACAGTTGATGAAGCATTACGATAAGGTAATTGCGCTTCTGATTGCCTTTTTTGTTAATGAAATGTAATTGTAATACATGTTTTTGGATAGTAGATAGGATGAAAATGTATACTTGTAAATAAGCAGGAAAGAAGATGGATAAGATATATTATAAAGAACTGATTGAAAAGTATTTCGATGGAAATATAACGGATGCTGAAATAAAAGAGCTCTCCGATTGGATAAAGAACGACCGCCATTTACAGAACTGGTGGGAAGAAGAATTTTCCAAATCGGATGCCGGCATTAATCCGGTACTGCGTGACAAACTATTTGCCCGAATCAAAGAACAGACGCAGGGAAAAGAAGAGACACAGGGAAAAGAGAACTCAAGAACTATTCGTATGAATCCTTGGAAATGGGCTGCCGCCATCGTTTTACCCATTTGTATTGCCTTCTTCACCTACTATCTTGTAGATTCTTCCCAAACAGTGGGAGCACCCTTTATAGTAAAAGCCGATAAAGGAGATAAAGCAACCATCGAATTGCCGGACGGAACGAATGTCGTTCTCAATTCTGCTTCACAATTAAGCTATCTGAATAACTTCGGAGAAAATGTGCGTCGTGTGCAACTGAATGGTGAAGCCTATTTCAAAGTAGCTCATGATGAAAAGCGCGCCTTTATTGTACAGGTAGGCGATTTGGAAGTGAAAGTACTCGGTACTTCTTTTAATGTATCTGCCTATGAAGATGCCAAAGACGTGACAGTCGTTCTTTTGGAAGGAAAAGTAGGGGTCTATGCGCAGAAAATGTCGCATATCATGAAGCCCGGCGACAAGATAGAATATAATAAAGCTACTCATAAGATAACAGCCACTCAAGTACACCCGAGTGACTACATTGAATGGACGAAAGGAAATATTTATTTTGAGAAAGAATCTTTGGAAAATATAATGAAAACCCTTTCACGCATCTATGACGTAGAGATTCGTTTCGACTCCAATAAACTACCTAATGAATATTTCACCGGAACCATACCGGGTGGTGGCATACAGAATGCACTGAATATCCTGATGCTTACTTCACCTTTCTATTATGAAATGGACGGTTCGGTGATTGTTTTGAAAGAGAAATAAGTGGAACTTTCATAGAGTATCTTTGTTTATTCATCGAATAACGTCTATATTTGTGGTACACTAATTTGAAGATGCAATGAATACATTGGAACGTAAATTGCCGATAGGGATACAGACATTTGAAAAGATGCGTGCAGAGGGGTGTTTGTATGTGGATAAAACAGCCATTATATATCAGATAGCAGCTACTAAAGTGCCTTATTTTCTTAGTCGTCCCCGTCGTTTTGGCAAAAGTCTGCTAATTTCCACTTTTGAAGCCTACTTTCAGGGTCGTAAAGACCTTTTTGAAGGCTTGGCAATTGAAAAGTTAGAGACGAAGTGGGAGCAATATCCGGTTCTGCATCTTGATTTGAATGCGAAGAAATATGAGACGGCGGCAGATTTGGTCGCCATGCTAAACCAGTATTTGGAGAAATGGGAAGCTGTATATGGTGATGAGAAGAAAGACCGTAGTCCTGAAGAACGTTTTAGTTATATCATTGAGCAAGCCTACCTGAAAACAGGAAAAGGAGTTGTGGTATTGGTTGATGAGTATGATAAGCCTTTGCTGCAAGCCCTTTTAGATGAGAACCTGTTGGATGAATACCGTCGTATTCTGAAAGCCTTTTATGGTGTACTGAAAAGTTCCGACCGCTATCTCCGGTTTATATTCTTGACAGGAGTCACAAAATTTGCCCAAGTAAGTGTGTTCAGTGATTTGAATCAGCTGAATGATATAAGTATGAAAATTCCATACGCCAATATTTGTGGTATTACTAAAAAGGAGTTAGTATCCACATTTACTCCCGAGTTGGAGCGGTTGGCAGAAGTGCAGGAGATGTCTTTTGAAGATACTGTCGATAAAATGACGGCGATGTACGATGGCTATCACTTTACATATAGCGAAGATGGATTGTTTAACCCCTTCAGTGTCCTCAATGTCTTTGATGGATTAATGTTTGATAATTACTGGTTCCAGACCGGTACTCCTACCTATCTTGTAGACCTGCTGAAACAAAGTGATTATGATTTACGTTTGCTGATAGATGGCTTGGAAGTAGGAAGTTCCGGATTTGCCGAATACCGTGCAGAGACAAAGAATCCCCTTCCGATGATCTACCAAAGTGGTTATCTGACAATTAAAAACTTTGATAAATCATTGAACCTATATACGCTAGGTTTTCCGAATGATGAGGTAAAATATGGCTTTCTTAAATTCCTGATCCCTTATTATACACCCATCTCTTCTGATGAAACGGATTTTAATGCAGTTAAGTTTGTCCGTGAACTTCAGTCGGGCGACGTTCATTCCTTTATGGAACGTATGAAATCATTCTTTGCCGACATTCCCTACGAATTGAACACAAAGACCGAACGTCATTATCAGGTTATCTTTTATCTCGTCTTTAAGTTGATGGGACAATATGTGGATGCAGAAGTCCGTAGCGCAAAAGGTCGTGCCGATGCCGTGGTGAAAACGAAAGACCGTATTTATGTTTTTGAGTTTAAACTGGAAGGAACAGTAGACGAAGCTCTGAAACAAATAGATGAAAAAGGATATTTGTTACCTTACCGGACAGACGGGCGTGAGCTAGTAAAAGTGGGAGTTTCCTTTAATGCTGAAGAACGTAATATTGGTGAATACAAAGTAATATAATCGTTTATTGAGTAAAATATAGAATAGAGCCATTCCGAAGCCCACTACTTAGGAATGGTTTTTTTGTTCTCTGAATTGAATAAGTTAACGAGAGTTAAAGTCTGATAGGCGATTGGACGAGTGAGTATAGTAGTCTGTATACCTATCAAACAACTTAAAAGTTTTGATATATGAAGCACAAAACAACCTTTGAAAAGCTCCCTCAAGCAAATACAGGGAGAAGTAAGAACTGGAAAACACTGCAGGCTATCTGTCTGCTATTGTTTTTAAGCGTTTCTTTCACCGCTTATTCCCAAATAACAGTGAATGTGAAAGACATCTCTTTGAGAGCCTCTTTAAAGAAAATCGAGCAAGTAAGCAATTACAAATTCTTCTACAATGAGAGTCTGCCGGAGTTAAACCGAAAAGTATCACTCAATGTGAAAGATGCAACGATTGCTCAAACCATGCAACAACTTTTAGGAGGAATGGACTTAGCGTATAAGAAAGAACAAGATAATGTGATTGTATTGATTCGCAAAGCCCAGGACAAATCGATAACTAAAAAAATAACAGGTACTGTTGTCGATGAAAAAGGCGAACCAGTCATTGGTGCCAGTATTGTGATAAAAGGTGAGTCGCACGGAACGATTACAGATTTTGATGGAAAGTTCACATTAGCAGACGTACCGGAAAAGGGAATATTGACCGTCTCTTATATCGGTTATAAAACAGTTGACCTTTCTGCCACAGGGCAGACATTCGTAAAAGTTGTACTTCAGGAAGACAGTAAAATGATAGACGAGGTCGTTGTTGTCGGCTACGGGGTCCAGTCACAAAAGCTAGTCACTACTTCTATCAGTAAAGTAAAGATGGAAAATATAGATCAGGGTAATGACTATAATCCGATTAAAATGCTGCAAGGACGTGTAGCGGGTGTGAATATCTCCTCTGCATCAGGAACTCCGGGAGAAGCACCGAATGTTACCGTTCGTGGTATCGGTTCCGTTAGTGGGGGAAGCTCTCCGCTTTATGTGGTCGATGGTATCCCCAGCGAAAAATATCCCAACTTGAATCCGAATGACATTGAGAGCATGGAAGTTTTGAAAGATGCGTCTGCAGCCGCTATCTATGGTTCGCGTGCCAATGCCGGAGTTGTGTTGATAACGACCAAATCAGGTCAGCAAGGTAAGACGAAGATAGAGGTGTCCGGTCGTTACGGATTCGCTTATCTGGCTAGCGACATTGAAATGGCCAATTCGATGGAATATATGAATACGATGCAAGCCGCTATTGATAATTACAATGTGCAAATGGGAGCTAACCTTCAATTGTATGTTCCTTCTCAAATTCAGGAAACCAATTGGGTGAAAGAAATATCAAGAAAAAACTCGAAAACAGGTACCGGCTCTATCAGCATTTCCGGTGGAAATGAAAAGACCACCTTCTTTGCTTCTTTAGGCGCTAATACTCAAGAAGGATATTTGAATAAGAGCAGCTATGACCAGTATAATATGCGTGCCAAATTCACACATAAAATAAACAACCTGTTCAAACTGAATATGAATCTGGCAGGTTCGGCCAGCCGTTCAGACTTATTGGAAGAAACGAGTACCAGCTTGAAAGTACTTCGTACAGCTCGTGAGGAGCAGCCCTGGTATTCACCTTATAAAGAAGACGGAACATCTTATAAAGTGAACGGGACAGATATTTTGCGCCACAATCCGGTGATGCTGATTAATGAAGAAGACTGGGTAGCTAAGAAATATCAACTGTCCGGTGTGTTCAGCATAGACGTAACTCCTTTCAAAGGATTTAAGTACACACCGACAGTAAGCGTATATGGTATTTTGGACAACACATCTAAAAAATTGTCGGACAAGCATGATGCCCGTAAAAATAGTAGTGGTTGGGGAGCATTGGCCGAACAAAAAGACCAGAGTTTCCGCTATGTGATAGATAATATATTCTCTTACAACAATGAATGGAATAAACTAATCTACTCCGTCATGTTGGGACATTCGTTTGAGAAATACACTTATGAACAATTCGGGGCAAAGAGTGATAACTATGCTAACGGCGCATTTCCTTCCTCCAACTTTGATTTAATCAATGCAGGTCCTAATATTTACGCCGGAAATATTAGTTATACCTCTTATGCCTTAGAATCCTATTTCGGACGAATCGCTTTGAATTGGGACAATAAATACATACTGAATGCTTCTTTGCGTAGTGATGGTTCTTCCCGCTTTGCGAAGAACAAGAGATATGGTTATTTCCCTTCTGCTTCTTTTGCGTGGCGTGCCTCCAATGAGGAATTTTTCCCAAAAAACAAATACGTCAATGATGCAAAGTTAAGATTAAGCTGGGGTATGACAGGTAGCATGGCAGGAGTGAGTAATTATGCTCCGTTATCACTGATTAGTGCAGGCGGTGCTTCTTACAACGGATCTGCCGGATTCCAGATTTCGCAAGACGCCCGTGCTTTGACTTGGGAGAAAGCCAGCCAGTTTAATATCGGATTTGATATAGAAATGTTTCAGTCTCGCCTGACTTTAAACATAGATATGTTCTATCAAAAGACTACCGACCTGCTGTTTAAGAAACCAGTCAATGCAACCACCGGATATACCACATTACAGTCCAATATCGGTTCATTAGAGAATAAAGGACTTGAGTTGGCTTTGAATGGTAAAATCTTCACCGGAAAGTTTAAATGGGATTTGGGTGGTAACATTTCTTTTGTAAAGAACAAATTGCTTTCCCTCATCGAAGGAAATGATATGTATATTGTTCCCAGCAGCGGTAGTAACCTTTTAGGAGGTTCGATGCATGCGTTGATTAACGGACAGCCTATCAGTACATTCTATATGTTAAAGATGCAAGGTATCTACCAGCGTGACGACGAAGTGCCTGCGAAACTGTATGCGAAAGGAGTCCGTGCCGGTGACGTGAAATATTTCGATTATAATGAAGACGGAGATATATCTGACGCCGACCGAATGAATGTAGGAAAAGCCATTCCTGATTTTTACGGTGGTATTACCTCCAACTTCTCTTACAAAGGTTTCGATTTGTCATTGTTCGGACAATTCTCGGTAGGCGGTAAAGTGATGTCGGCATGGCGGGGAGTGAACGGTTCCGAAGGTACTGACCATTTAGGGTTGGCGCTGTCCAATGTAAAAGTAAACGACCGTGGCGAATCTGTCGAGCAATACTTTAATGTAAGCAAAGAAGTTGCTAACGGATACTGGCGTGGAGAGGGTACAAGCAACACAATCCCTCGTCCTGTAAGAATAGGAGTACATACCGGGTATGATTATGACTATAACGTGCAAACTTCAACACGTTATTTGGAAGATGCTTCCTATTTTAAACTGAAAACTGTGACTTTGGGCTACACTTTGCCGGAATCAGTCGTTAAGAAACTCCGCGTGAATTCATTAAGAGTCTACGTTTCGGCTGATAATCTGCTCACTCTCACCAAGTACTCCGGTTATGATCCCGAAACATCATTTTCGGGTAGCCCGGGAGACTCAAATTATGGAGTTGACTTCGGGTTGCAACCTGTATTACGAACATTTATTTTTGGTCTGAATCTAAACTTTTAAAAATATAGATGTATGAAACGATACTATACTATAATCAACTATTTGCTATGTAGCATTTGCCTTTTGTGGATGACGGGTTGTTCAGGTATACTGGACGATATGCGGCCTAAAGATCAGATACCTCAAGATATGTTGAGCGAATCCGATTTGGAAAAGTTATTGAATGGAGTGTATGCCGAAATGGAAGAACTGGTATTCAAATTTTATATGGATGGTGATGTAAAAGGCGAGAATTTCAAGGCAGGTCCCGGATTTTCCATGAACGACCCCATGTTGATGGCTCCTAGTTCTAAAGAAGTTTTGAGCCAGTGGCAGAAATGTTTCACAGCCTTGAAGCAAGTTAATTTCTTGGTCGAAACATACGAAGCGTCATCTAATAAAGAGAGTCAGGTTGTGAAGCAGACAGGAGGTACCGGATACTATTTCAGAGCTTTGATTTATTATCATCTGGTCACTCGCTGGGGAGGAGTTCCTATCTTGCGTAAGCGTACTTACGATGTCATTCCCATTTCTCCCGAAACCGAAGTGTGGAGTTTTATAAAAGAAGACTTGGCTAAAGCGGAAGGATTACTGCCTGATTTCACCGATCGTTTTTATGTGTCTCTTAGTGCTTGTGATGCGCTTCATGCCAAAGTATGTTTGTCTTTGAAAGACTATACAAATGCGGCAACTTATGCCGACAAAGTGATTACAAAATCAAATTTTGCATTGAGTACTACATCAGTTGAGTATGCCCAGGCGTTTGTCTCTAATAGCAGTAGCAAAGAATTGGTCTTTGCGTTAGCCAACAAACGTAGTACAAGTTTGCTGTTATTCTATCAGACGGTCAATGACATCGATCCGACTTGGGATTACTCTCCTTCTACCGAATGTTACAGCCATCTTTATGATGATACCGCCGTAAAGTCAAAGGATATACGGGCAAAAGCAGTATTTGGTGCAGATAATAGCCGTATTATTAAATTCCCGAATGGAAGTACCGGTCAGTTTGTTACCAATGAACAACCGTCACAAACCCCGATTGTGGTTACCCGTGTGGCGGAAATGTATCTGATTAAAGCGGAAGCATTGGGAGCAGTCAATGGGTTGGCTACATTAAAAGAATTTATGAACAAACGCTACGCAACCGTCTTGTTGCCTTCAAATATGACTGATATAGAGTTTCAGAATCAAATACTTGATGAGCGTCACCGCGAGTTGTATGCAGAAGGTCAACGATGGTATGATTTGAAGCGAACCAACCGTTTGGACTTGTTTTCTTCCTTGAACGGTAGAAACTACCTGATGTATTATCCTGTTCCCCAGTCGGAACGCGATTTGGCGGGAGAGGAAAATTACCCTCAAAATGAAGGCTATTAATTATCTTAGAAAAAACAAAGTATGAAGAATATAAAAATAGTAACAACGTTTTTCATCTGCTTGCTGCTACTTTCAGCATGCTCGGATGATTGGAAGGAAAATGCGCTGACAGCTAAATTTACTTTTGACAAGACAACCTACTATGTAGGCGAAGAAGTCAGTATCACGAATGAGACAGTAGGCGGAGAAGGTAATTATACCTGCCAATGGGATTTAGGGAATGGAGAGACTTCAACGGAAGTCGCTCCTAAAGTGACTTACGAAACGAATGGGGCATATACAGTGACTTTGCACGTGAAAGACAGCAAAGGAAATTATGCAATGGCTCATAAATTGTTGACGATTGAAGCTGAACCTCTGCCCGAAGTCGGCAATGTGAAACTGAAGTGGGTAGGTGCCCACGTATTGGGCGAAATACGTTCTACGGCTCCGGCAGTCAGTGATGATAATAATGTATATATGACTTCCAATGATCATTATTTGCGGAAATTCTCAGCCTCCACCGGTGAGCAATTGTGGGAGTTCGACTTATGGACATCGGCTGACGGTGATTCTCCGTCCGGTAATACGCATACCACTCCGAGCATTGATACGGACGGTACTGTGTATGTAGGAACAGGCGACACAAGTGGCAAAGTAGGGCGCGTATATGCCATCAATTCCGATGGAACAAAGAAATGGGTCGTTGCCGGAGATGCTGAAAAAGGATTTTGGAATAAAGGACAGGCTTCAAAGCCTCGTATTAATTATCTGACTTGTGCGATTGGAGAGAATCATATCTATATGGGTAATGGCGGCTCTACGGGATCTGTGCTTGCTGTCGATAAGAATACCGGTTACAGAGTAGGTTATGTGGCAAACGCAGACAATTCCGGAGGTCCGTCGGGGGGAGTATCTGCCGGAATAGCATTGGCGAACAACACATTAATTTGGGCTGGTGGAAAGAATGGCTTATTCGGCGCGTCGGCGTCTGCACTGAATACAGGTGGTAATGTGATGTGGGCATGGCAAATATATAGTTCGGGAAATGATAAGCCTTCAGAAAATATGAATTCTTCCGTAGCTGTGGACGCAGCCGGTACTATATATGGAATTGCCACCTTCCCGGGTATAGGAAGCAGTGCGTTTGCTATTGGAAGCGACGGAGTCGAGAAATGGCGTACTTCGTTAGGAAATGTAGGAACACTAGACCAAGGGGGTGTTGTGATAGGCTTGGATGGAAGTATCATTGTGACGGTAAAACGTGCTCCGGGCGAAGCCACGGGAGGAATTGTTGCATTATCTCCTAATGGAGTTATTCAATGGCATTATGGTGTGCCGGAAGACGTCAGTGGATGTGCGGCAATCGATCAGGCCGGAAATATTCATTTTGGAACACAATCCGGTAATTATTATATCATTAAACCCGAAGCCTCGGAAGAACAGCTAATCTTGAAAAAAGACTTGGCTGCACTGATTAGCGAGAGCGATTCTCCTTTAAAAGATAACTGGGAAGCGGGTATCGGAAAAATCTGGAGTTCGCCTACAATCGGACCGGATGGAACGATCTATATTGGCGTTACTCACACGGTAGATCCGTCGAAGAGTGTCCTGATAGCTTTGGAAGATGAAGGTATAACCGGATGTGCAGCTTCGGCATGGCCGATGAAAGGGAAAGACAGCCGCCACACCAGTGCACAGTTGGGAGGCTCGGGAGAGAATCCGGGCGGCGAACCGGGCGGTCAACTGCCTATTACAGGAAATCTGAAGACCGATTTAAAGAATTTATTTGATGATAGTTCCTATAAGGTCTGGCTTTGTGCCCATCGGGCGAACACGCAGAAAGGTATAGCCGACGGCATACCGGAGAATTCATTAACTTCCATAGAGTATGCAATCAATGCAGGAGTAGAAATGATCGAACTTGACGCACGTCCCACCTCTGACGGAATATTGGTGCTGATGCACGATAATACGATCGACAGAACCACTAACGGAAGCGGTGCGGTAGGAGATTACTCTTATCAGCAATTACAGCAGCTCTATCTTAAAGATGCAGCAGGGAATCTGACAAACGAACGAATCCCCACTTTAGAGGACGCATTGAAGAAAGGCAAAGGAAAAGTTTATTTTAACTTGGATATAGTCAACAAAAACGTTGCCGTAGCGACAATGGTGGCATTACTTAAAAAACTCGACATGGAAAACGAAGTCCTGCTTTATGTTTCAAACAACCGTAATTATGCATACGATTTGAAAGCGGCGAACAGCACTCTGTTACTGCATCCGATGGCAAAAGCTTCAGATGATATTACCTATTTTGCTTCATCTTACACGGACAATGTGCAGATGATGCAACTTTCCACCTCGGATGCTCTTGCGGGAGCGATGACGGAAGACATTAAATCCAAAGGTTGGCTTTTATTCTCCAATATCGTAGGAGCGAATGATACGAACATGTTGTCGGACAACTATTCGGGGCTGGTAGGCATGATAAACAAACGTATTAATGTCGTACAGACTGATTATGCCGAATTAGCTGCCAAGTATTTAAAATCCAAAAAGTATAGATAATCCCCCAAAGTATAGATGATAAAAATGAATATGAAAAACTATCTGATAATAGGAATTATTTTGCTGTTTCCTTTCCGCTTGTTTGCAGATGAACCGGTGAAGGCAATTTATGCAAAGATTACGAATCCTGATAATAAAGAAGTAACCGTAGTCGCCCACCGGGCGGATTGGCGCTTTGCACCAGAAAATTCGCTGGCAGCAATAGAGAGTTCTATCCGGTTGGGAGCCGACGTCGTGGAGTTGGACGTTCAGAAAACCAAAGACGGACAGTTGATCCTTATGCATGATAAAACCTTGGATAGAACGACCACCGGAAAAGGTAAGGTTGCCGAGTGGACACTGGATTCTATCCGGACACTCCGTCTGAAGAATGGCGCTGCTTTGAGAACCAAACATCGTGTGCCTACATTGGAGGAAGCATTATTGACGGCCAAAGGGCGCGTTATGGTAAATTTGGATAAGGCTTATCCGATATTCGATGAGATTTTCCCCATTCTGGAGAAAACCGGAACCGTTGAACAGATCATCATGAAGGGGTCAAAGCCTGTTGCAGAAGTGAAAAAGGATTTGGGAAAATATTTAGACCGGATCATATATATGCCAATCGTACATTTGGATCGACCGGGAGCTATGCAGCAAATAGATGATTTCATGAAAGAACTTCATCCGGTAGCCTTCGAATTGTTGTTCGAATCGGATACTTGTCAATTCCCAAAACAAGTGAGGACGAAGCTGGAAGGAAAAAGTAAAATCTGGTATAATACCCTTTGGGATACGATGGCAGGCGGACATGATGACGACAAATCATTGGAAAACCCGGATGAAGGATATGGATATTTGATAGATAAACTTGGAGCAACAATCATTCAGACTGATCGTACCGCTTATTTACTGGAATACTTGCAAGCCCGTAAGAAACGTAATGAGCATAAGATAGACGCCTTTCATTAATATGTAAACTTCGGTTATGTCATTTAAAATATTGGATTTTTATAAAATCTCTTCCCCGCTAGCCGGGGGAGAGACTGATTCAGAAGATTCTTCCCGCTTTAAGCGCATCCGTTGGGCTACATTTTTGTCGGCTACTACCGGATATGGCATTTACTATGTTTGTCGCCTTAGCATGAACGTAGTGCGCAAGCCAATTGTAGAGGAGGGAGTATTTTCCGAAACGCAATTAGGAATTATCGGTTCCTGTCTGTTTTTTGTGTATGCAGTGGGTAAGTTGACGAATGGTTTTCTTGCTGACCGTAGTAATGTTCGGCGTTTTATGTCTACGGGATTATTATGTTCCGCTTTGATAAATCTGTGTTTGGGCTTCACCAGTTCATTTTATGCCTTTGTCGTACTTTGGGGATTGAATGGTTGGTTTCAGTCAATGGGAGCAGCATCCGGAGTGGTTTCTCTTACTCGGTGGTACAGTAGTAAAGAACGTGGAACTTTTTACGGCTTTTGGTCTGCTAGTCATAATTTGGGTGAAGCATTAACCTTTATTTCCATAGCCTTATTAGTCAGTTGGATGGGATGGAGGTATGGGATGATTGGAGCTGGCATTATTGGGATATTAGGTTTCTTTATGATGCTTGTCTTTATGCGTGATACGCCACAGAGTCAGGGATTCTTGTTGAACAAAAATTCTTCATCTGTGGATTCCCATTCTTTGTCTGGTAAACAAACGGAAGATTTCAACAAAGCACAAAAGGCTGTCTTGAAGAATCCTGCAATTTGGATTTTGGCTCTGTCCAGTGCATTTATGTATATTAGCCGCTATGCGGTAAATAGTTGGGGTGTTTTCTATCTGGAAGCTCAAAAGGGATATTCTACGTTGGATGCCAGTTTTATAATATCAATCAGTTCTATCTGTGGGATCATTGGCACGGTATTTTCCGGTATCATTTCCGATAAAATGTTTTCCGGCAGTCGTAATATTCCAGCTTTAGTATTTGGGTTGATGAATGTAATAGCACTTTGTCTGTTTCTCTTGGTTCCGGGCGTACATTTTTGGATAGACGTGTTGGCAATGGTTCTTTTCGGTTTAGGAATCGGAGTTTTGATCTGCTTTCTGGGTGGTTTGATGGCAGTGGATATTGCTCCCCGTAATGCTTCGGGTGCTGCTTTGGGAGTAGTCGGTATTGCCAGTTATATCGGTGCCGGATTGCAGGACGTGATGAGCGGTATATTAATAGAAGGGCAAAAGACTGTTCAGAATGGAGTAGATGTTTATGACTTCACCTATATCAATTGGTTTTGGATTGGTTCAGCTCTACTTTCAGTGTTGTTTGCCTTATTGGTTTGGAATGCGAAGTCGAAAGAAGTGGATTAAAAGTGAGTACATTAGGTTAAAAATAAAGTCTTACTTTTCGAAGTATTAGTAACTATTTCGGGTGAGAGTTATTATAAGTCTTCCCGGAATAGTTTTTATTTAATAATTTAATGTGATTGTTTTATGAAACACGTATTTGACGATGAGTTATTTTGTTCGTTGAAAAACGAACTTAGTGAGGTAAGCGCACAGATTGATGCGCAAAGTGCAAAATTGATGGGTCTGATCGACCAAAAAAAAGAATATCCGCTCAACTGATTCGGGAAACGAAGTCGGAGATACCTGCTAGCATAGAATATCTGGGAGATCCGAAAAGATTCATCGCCATTATTCTGCGGGCTATTGATCAGAAGAGATTGACTTTCAATGGAACTGCTAATAGCGAACAGACTATCCGTTATTTAGCGACTGTGATAGACGTGATTAGCCCGAAAACTGGCAAGGTACTTAAGATAGAGACACTGGTATCTTATGCGAAGAAGATACATGCCGGAGAGATAGAGGGCTGTAAGGAAGGGGAGTTTGACTGGCTTGGATAAGCCAGGTTGCTGGATTGAGAAAAACATGGCGGGAAATTTGAAAAAGACGGTGGCTTTTTTCAGATTTTCCGCTGTCTTTTTCAGAAAGAGAATACAAAAGTGTGAGAGGTGTGAGAGAGAATTTTCAACTTTCTACTTTTCTATTATTTAATTCTATTATCTATATATTCAATTAAAAAAAATACAAATGTTACAAATCCTCTCTCACACCTCTCACACTTTCGTGGTAAATAGAATGAAAATAGATAAAAACAGGAAGTTTTGTTGTATAGTTGAACAACATCTCGTGTATTTGCAGTATGGAAAGGAAAATAATTGCATATAAAGGATGTTTTAAAGAGTTCTTAAATAGCTTGGATGCAAGCACCAAGATAAAATATTATATGTGCTAATGCTTTTGGAGACACAGGATAGGATACCTGTTAAGTTTATATCGGATAATGAATGTCTTAGGGTGTAGAATCGAATTTTCGATGGATTTGTAGGGATAAAAAATGCAGAGTTGTCAAAGATAACTCTGCATTTTTATTAGCTACTGTACCCAATCATGGGTCGCTCTTTTTATTCGTATAGCCTGTTCGATTTTACCTGTTCGGGGGCAATGACAAATACGGCATATCTTCTTCCATTTCTTCCCTTTTTAGACTCAAAATTATGCTTGACCATTACTTTGCCAATCTGGATCTTCGCTCCGATGGAATATTGATAACCGGTACGCTCACGGATCAGTTCGGCAATTTCGCTGACAGTGAGGTACTGTACCTTTTCAAACCGTTCCGGCTTGCGGATATGGGTGAGTACCAGTTCCTCTTCCGGTGAATGGAAAATGAAATCTTCATTATTCTTTTCGATCCGGTTGTTGTCCTCCTGCGTGAACCAATATTGATAACCCGGAGTGTTGAGCAAATGCTTTATCTGCGCATACAGTTGAGTATAATTGATTTTGATAAACTCGATGGAATCGGCATGGAAACACAGGAAGCGGCGGTTGCCTGTCGTGTCGTGAAGAATCTCCTGATAGTTGCACGTTCCGGCAAAGGAGGCGGTGTGTGGGAAGTTCTGCGAACGGCGTGCGTACGGGAGACGGATACTGATTACTTTGCGGGTCACCAAATCCTTGAATGTATTCAGATCGCGCCCGCTCATTCCTTCGAATTCGTCAAGGTTGATAAGCATTGATTGCGCTATTTTGGCCAAATCGTCTTTACTGTTCGGATTGATAAGGCCGGTAGAAAGATAAGTGCGCAGTTTGGGCGGAAGCAGGTTGTTGATAAAGGTTGTCTTGCCGATATTCTGCACCTCGCTGCATAGCAAAAGCACGGTGTGGTTGACGACATCGTCTTGGGTGGCGGCAGCACACATCCCTACCAGATAACGCTCCAGGCACTCCGTCCAGAAACTCTGGTGGTTGGTACGGACACTGTCCGCCAGAATACGGATATAATCTGTCCCGTCCCATTCGGGAAGTTCCTTAAAATACTCGCGGATAGGGTGGTAGCTGCTACTGAAATCGGAGTAAATCAGATTCTGAATCATCTTCACGTTGCAGGCATAGCCCAGCTCATTCATCTCCATCCAAATGCTGTTCTCCATCCTGTCATCAAGAATGCGGAAAGGATCCGGCTGCTCTGTTTCGGAAACCCTCCGGCGATATTCCATGATGTGAAGCAACTCGTTATAGCGCGTCTCATAACACTCGCTGATATGCTGTTCTATTTGCAGCATTCGTTTTTGGGTACTGTTCAGCTTGTTCGTATTGAACTCCTCCGTATGTGCATAAGCACTGGCAATCAACGAATCCGTTTCCTCCGCCGGGAGGTCGGTAAACAGGCTCTTTATGAAAGCTGCCGCTTCCTGTTCGGGAATGCCGTGACGGTTGTATTTGCACGCCAGATGATGCAGGTAATTGTTGCGGTTTCCTTCGGTGTATTTTTCTGACTTGTTGTGATAGTAGTTCAGAGTCACCATTAATGAAGCGTGTGAGGAATGATAGTTGAGCGCGGTCTCTTCACTGACCGGATTGTTGTCCGTTTCCTGCTTTTTCCTTCCGGGTGTTTTCTTCTTCTTTTGCGTTTTATAGAACAGAGGGGGCTGTTCCACGATGAAGGGAGTGGCGTCACGATTGAAATAGATGCCCGGATCGTATGACAACAGACAGGTACGCCCCACATCCTGACCGGAGGTGTCAATCTCGGTCTGGCAAAGTTGGGAGTAAAAAGAAGCGACCTTATTGTAGGCTGCATTGTGGAAATCTTCTATTTCCTGAATGGTGTCGGGCAATGTCCCGTCCGGCCGTTGTGTGTGCGCTATGATTTTCAGTCCCATACCTTTGGGGCTGATAAAGGCGATTCGGGTGTAGCTGCACGCTCTCACCGTTTGCAGGATACGCGCTAACTCTTCTTTACTCAAATGGTCTATATCTATCACGATATATCCCAGATATTTGACAAGGGTCGCATTGGAACGGCCACCCCGATAATTGGCGGAGAATGTGACGGAAGGCAGTTTCTTCTTCTCTTCGTTTGCAGCTTTCTCTCCCTGCTCCAGGAAGATGCGTCGTACGCTTTCTACTGTGTTACGATACTTTGGACTACCGATGGCAGATACGATTTCTTCTTCGGTCATTTCTGCTATGATGCGATAGAAGTCAAGAAAAATGTTGAATTGATTCATTTCTTTAGTTTACTTTTTAGTCGGCTGCGAAATAACTCTTTTGCAGCGAGATGTAACGAAACTTTCGGGAAAATAGTGAAAAGTTCTTTCAGGGCTCTCCCAGATATTGCACGATGGTAGCCACCTGTTTGGGAGAGAGCAGGCGGTTGCGTGCACGGTAACCCTCCGCTTCCAGTTCGTGTAGGAGAGGGAGGTTGAAGAGAATCCATCTCCGGAGAATTTGTAAAGCAACTTTGATGCATACGGTAGGGTTGTAAAGATGTGCCAGCTCTGCTTTCGTATAGGTGCGGATGATGAAGAGGTTTTCTTTGTTATTCATAACTGATTGTTCTTGTTGTATGCTATAAAGTTACTGAAAATAAACGGTTTGAGAAAGGAATAACCTCACTTTTATTCATTGGAAATCAAGAAACTTCATTCGAGATCAAGAAACTTCGTTGGGGAACAGGGAGTGTGGAAGAGGTTGTATCTTTGTGTCGTTAACAAGAAGGAAATGCATTTCTAATGTACAAAAACTTTAAAATTATTTTAGTATGGCAATGACAGTTTCTTATTCAGTAGTGCCGCGTAAGAATCCTGCAAAAAAGGATGAACCGGCTAAGTATTATGCCCAAGCGCAATCAGCGGGCGAGTTGGATTTTGAAGAGTTGTGTGAGGCGATCACCAGTCGTTCCACCTGTACGGAAACGGATGTGCGTGCCTCGATTTCCGGTATTCTTTATGAGGCGAAGCGTTCGTTGAAGGCGGGGCGTATTGTGCGGCTGGGTGATTTGGGCAGTTTGCAGATCGGGTTGACCAGTGAGGGAGCAGAGTCGGTTAAGGAGTTCGCCACTTCGATGATCAAGGGAGCGCATATCATTTTCCGTCCGGGAAAACAGTTGGCGGAATTGCTGAAGATTCTTAGTTATCAGCAAGTGCGTACACGCGCGGCTGCCCAGTCGGGCGATGGAAGCGATGGCGGCAACGGTGACGGAGGTAGTGGCAATGGTGACGGAGGTAGTGGTGATAAAGGTGACGGTGGGTCCGGTGATGGCGGATCGGACAACAACGGAGAAGCTCCGGATCCGGCTGAATAATAGTACTAACATTAATTTGGTAAAAATATGAAAGAGATCGTAAGTAAAATCCTGGAGGTGATTATGTGCCTCATTCCTTTCTTCGGGAAGGGAAAACGTGAAAGAGTAGTGAGGGAAGTGCGTTATAATGCTACGCACAAGGAGGTGTGCAACGTGAAAACAACGGAAAGGGCGAAGGAAGATGAGAAAGATTAGTCTGATTGTCATTCATTGTTCTGCCACCCGTGCCGACCGTGATTTTACGGCGAAGGATGTGGATACGGCTCACCGTTTCAGGGGATTCTCGTGCTGGGGGTATCACTATTACGTGCGTAAGTCGGGGCAGATAGAACCGATGCGGGACGAGGATATGGTAGGTGCTCATGCGCGTGGCTACAACTCGATCAGTTTGGGTGTGTGCTTTGAAGGCGGATTGGACGCGAACGGGAAACCGGCAGATACACGCACCCCACGTCAGAAAGAGGCTTTGCATCGCTTGGTGGGAGAGTTGTTACAGCGTTATCCCGAAGCGAAAGTTGTGGGACACCGGGATCTGAGTCCTGATACGAATTATAACGGAATCGTGGACCCGTGGGAACGGATCAAAGAATGTCCCTGTTTCGAGGTGATTGAAGAATTTGAGAGTTGAGAATGGAGAGTTGAGAGTTGAGAGTTGGCTGCGCACTGTTATACTGCATAGTTAACTCTCAATTCTCAACTTCTTCAACTAATTGACCACCACAGTAGTGAAATATTCTTTAAATACCTCCGCGGCTTTTTCAAGTTGTTCGGGGGTATTTTCTTTTACGTCTTTCAGCTTGTATTCCTGCTCCATCGCTTCATACTTATGCATGCCTAATGTGTGATAAGGCAGGATTTCCACTCGTTGCACCATCTTATATTTTCCCAGAGCCTCTCCTAAACGGCGGATGTCTTCCTCGAAATCGCTGTATCCGGGCACTAATACATAACGCAGCCAGAAAGGTTTCTCGTTTTCTTCCAGCCATGCTGCCGTGCGGATGGTTTGCTCGTTACTTCTTCCGGTCAGTGCCTGATGGCGTGCCGGATTGAACTCTTTAATATCCAGCAATACAAGATCCGTCAGTTTGAAAAGTTCTTCTACTTCTTCGTTCCAGATACCGCCGTTGCTGTCTATGCATACATGTATTCCCTTTTCTTTCAGTTCACGCACTAGAGGAACCAGTGCTTTGGCCTGAAACGTAGGTTCTCCTCCGGAGAAAGTGACTCCTCCGCGTTTCCCGAAAAAAGGACGTTGGCTCATAGCCATGCGGACGATTTCTTCCGGTGGGGTAGGTGTGCCTCCTTTCCCGGCTATTGTGTCAGGGTTGGCGCAATACAGGCAGCGGAAATTGCATCCTTGAAGAAAAACGACGAGCCGTAAGCCCGGCCCGTCGAATGTTCCCATACTTTCGTATGAATGTACGTTTATCGTCATATTGAGTAGATCTGATTACATACGTTCGTGGAAGCTACGGCTGATTACTTCCAATTGATGTTCGCGGCTCAACTTCACGAAGTTTACGGCATAACCGGAAACACGGATGGTAAGCTGCGGGTATTTCTCCGGATGTTCCATCGCATCATAAAGCATTTCACGGTTCAGAACATTCACGTTCAGGTGGTGAGCGCCTTTGGTGAAGTAACCATCCATCATTGTTACCAGATTTTCGATACGGTCTTCTTCAGTGGCTCCCAATGATTTCGGAACAATGGAGAACGTGTTGCTGATACCGTCTTGTGAGTCGCGGTAACGAAGTTTCGCTACGGAACTCAAAGAAGCGATAGCACCGTTCTTGTCGCGTCCGTGCATCGGGTTGGCTCCCGGAGCGAAAGCGACACCTTTGGCACGTCCGTCGGGAGTGGCGCCGGTCTTCTTGCCATACATCACGTTGGAAGTGATGGTCAGCAGCGAAAGGGTAGGACGGGCATTCTTGTAAACCGGAAGTTTCTTCAATTCTTCACTGAAGAAATATACCAGGTCGACACCCAGGTGGTCTACCTTGTCGTTGTCATTTCCGAAGCAAGGGAACTCACCTTCGATATCGAAACCTTCCGTCAGACCGATGTCATTGCGGCGTGCGGTTACTTTCGCATATTTGATAGCCGACAGTGAATCGAGCGCGATGGAGAGTCCGGCTACACCGTAAGCGAGGTTGATGCGCGGGTTCGTATCTACAAGCGCCATCTGGGCTTTCTCGTAGTAATACTTGTCGTGCATATAGTGGATGATGTTCATCGCTTCGTTGTAAACACGTGCGATTTCTGTCAATACCTTCTTGTAGTTGCTCATTACTTCTTCGAAGTTGAGAACATCACTTGTCAGTACGGGGATGTTTTTCACCATTACCGTACCGGTGTTCTCACAACGTCCGCCGTTGATGGCAAGCAGCAGGGCTTTCGCCAGGTTGCAGCGTGCACCGAAGAACTGGATCTGCTTTCCGATTTCCTGATAAGACACGCAGCAGGCTATTCCGTAGTCGTCCGACTGGCGCACTTCACGCATCAGGTCGTCGTTCTCATACTGGATGGAAGAAGTGTCGATAGAAACTTTAGCACAGAATTCTTTGAACGCTTCCGGCAGTTCCGGGCTCCACAGTACAGTCAGGTTCGGTTCCGGTGAAGGACCGAGATTGTACAATGTCTGCAAGAAACGGAAAGAAGTCTTTGTAACCTTCGTGCGTCCGTCGTTGAGACGGCCTCCCAGAGATTCGGTTACCCAAGTCGGGTCGCCGGCAAAGATATCGTTGTAGGATTGCATACGCAGGTGGCGTACCATACGCAGTTTGATGACAAACTGGTCGATCAGCTCCTGTGCGAAAGACTCGGTGATGGTTCCTTTGCTCAATTCATATTCCATGTAGATATCGAGGAAAGAAGAAACATTACCCAATGACATGGCTGCTCCGTCTTGTTCCTTCACGGCAGCCAGATAAGCCATGTACACCCATTGTACGGCTTCCTGTGCGGTATAGGCGGGACGGCTCAAGTCGAGACCGTAGTATTCGCCCAGCACCTTCATATCCTTCAATGCCTTGATCTGTTCCGCTACTTCTTCGCGCAGACGGATGCGGGATTCGGTCATCGGGCCGGTCAGGTTGCGGAGGTCTTCTTTCTTGGCCTCTATCAGTCGGTCGATACCGTAAAGAGCCATACGGCGGTAGTCACCGATGATACGTCCGCGCGCATAGTTGTCGGGCAGTCCGGTGAGGAATCCCAATGAGCGGAACGAACGGATTTCTTCTGTATATACGTCGAATACTCCGTCATTGTGCGTCTTACGGTAATGAGTGAAAATATCTTTTACGCGGTCGTCCACTTCCACGCCGTTTTCGTGGCAGGCTTTGCTCACCACGTTGATACCTCCGAAAGGTTTGATTGCACGTTTCAGAAGTTCGTCTGTCTGCAGACCGACGATCAGTTCGTTTTCTTTGTCGATATATCCGGCTTTATGAGAAGTGATGGTTGAGACGGTGACATTATCTAGTGAGCGTACTCCGTTATTGGCTCTTTCTTCTGCCAGTGCTTCGAGGCAGCGGTTCCATACAGCTTTAGTGCGTTCGGTAGGTCCTTCGAGGAAAGAAGCATCTCCATAATACGGAGTGATGTTGTGACTTACGAAATCTCTTACGTTGATTTCGCTGCTCCAAAGACCGTCTTTAAAGATCTTATTTAATTCCATAAATGATAAAATTAGAGGTTGTAGTTATCCTTTTCTTTAGAGCGCACAAAGTTACAATCATTTTTCATATAATCAGCATAAATATACTCTGATTTTATGCTGTCCAACATAAAATACCTATAAATTGCTATCTTTTGGAAATAGATGGCTGATTTTTTTTAGAGAAACTCTTGCATATTTGAAATATCTTCGTACCTTTGCACCGCTTTTGACGAAAAGCACTCCTGATAAAGGAGTTTTGGAGAGGTGGCAGAGTGGTCGATTGCGGCGGTCTTGAAAACCGTTGAAGGTAACACTTCCCGGGGTTCGAATCCCTGTCTCTCCGCTGAAAAGCAGCAAGTTAGCTGCTTTTTTATTTTATAGGGAAGCGAATTTTCCCCTTAAGGAGAGGTGCTCGAGTGGTTGAAGAGGCACGCCTGGAAAGCGTGTATACGCCAAAAGTGTATCACGAGTTCGAATCTCGTTCTCTCCGCAAAATAAGGGGGTAAGAAAGCCGCTGACGGACAGTTAGCGGCTGATTTGTTTTTTAGTGGAACACATTTGGAACACAAACTACAAATAAAAGTAGGATGATTAGACATTAATTCAGTTTTATAAATCTTTCAAATAACTATCAAAAGTCGAACTATCAAAATCAAGTTTATAAAATCCGTCTACATTGTTGTAGATATCTAATAACACCTTTTGAACATATTTAGTAATATCCTTAACAGGGGCATAATACAAACACTTCAAAAGCTCTCTTTCTCCTAAATCTGTCAAAGCGTATAATTTTCCAAGATTATGCGATACAAAAGTATTCATATCTTTATAGAAGAATAAGGTAACTGTACTTTGGTCTTTTCTTACGAAGAATGAAATTGAGGTTTCAACAAAAGCAACTGCTTCACATTTGGAAGTTAGAAAATCCCGTATTCCAAAATCTTGGAATCTTTCATCAGGATTATGAGTTACATTCCATACAGGTGTTGGTATATCTATCAAGTCCCCTTTTTTAGAGACGATTACTATAAATGGGTCTTTGTCTACTACATCACTTACTGGTATTTTTGCTGTAATTCTAATAAACTCATTTGCATATTCAGAACCTAAAATATCTTTTGAAGAATCAAAAGAACGAGCTCCCCTTTTAGGGGTATTGTAACAATAATACAATGAATGATTAAATCCTTTTCCATACCAAGCGTTCTTAGGTGGAAGATACTCCATCACTTTAGATGCATCCTTTATATGCATGGTTGATAACCAAGGAACTTGGGCTACTGATGTAAACGCTATTGTACTACATATAATACTTAGAAATATACTCTTGAAATACATAATTATAACTTATTTGTTGTGGAATCAATCTTGTGAATACCCTTCCGAATAATTCTCTGAAAGTCTTTTTTTAAGCAACGAATCAATTGAATACGCAAACGGAAGCGCCTACGATAGTTTATTTCATAGAGCCATACATGCCCTTTCTCGAAACACTCCGGAATATTCCTTTCCAAATACTCAAATTCATCGTTACTTAAATATTGCCCATAACGTAAATAAACGACCATATAAACATCAACATACCCATAAACTGGCATTTCTTCATGTAGCCATTTGACAAACTTCTCATAAAATTCCCTATCGGTTTCATCCTCTTGCACAAATTCATAAACCAATGGAGTTGAATATCGTACAAGATAGTTTATCTCATCAGGGTTGAAAATAGTTCCGCCTTTCATTTGTGGTACAGACGGAACTTTCAGACTTTCCAAAAACTTTCTAAACGGTGTATCAATCTTGGTAACAATCATATGATTATTAATTTGGTTTACTTAAGAACAGCCAATAAAAAAGAGCAACGATTGCTACAACAACAGAATTTCCCCATTCCAATTTCTTCAAAAACACATTCCATTCTGATTTGAAAAACTTATCAGCTTGCGAAACCGCAAACTTATGGGCTAATTTTACAACAATTGGAAATACAATCAAAGGCAATAGAAGCAAAAGTCCATATTTTACATCTGTCGCCCATGCACTAACATCGGCAATGATATAAACAATATAATTCAATACCAATAAGAAGTTACATATAAATTTCATAATATCAATATTAATCGGTTAATATTCAGAATATTTATTTAGATTGTTTCGGTGTAATCTCGTTTGCATTAGCTACGCCCCACAGCTTACCTGTCGAGTTCCATTCCATAGACCTGTAGCCTATATTCTTTGTTTCTACATTTACGTATTTTACACTCAATACATTATCCCGAATTACAATATCTTCTATCAGACCTTTCTCGTTAGGGTCAGGATAATGTTGTATGGAATACAGTTTCCCTATAAACTTTTCTTTCAAGTATTCTATATGATTCTCTAAAATATAAGTCGTATAAGCAAACGCAGAGCCATCCTTCATTGATATTCCTGATATAAACTTGTCTTCATTCAGCCGTGTGAGAAAAAGTTCTCCGCTTTTACTTTCCATCAAAAAGATAGGAGATTCACAATCATTGCTCCCACCAAATTCTATGTTGTTTTTAATCAAAATATCATTTTGTACAGATGGGGTTAAAAATGTTTTTCCTGAAACAAGTGATTCATAATAACAGGTTTCTTTTTTACCCAAACCATGTGTACTTTCACTTTTTGTAATAAGCTTTATTTGTGGGTCTTCTTCAAGAAGTTTCAAGGCTTCATCAAAAGTTAATATTTTTTTTATAAGATAAGAGTCTCCTGCCAAAGAAACAGGTTCGTTTGCTACTCTTTTCCCTACATAATCAGAGGCATATGCATTATGTAAAACCATTGTATAAGGTTTCCAGTTTTTACCGTCTTTCTCATAACAGGGGAAATTAGCATTATCCCCTCTCATATCATCAAGCACCTTTACATTAGAAGATTGAGGTTTGACAGGTTGAATTATTGGATGATATAAGTAGGTCGCTATCTGATTAATAGAAAAGTCTAATTGTTTCTTCTTGTATTGAATGTACCCTTTTATTGGAGTAGGAAGATTGACAAGCTGTCGTTTCAAAGCGTAACGATTTCCGTGAGGAGCAAAAGCTTCATCCGAGATGCAGAAAATTCGTTGATTGATAAATTTGTGGTAGGATTTATAATCCAAAGGAGCACCAATGTATCTTCCTCGATGTGATTCTCGTATATAAAGGTCTTGTGATACATCGTATACATCTTCTTTTTCTTGCTTTGGAGTTGAGTTTTCTACTTTCAGTTGTGCAAAACAATAATTATAAGACAACATCATCAACATACTTAGAATAATAGCTTTCATGTTTTTTTATCTTTAAATTAAACAAACGTTTTTATTAGATTTACTTATACGTTTTACAAATACCTGTCTGTTAGATAATTGCAATAAGATTCATTCTCATTATAAAATTCTTTTGACAGTTTCGCTATCACTTCTTGATAGGTTATATGGCTAAACTTTATATTGTCCTTTTTAGCAATTTCTGCAAACTGCTCTATCTCTTTTCTATGCTTACTTCCCTCTTTTCCTATTACATCGTACCAAAGGTATAAGAGATGAAAATTGCGTTTGAGTATCAAATTCCTTTTACCTTCTACAAAATGATGCTTTTGAACAAGATTTGAATTATACTCGTCACTATTCTTTTTCAGTCCCAATATGTGTTTTATTAATTGTGCCGCATCTAAATACTGAAACTTAGTATCATTAGGAGAAATTTCTTTTGCTAATTCATACAGATTAGGCAGTCCGTTCCAAAAAGAGGGATTTTCAACATACTTTTGTTTTAACCCTCCATGTTTTCTACTACTATATGGCTCTGTAAATTTAGACTCAATGCCAATAGTAGACAGTGGAGTATAAATCACAACATCAATATTAGGTGAATGTGGAAATTGAGATTTATCTCCACTTATCTCAAACTGCTCTTCAAATTTAATTTCGTAATTGAGTGGAGAAGGAATTATTGGAATTTTTTCGGGAGAAACAGAACCGACATTCTTAATCAGATAGCCTATCTTAGTAGTTCTTGAAGTCAATTTGCATACATTTAGAATCGGGCAAACATCTTTTCCCTGCCAATACTGGAACAGATTAACCACAATCGCAGAAGATGAATGAAGTGCTTTCATTTTTGCCAATCGTGTTTTAGAGTCTTTTGTTTCGTTTCCATCCCCCTTTTGGTAAGAAAGCAAATTCCCTTTAGACAATGGTTCAAACAGGTTATCTGTTAGATTAGGTAAATAATTTGCTTCCCCTCTGTTAGGGATAGTTCCACCTACTACATTGAAACCTTTCCTTTTTGCCCAACTTTGTTGTTTCGATTTAATAAAATCTAATCCATTCATAGTAATTAGTAAAGTTGTGTCATTCGACTCCTTTAATGACAGGATTAGATAAAAAGAAAGTGTGGAGTCATTCGTTTATTGTGTAGGAGGTTCTGACAAAACCCAAAAGCAAATAAACAATACTCCACACCTGTTTAGTATATGTCTTTTGAACATACGCTACCCAAGTGATGAATGTCATTGCTTACCCCTGCTTTTTTGAAACTGTCAGATTTCCTACACAGGATAAAAGCGAAACACTTTCACCATTACATTGCCACTATTTGTGACTTTGCAAAGATAGTAAAATTACTTAAAAACACTCTAATTAAGGAGTATTGTTTTCTTTGCTTTGGGTTCTTTTTATAATACGAGACAAAAATACAAAAAGAGGAAACATGAAAGCCATTCACATTTCCTCTTTTTCTCTTCCTGATTCTGAAATTACATATCCTTATACTTCAATTTTAAAAGACTTGCAAATGAAAAAGAATGTTCCGATTGTAATTCCATTGTCTTTCCTGTATTTCAAACATTTAGAATATTGGATATCGCAATCACCTTCATTATACTCTTCATAGACACGACTAATCAGATGAAACCAGTACCGTCCTTCTTCTCCAAATTCATGGGCTAATGCACAACCTATCCTAAACCAGTCTTTGTATTGATTAGTTATATCAATTCTTTTTGCTTGGACAAAGCGAACAGCCTTTATCACACGTTGTAAAATCCTTGTTCTTTGAGATACTGTGCTTATAACATTCCCTGATAGTTTTTCGGTATTCATCACATAGGTAAACGGGATAGGCTCCGGATTATAATAAGGTTTATCATCATAGCTTACCACTCTAAGACTAACAGGACTTTTAACGTTTCTATCAACTTGCAACTCGAACTTTTTGCTTATAAACTCTGCAAGAGCTTCAAAATGTTGTTTATGAAGCTCGGGGTTTGATATTCTAAATATAAGAAACAATCCTTTACCACTAAGAGATAAACCTGCATAGTACAAGCTCGGACAATGCTTGCCAATTATATGTTTTGCCTCCTGCCAGTCTATTTCAGGATTATCTTTTGCATCAATGTCTACACATAGCAATCCATTATGCTTTATCATGCTTGTTTCTCTCCTTTCACTGAATATTCCACTCGGAGTTATACAGATGAGGCTTCCCTTTATTTTCTTCCGTAGTTTTTCATCTGTAGTTGCTCTATATCTTTCTACTTGCTCTCTAAATTTTCTTGTATGTAGAAACGTATCAAGCCTTATTTTTTTTATCGGTTCTTTACTAAAGTAATTTTCAAACACCGAAACCATCGGTACATCAAAGGAAGGAAAGATTATGCCACTCCCTTTTTTATTTACATTTTTATTTTCTTTCTTTTTCTCTTTTATATTATTATTAAGAGATTCTTTTGCTATATTCATTTTAGTTGATTTTCAGATGTTTAAATGATAAAACTGATTCAAAACTGAATCAAATCTATTCAAATTCAAGCTCATTATCCTCCAAAAAATCATCATCATGCGATGCAACTTTTTCTAAAGGCAATGCTACTTTCTCTATAGAAATTTCATCAAAATCAGCCATCTTCTTTTTTGCCTTACTAACTTTTTTATTATATTTTCGATTATTCGAATCTATATTAGGTATAATCGACCTTACAATACCATATACCTGCTTAGGTAACTTTTCTAATTCAATTTCACCAAATAGTCCATATCTTGCTATCGCCTCATAAGCTATCAGCTTATTTTTCTTACTTAATACCTGCAATGATTCATAATTTGAAATAAAGAATATAAAACTCTCTCTCTTTTTACTTTGCTTTTCCATTACTTATTAGTTTATTTGTTCTACATATTTTTTCTTTTTGAGTCAAAGATTCTTCATTGGTTTCAAATAGATTAGATTCTAACCATTGATTGATTTCTGCTCGTTTGAAGAAGATTCTTCGCCCGCCATGTGCAGGCTTATGAAAAGGAATTTTTCGCTCATGGGTTAACTTATAAAGCGTAGCCTTTTTGTAACCCGTCAGTTCTGAAACTTCTTCAATAGTAAGAGTTTCAGATTTCTCACTCGTTAAATATGATGGCGACTCTTGGAGCACATCTCTGATAATAGCCTTTATTTGACTAACCGTTAATTGTACCACCAATGCGTCATCATGTAGCATATTATTATACAACATAATAAACGGTTTTATGCTATGAGAATAATACTTTAATCCCCATAGCTGGTTAATACTAAAAAAGTTTTAGGGTTAGTTTTCTTGGTTTGACCCCAACCAAGAGGGCTATCCGTATGGCAAAACATACCGCTCCACACGTATATAATCAGAATATACTTCTAAAGACCTGTGCCTAAAAAAGCCTCCTTTACCACCTTTTACTTTGTATACCCTAATACAAAAATGATAAAAAAGAATCCTGAAAATATAAAGAAACGCAATAAGTTACAGATTCGTTTCGTCAGAGAGGAATGAAACAGAGAACTAAGCGATAAATTTGTTAATTCAACTCTCCATTCAAGTCTCATTGCAAAACTACAAACAATTTCATTTAAAACAAATATTTTTTTGTTAAAAATATCAGAATCCATTAAGTCCTATTTCTTCATTGAACTTTTAACTTCGGTTTAATAAGTTACGAATACCCACAGAAACGCTATCTCAAAATTACACGTCATATAAAACCTTTGCAGCCTCATCTATTACAGTTGTATCAAAACTATCTAAATAAGTATTGGTAGTTTTCATATCTGCGTGTCCCAACATTTGGGAAATTTGTTCACGGGAAACATTATTACGTTGCAACATCATCGCCATAGTATGCCGACTTACATATGTTGTCAACTTCATATCGGTTATTTGCAGTTCCTCTGCTAACTCTGCCAAATAGCCATTATATTTTTTATACCTGCCACGGATGTGATTATATAGTTTTTCTCCGGTATAACCACTAATAGAAACTATTGGTACAATAAAATCATCCACTGTAGGGCTACTCTCTTTAAGGCTATCTAATAAACGCTCAATTTCTTTCGTTATTTTAATCTTAATAGGCTTTACCCCTTTTTGATGTTGTATTTTATGCCGTTTATAGACAATATACTCTCCTCCATTGAATTTTACAATATTACTTCTTGTCAAATATGCCATATCAATAAATGAGATTCCATAGCAATAATATGACAATAAAAATAGTTTGCGGGCGTACTCTCGTTGTGGCTTTTCTGACACGGTATTTTTTATCTTATTCCAATCTTCCATAGGAAGATAACGTTTTTCTGTTTCTTCGGTCAATTTCTCTATTTGAAAACCTGCTTTACCAAAAGGATAAGTTTTCTCTGTTGCTTCTTTTTCCAAGATAGCTTTATTTAAAATGCTGCGCAATGCTTTAAAATAGTACTTTCTTGTATTTCCTTTACATCCTCTCTTTTGAAGGAAAACATCGAATCCATTTACAAACTTTATATCAATCTCTGAAAATACCTTTTGCTCCAATTTACTATCATAATGCTCAAGCATATTTAAAGTCGCAGCATAACAATTTGCATTTCCAATGTGTCCCGTTTCGCGCAAAGTTTTAATATGGTTCTCCATATAAACTTTTATTTTCCCTTGCTTCGATTTATTTAAAAAAGCGTCTGCAAATTGGTTTAAAGTCCAATCTGTATTCTCTCTTTGAAAACCTTCTATTATTTCTTGCGCTCGTAACCTATGACAACTCAGCAAATAATTATACCGTTTACGTTGTTCGTTTTCTTCTTTCTGCTTTTTATCTCTCACATTCTTAAGAATACGGAAACATTCGTTTGCTTCATCCCAGTATTCATTATCCGCAAATATGTTTAAAGAAAAATACTTGCGCTGTCGTTCTTTGCATATTCTTAGACGAACAGCGCATAATCCTTGTGCATTGACAACATCATTCCTTTTTACAAAACTTATCATACTCAATGTCTTTTATATCGTTATTAGAAGTAGTATTACCTTTATTTCTCTAATACGATAGGAAAAATAGAGTTTTCTATTTTACAAGCACTCTGTAAACGTAAATAGCAGATAATCAGAAATGTAATGCAAAAGTTAAAAATACAAAACAGAAAAAGGAGAGTTTAAGAAGGTGTTTGATAATAGTCTCACACTTTTAGACAGACTAATCGATTTAAGAAACATTTTATTCATTATCTTTGTGGATAATATTGAGACCACGTGTATATAGTTCTATGTTTTAGTGGAACACATTTGGGTCACATGTAATCAAAATAAGTAAAATCTAATAAAACTAATTGTTTGATTTTTAGCTATGTGCAATAATAATCAAAAGTAATATCAGTTAATAAAAATAATAAAGATATGCCTGGAAAGCGTGTATACGCCAAAAGTGTATCACGAGTTCGAATCTCGTTCTCTCCGCATTTTCATTATTTTTTTGATTATTTGATGAAAACGGCTGTCTTGATTTGTCAGGAGAGTCGTTTTTTGTGTTGTATAGAGATACCGGGAAAATAAACCTGCCTTTGGCGGGGACTTTAGGTAAATAAATGTTTATCTTCGTATTTAATAGGTAGCAAACCTAAAAAAGATATTGAAGTATGAGACGAATTTTACTGGGACTATGTTTTTTATCTTTCCTCAATAGTGCGTCCGGACAAGAAATTCCCTTGCCGGAGAGTATGCCGCAGGCTCATCCGAGAGTGCTGACTACACCGGAAGGGAAGCAGGAAACGTGGAACTTGATTAAGACCGAAGAATGGGCAAAGGATGTTTTCGATAAGCTGAGAGAGCGTACGGAGAAATATACCGATCTGACGGCCACCCGGCCGGATTGGTTGTTGTCGCGTCTGGCTATGTATTGGAAATCCCATGCTACTGAGGTATATATAAAAGGTGAAACTTTCGACCATGCGGGCGGTGAGAAAGCTCCGTATCCTACCGTGCGCTATACGGGAACACGTGGAACTGCCGCTACTCACGGCCGTCCCCGACTGGCGGATATTGTGCCGTACGATGATGATGATAACGGGAATGTGACATTCTGTAATAATGCGCTTCCCGACCGTCCTATGGAGAGTGTGCATCCGTCTAAAACCGGGCGTAACATCGAAAGTCTGAATTGTGAGATATTGGGAATCGCCCGTGATGCTGCTTTCCTCTATTGGATGACGGAGGAGGAGAAATTTGCAAAGTTGGCAGCCGGAGTGTTCGATACTTATATGACGGGTATTTATTACAGAAATGTTCCGGTTGATCTGAATCACGGTCATCAGCAGACACTGGTGGGACTGACTTCCTTTGAAGTGATCCATGAAGATGCGTTGCATATCGCTGTCCCTCTATACGACTTCCTGTATGATTATCTGAAAGCAAACTACCCGCAGAAGATGGAAATCTACGCCGGAGCATTCAAGAAATGGGCGGACAATATCATAGCGAACGGAGTGCCGCATAATAACTGGGATTTGTTGCAGGCACGGTTTATCATGAATGTGGGGCTGGTGCTGGAAGACAACAAGGCGTATGCCGACGGGAAAGGACGGGAATATTACATAGACTATGTGATGAACCGTTCCAGCATTCGTCAATGGAGCTTGACGCGTCTTGCCGAATATGGTTTTGACTCTAAAACGGGTATCTGGGCGGAATGTCCGGGATATAGCAGTGTGGTGATTAATGATTATGCCAATTTTGTGAATCAGTTTGACAACAACCTGCGATATGATTTGGTGAAGGCGATGCCTGTATTGTCGAAAGCGGTAGCGACAACCCCTCAATATCTGTTTCCCAACCGTATGATTTGCGGTTTCGGAGATACGCATCCGGGGTATCTGAACACTAATTTCTTTGTCCGTATGATACAGAATGCACAGGCAAACGGGAAGAAGGAACAGGAAGACTATTTCACTGCCTTGTTGAAATGCCTGAATCCCGGTGCCGGAAATGAGAAAGCGGAAAAGAAGAATGTGCGGGTGTCTGTCAATTCTTTTTTTGAAGATAAGCCATTGACGCTGAATCCGGAGGTGCAGGCGGGAAAGATAGAAGAATATGTCTCTCCTTTGTTCCATGCGCCTAACGTCTCTTGGCTGGTGCAGCGAAATGGTATGGATCCGCGCAGCAGTCTGATGATTTCGCAGAATGGAAGTGAGGGCAACCACATGCACGCCAACGGCATTTCTATGGAACTTTACGGAAAAGGATATGTGCTGGGACCCGATGCGGGTATCGGTCTTTTCCTGTATAGCGGGTTGGATTATGCGGAATATTATTCTCAGTTTCCGAGTCATAATACGGTTTGTGTAGATGGAATATCGAGTTATCCGGTGATGAAAAGCAATCATTCTTTTGAGTTGCTCTCCTGTTTCCCGGCTTCGGCGGAACCGGGTGGGGAGTTTACCTCTGTCACATACAGCAACCTCTATTTCCGCGAACCGGAAAGCAGGGCGGATCAGACGCGTATGATGAGTATCGTCACCACTGCTCCGGAAACGGGGTATTATGTGGATGTGTTCCGCAGCCGGAAAGAAAAAGGAGGGGACAAGATGCATGATTATTTTTATCATAATCTCGGGCAGACGCTCACATTGACCGCTGCCGACGGAACGGATCTGAATCTGCAGCCTACGGAGGAACTGGCGTTTGCCGGTGCGCATCTTTATGCCTATTCTTATTTATATGATAAGAAAGTGGCGGCTACCGGCAAGGATGTGAAAGCGACCTTTACCATTGATATGAAAGATAAGGGAGGCGATGATATATCCATGAATCTCTGGATGAAGGGAGAACCGGACCGTGAAGTCTTTACGGCTCTGTCGCCTATGACCGAAGGGCTGAGCCGTACACCCGGTATGCCTTATAATATAAAGGAGCAACCTACATTGACTTTTGTTGCCCGCCAGCATGGAGAGGCTTGGGACCGTCCTTTTGTCGCTGTTTATGAACCGAGTACACGGAAAGAGCCGTCGGTCATTCAGGCTGTGTCCTACTTTGATGCGGAGGAAACCGCTCTGACGGATTTTGCCGGAATCTGCGTGAAAAGCAAGAGTGGGCGTACAGATCATATCTTCTCGCTTTCCGACGCTACGCAAACGGCTACTTATCAAGGGATGAAAGTAAAAGCGGATTATGCGGTAATCAGTAACCGGTATGCGGGAGATAACCGTACGCTGTTTATGGGTAACGGAACGCAACTGATAGCACCGGGAGTCAGTATCCGTACTTCTGTTCCCGCCAATGTTCTGCTCGAACAGAAGCAAGGGAAATGGTATATCTTGTCTTCCGCTTCTTGCACGGTGGTGATCGGCGGCAAGAAGATGAAAGTGGAAGCTGCACAGAAGACAAAAAGATGTATATCCTGTCCATAGATTGATAATATTGTAATGTATTGGCAGACTGCTAAGAAAATATTGCAATAAAAAATAAAAAAAACGTAGGCAAACGTTGTGAATGCCATATTTTTTCTAATTTTGCGGTTTCTTGTCTGATTCGGAAGAAACGGACAAGAAGTCCTTATTTATATAGGGCGGATATTTAGTGGGAAATATTTAGTGGGAAAATAACTATGGTATATGCACTGAGAAATGGTCGCAGAGTGGTCGCTCTGTTGTCATTTCTGTTATTGTGTTGTGGGGTACATGTACACGCACAACGAGTGGCTGTGAAAACGAACACGTTGGGATGGCTGACTGCCAGCCCTAATGTCGAGGCCGAATTTGTTTTGGGTCGTCATATCTCTCTCAATATGGGAGTCGCTGCGAATCCGATCAGTACAGACAATTTTAAAACTACTTTCACACATTTTCAGCCGGAAGTACGTTATTGGTTAAACCGTCCGATGGTGAGCCATTTTCTAGGTGTCACCGCTTTCGCGAACAATTTTAATATGCTGGTTAAAGATGTGCATCACAAAGGCGATGCGCTGGCAGTCGGTTTGACGTATGGTTATGCTTGGGTGCTGAACGATCATTGGAATATTGAGGCGACGGCAGGTATCGGGGTGATGCGCTACCGTCAGTTTAAGTACGACAAGGGTGCTCCGAAACCGGATGCGGCGAATGACAGTAAGACAACGCTGGCGCCAGTGAAGCTGGGAGTGTCTTTTGTGTATATTATCCGGTAACGGAACGAACATTTATAGTTAGAAAAGAGAATGAAAATCAATTGTAAACGTGATAGATTAATCGGAATCCTCCTGGCAGCCATGCTGCTACTCGGTGCGGATGCGTACGCCCAACGTATGCGTGTGCAAGGACACGTCACCAACCAACAGGGAAAAAGCATTCCGAACGTGAATATTATAGATCCTGTGACGAATGAACGCATTGAAATCTCCGATGAGGACGGACGCTACAGTGTGCTGGCGGAACGACACGGATCGTTGAAATATACCTGTGTCGGGTATGAAGACAAGACGGTCAAGGTGGGCGGAAAGCAGATTATCAACGTGGTGCTCAAAGATGCGGTCATTGAACTTGACGAGGTGATTGTGATTTCAAAAGTGAAGGATAAAGTGGTGCCCGAGCCTACGGACATTGAGATAAAAGGCAATTACTTCCATCTGAAAACCCGTGTGCCGGTGCCTAAGGAGATGTTCACTTCCAACCGCCGTTTGGTGTTGCAACCTTCTATCTATGATGTGACACAGAAGAAGCGTTTGCTGTTACGTCCCGTGGTGTTCGACGGAGGTACGTATAATACTACCCAGCGGCGTATGTATGATTATAATATCGAACAGGACCCGCTGCACGAATACATACAGGTGAAGACTACTTCCTCGCGGAACGGGGATATTATCGCCTATCATGATTCTATCTATATAGAGTATCTGCAACATGATTATCGTGCGGATGTACATCTTGCGATGGAGAATTACCGTGCTATTATCTATCGGGATTCTTTCTCTATCGCACGCGGTACTGTCAATCCGTTGCGTTTCCTGGAATATAAATTCTCCGCTTTCAATCTGACGGATAAGAAATATCTCCCCAAACCTGTGATGCAATTGAGGGATACCAAAGGAGAAGTCAACTTGACTTTCGTTGTGGGAAAAGCTGATCTGGATGATAAGAATCCACAGAATCAGGTGGAACTGAATCGCTTGAATCAAGAGTTGCACGCTATCGAGATGAATCCGGAGGCTTCATTGAAAAGTTTCCATATTACGGGTGTCGCTTCACCGGACGGTTCGTATGAATCGAATCTGCGACTGGCTAAGTTGCGTACGGACAAGGCGCTGGACCGTATCTTGTCGCAACTCGACCCGGAGACCCGCAAACTTCTGGAGGTGAAATCGGACGCGTCGGTCGCTTCGTGGAAAGAAGTGGCGGAGTTGCTGCGGAAAGATTCCAGACAGGATACGGCCGACGAGATCACGGAATTGATTAAGCGATACGGAGAAAAGAATTACCAGTTGAATCGCGCGCTGAAATCGAAACCTTTTTATAAGGAGGTTGCTGCTGTGTATCTGCCTAAGTTGAGAAAAGTGCAGTACACTTACGGATATTCTATTTTCCGTTCTTTGACGGATGAGGAAATTATGCAGCTCTATAAGAAAGATCCGAAGGAGCTGACACGTTTTGAATATTACCGGATGATTGCAACGGCTAAAACGCCGGATGAAAAAGAGAGGTATTGTAAAGAAGCTCTTGAATTGTACGATAACTTTACGTATGCGGCGAATGAGCTGGCTGTGTTGAATATTCAGAAAGATACGCCGGACTCCAAGATTCTTGAACCGTTCGTCAGCAAGTCGGCTCCGGTGGAATTGCTTTCCAATCAGGCGATTGCCCTGTTGCATGAAGGTAAATATACGAAGGCCGATTCTGTGTTGACACTGCTTCCGGAGGGAGTTGTTGCTGATGATTTGCAGGCGATCGTTCAGGCGATGGCAGGCTATTACGACGATGCGTTTGAGAAAGTGGCGGCTACCAGCCCTTTCAATGAAGTGATCATGTTGCTGGCGATGAAGAAGAATAAGGAAGCATGGGAGAAGGCTTCGCAGCTGGATACGGGCTCGGCTCGCGAGTATTATGTGAAGGCTATCGCTGCCAACCGTATGGAAAAGGTGGGTGAAGCACTTATGTATATTGAGAAAGCTTTGGAACTGGATCCTTCCTTGCTGGAGACCGCGAGAGTGGACGGTGACATTATTGACCTGTTGCCCGAAGAGCAGAAAATAAAGAATGATAATACAACGAAAGAGTAAATGATGGATATCCTTAGAATCAAAAATAAATATGCGGCAGTGGCATTGTTCTTGATGTTGTCTGTTGCTTTGCAGGCACAGGATTATGGTGCATTGAAATATATGTTGCAGAAAAGACCTGCCAATGAGAGGTTTGAAAGTAATAAATTCAATGAACACCTCTTTTTCTCTGCCGGGCTGGGACCTTACGGTTTGCTGACGAGCGGAGGACAGGATGGCATGGGAATGACAGCCAATGCTTTTATAGGCAAATGGTTCACTCCTGTTCATGGGGCGCGTCTGGGAGCGACTTTGGGCTATTTGCCGTCGGAAGTATATAACAGTAAGATAAAAATGGTAGGAGGCAGCTTCGATTACCTGCTGAATATATCTTCTCTTACATTCGGATACAACGAACAGCGCAGGTTCGAACTTTTGGGTATAGCGGGAGTTGAAGCCGGCTATTCCAGGGCCAATGACAATTTGGCCGGTGATAATCCGGCTGTGAAGAATGGACATGAGTTCTATTATGGTGTCCGTATGGGATTGCAGGGGAATATCCGTCTTTCACGGACACTCGATTTATTTGTTGAACCCCGAATCGGATGGTACAACGATGGATTGGGGCATACGGAAAGTTGGAGAAACTATAAAATGGGAGGATCGGTCTTGGTGGGTCTGACCTATATGCCTGCTGCGGCGATGGGTAGGAAGATTCATTTTGACAACTTCGATAACAGCTCATTCTTCAATCATATGTTTGTCTCGTTGTCCGGTGGAATCAGTACGCTGAAAATGCCGGGGATAAAGAATACACTCAAAGGATTCGGACCGCAGTTCTCTGCCGGAATCGGTAAATGGTTCAGTCCGTCGTCGGGAGTACGCTTGTCCGGAACCGTTGGCTACAGCGATACGCCTGCCGGTAGTGCGAGCAGCTATTTCAAGCATATAGACCTGCATGCCGATTATTTGCTGAATATCAATAATATACTTTGGGGATATGACGAACAGAGGCTTTTCACTTTGATCGGTATAGCCGGTGTCAATCTGTCCGGGACAAAAGGAGTGGCGCAGACAGCCAAGTATGCACCGGGATTGGGCATCGGGCTTCAAGGAAGTTTCCGGTTGAACCGTTCCGTAGATTTGTTTGTGGAACCCCGCCTTAATGTTTATCAGAAGAGATATGCCGGTGGATGTGGTTTCGGTAGTACAGACCAGCTCGGAGAACTGAACTTCGGTGTGACGTATCACACAATAGACCGTGCAGCCCGTCCTCAGAATGGATTCTCAAGCAATCATATTGCCGACAATCTATTCATGACGTCAGGTATCGGGGCACAGTTATTCCTGAATAAGACTAATCTGAAACATCTCGCTGCATGGGGACCGCAACTTTCCGCTTCTATCGGAAAATGGTTTACTCCGTATTCCGGTCTGCGACTGGTAGGGACGGGAGGTTTCTTCTCCAATTATTTGCTTCCGACAGATATGGAGGCGGAGAGACTCAGACATATCACCGTAACCGGAGGATTGGATTATTTATGGAATATCACTTCTACTATGAGCGGATATGATCCGGAACGTATTTTTGAACTGATCGGTTCGGTAGGATTTAATCTGGCTTATACGTCGAATTCAGAGCATAAGTTCCAGCCGGGACTCAATGCGGGGGTACAGGGAGTATGGCACATCAATGATTTCTTCGGTTTGTATCTCGAACCGCAAATCCGCCTGTATCGTGATAAGTTTATCGAAGGAAATCTGGGTTTCATACAGAAGGATGTGATGGTGGGGATCAATGCCGGTTTCCATTATCGTTTTGTTCCTTATTCCAAAGCGGCCAATCGCAGTGTGTTTGAGAAAGATGACAAACGGTATTTCATATCGGGAGCATTGGGCGTAAGCAGTCTGCTGGTTGCCAATCGGGATTTGGTAAAGAATATGGGTGTGGAAGCTAAGGGTAGTATCGGAAAATGGTATACTCCGCTTTCTGCATGGCGTGTGAACGGAACAATCATGTATAAGGCGAAAACACCGGATAAGTTGAATCTTCATTATGCTGGGTTAGGAATGGATTATATGATGAGTCTCGCTACTTTGGCGAAGGGATATAGCCGGGATCACGCGATAGATGTTGTTCCTTTTGTCGGAGTGACAGCCGGATTGGTACGTCGTAGAGGTGAATTTAAAGCAGTTCCGGGAATTGACGCCGGTGCGCAAGTCAAACTGAAACTGGGCTCTTCCCTCGATTTCTATGTGGAACCCAAAGTAGGCATTCGCACGGACACGTATGATGGTATGGATCAGGGAAGACCCGACCGCGTTGCTTCTATGGTGGGAGGATTGATTTACAAGTTTAAAATGCCTACCTTTAAATAAAGTTAGCATTCTACTTACAAAAATACAGCTGTATATTCGATAAAAACAAATTCAAGAGTGAAAGTTTTGTCGCTCTTTACTTGATTTTGTCTGCTGACTGTTATCTTTGTTTCAAAATAATAGTGGAGTAGGATAAGGGGATTTCATTTTTCGTTCGTACTAATAATAGTACTACAAAAAAGAAAACTATGAAGATTCGAATATGCATATTGATTATTATATGGGGGATATTATATCCGGAGTATCTGAGCTCGCAGGAATCCCCTTACGTATTCCGCCAGATCGGAGGTGTCGAAGGATTGCCGGATAACTATGTCAAGAGTGTTTTTCCTATTCCCGACGGACGTATCGGGGTGAGAAGCACTGTGTTGCTAAGCCTGTATGACGGTGCGAACTATTCAAATTTCCCTTTCAATATTCATGGTGAATATCCGATAGTATATAACCACATCATTCCCGAACAATATATTGATACCGATAAACGTTTGTGGATGAAAGAACGTAAAAGCCTGCGCGTTTTTGATTTGACTACCGAACAGTATATCTATAATGTAGATTCGCTGTTTCTTCAGTTCGGGCTGAAAGATAGGGTGGAGGATCTGATTATTGATTCCGAGAAGCGTTATTGGTTTCTCACGCCGGGATCTTCCGTCTATACGTATGATACGGAAACGAAATCGGCAGAACTGGTTTGCAGGAATGATGAGTTTATGGAATATTATGGCGGACTGTTGGGAATAGAAAGTCACGGCAACTATAGTTGGATGGTGCATCAGAAAGGGGCTATCCGCTGCTATGACTGGGAGAAGAAACGTTTTATTCAGGAACTCGATTTCTTGAAAGGACAGCTGAAACCGGATGACCGTGTTGTCTTACGGATACTCGATAACGGTGACTTCTGGCTGATGTGGGATCGGGGGATAGGTTACTATGATGTTTATAATAAAAAATGGAACCCGATTTCAAGTATCCGGTTGGGACATTATTCATGGTTCACCTCAATGGATGTGGATAAAGGTGGAAATGCATGGGTAGGAACCGTTATCGATGGATTTTATGTAATTGATATGCATAATTTCTCCGTAACTCACACATTGGATATACCTTTGTTGTCAGGCAACAGAGTGAGAAATGCAGTTCAGAGCATTTATTGCGATCATGAGAATAATTCCGTCTGGATGGGGCTTTACAATCAGGGAATGTGCTATTACCATCCCAGCATGAACAAGATAATGCTGTGTAATAAGAAAATGATTCGCGGAGACTGGAAAGGAGAGGAGATCCGTTGTATGTTGGAGACTTCGAAAGGCGAGATTCTTATGGGAACCACTTCGGGACTGTATCGTTACGAACCGGCAACACGGAGCTTGAACAGGCTATATAATGAATTCAATCAAAAGAATTGCCGTGTCCTCTACGAAGACAAAAAAAACCGTATCTGGGTGGGGACTTATCATGACGGATTATATTGTATAGAACACGGGAAAGTAAGATCTTATGACTATCCGGACACGGATTATCAGAATGAGTTGGATTTCAGTAATATACGTGTTATGGTCGAGGATCCTTCCGGACGGTTGTGGGTGAGTATATACGGAGGTGTAGGCTTGTTCAATCCGGAGAATGGGCAGATAAAACTATTATCCGAACAGTTTCCCGAGCTGAAGAAATATAAAGTAGCCAATGCGTTGGCTATTGACGACCGGTCCCGATTGGTAGTGGGTAGCGATAATGGCTTGTATATCTATGATCCTGCAAAAAATACAATCTGGATATCCGAACAGGATGGACAAGCCAATTCAATCCTTAATCAAGGAAGTATGAAGTATAACCAGATATTGAAAGATCATGAAGGTACTTTATGGTTTGCTACCCAATACGGTTTGAATGTCCTTACCCATCATGGGCAAAGTTATACATTGGGTAAAGAAGAAGGGTTGTCACAAGCTATCCTGAATGTGGTGGAAGATAAAAATCATGATATATGGATATCGACAGTCACTTCTATCTATAAGATAAAAGTAGACCGTAAGACAGATAAATACAGTTTTCATGTTGTCAGTTATTTGTCCGAAGATGAGATCCGGCAGGATGATTTATATAGCTTTCCTTCTCTGATAACCCGTGACAATCAACTCTTCTTAGGCTTGATGAATGGATTTATTGTCTTTTCTCCTGAGAATATGGTTGATAACCAATGCCTCAATCGGCCTTTATTCACTTCATTCCGCCTGTTCAATGTTCCGGTAGTGTCGGGAGAGGAATATAATGGGCGCATATTGTTTGACAAAGCATTGAGTTATTCGGATGCAGTGCAATTGGAATATGATGAGAATTATGTAACACTTGAATTTTCGGGACTGAACTTCTCTAATCCTTCTCAGACTTCTTTTCGTTATCAGTTGGAAGGCTTTGATAAAGAATGGATTGAAACATCGTTTGAGAATGGACAGGGACGTGTTGTGTATAATAATCTTCCGTCTGGCGAATATGTTTTCCGTGTGTCCGCAGCCGGAAACGACCGGATATGGGGACCGGAGTCTGAATTCAGAATTGTGATTCATCCTCCGTTTTGGGATACATTGGCTGCCCGCATCCTCTATGCCGTTTTGGGTATTTTGTTGGTCTTCGGTCTTATTTATGTGATTAACCGCCGTAATCATCGGAAAATGATTCGTATGCAAGAGGAAGAAGCTTTGAGGCAGAAAGAAGAGTTGGACCAGATGAAATTCCGTTTCTTTACCAATATCAGTCATGAGCTGCGTACTCCGCTGACACTGATTATCACTCCGTTGGATATGATGATACGCCGTTTGACGGATGAGACGATGAAAAAGCAACTGAATACAATTTATAAGAATGCTCAAAACCTTTTGTCATTAGTAAATCAATTACTGGATTTTCGTAAACTTGAAATGAAGGGTGAGAGATTGCATTTGATGAATGGCGATATGGAGGAGTTTATTGTTTCTGCCTACAATAATTTTATGCCGATGGCTGTAGAGAAGCATCTTAACTTTGTAAACCAGTCGGAACACAGAGCGCTTTATATGTTTTTCGATCGGGATAAAGTACATAAAATTGTAAATAATCTCTTGTCCAATGCCTTTAAGTACACTCCAGAGGGAGGAACCGTGAACTTATTACTTGCGACGGAGGAAGTGGAAGGGAGAAACTATGTGAGAATATCGGTATCCGACACAGGAATCGGAATATCCGAGTCCGATCTTCCCTACATCTTTGACCGTTTCTATCAGGTTGGCAATGAAGGGGATGAAAAGATAGGTAGTGGTATCGGACTCCATCTGGTCAGGGAATATGTGAATATTCACGGTGGGCGTATAAAGGTTGACAGTCAGATGGATCGCGGGTCGGTCTTCACCGTTTGGTTACCTATGGATTTGACACCTGAACCGGATGAACTGCCGGATGAAATAACTGATATGGAATCGACGGGTATGAAAGAAAAGGAAACCGTTGTATCTGCGTCAGATGAGAATATAAAGAAATTGTTGTTGGTAGAAGATAATCAGGAATTCCGTACTTTCCTGAAAGAGCAGTTGGAGGATTTTTATCGGATAGTGGAAGCGGCGGATGGTGAAGAAGGGGAAAGAAAGGCGATTGAAGAAAATCCCGATCTCATTATCAGTGATATCATGATGCCGAAAGTGGATGGTATCGAACTTTGCCGCCGAATCAAGACGAACGTGCAGACATCCCATATACCTGTGATATTATTGACAGCCCGTACTGCCGATGATATCAAGATAAACAGCTACGAAGTAGGAGCCGACTCTTATATGTCGAAACCTTTCAACTTTGATATGCTGATGGTACGCATTGAGAAGTTGATAGAACAGCAGGAAAGGAGGAAACAGGAATTCCGTAAGAATATAGAAGTAAATCCGAGTGCTATCACAATTACTTCCGTAGACGAGCAATTGATACAGAAATGCTTGGAATACATAGAAAAGAACATGGACAATCCGGAATATGGTGTAGAGGAGTTGAGTGGCGATTTGGGGATGGTACGCATGAGTCTTTATCGTAAGCTGCAATCCATAACCGGACATACCCCGACGGACTTTATCCGCAGTATCCGTTTGAAACGGGCAGCGCAATTATTGCAAGGAAGCCGATTGCCGATCATCGAAATAGCGAATCGGGTAGGATTCAGCTCTTCCAGTTATTTCTCGAAGTGTTTTAAAGAAATGTTTGGGATGTTGCCTAAGCAATATGCAGAAGAGACTGGAAAAAAAGAATGACATTATAGTTACGTTTATTAGTTTAATTATTACATTTGTGCCAATTTATAATAAATAGTGATATGAAAGTATTAGTTTTAATTTCATTGGTAGGAGGTTTGTTGTTGTCCTCTTGCGGAGGTAGTTCAAAAAATAGTGCGAACAGTCAGGAAGTAAATCCGGCAGATACAATTTATCTGGGTGATTTACGTGAGAAGTTTGCAGGGGATAGTATTTTCTTTAAAGTAGTGGCTCCGGATCTGATGTTGATGGATTATCAATATTTCTGGGCAGCGACGGAATCGGACGCAATAGAAAAAGGTCTGACGAAAGAATATTATAAGCGCGTCAAGAAAGAAATCACCGAAACAAATGAGGCCATTAAAAAAGGTGTCATGAAAGGTGCGGATGTGAAACGTATTCCGGATTTTCAGGCTGCGCAGTAAAGCAAATACCAGAGATAATCTGCATCTGTGGCGAATCATGCCACAGACTTATGCAAAGTACAGAACAGGGGAGTCGCCAAATGTAACGGCCTCCCCTTTTTTTGTTACTATGAAACCTGCATTTATGCCGATGGAATGGGGATATTTTGCAAAAAAACACGCTTGTTACCATAGTTTTGTTTTCTGTTACTTTTGTGCTATTTGTTTTTAAAACTTGTTTTTACTTTTGTAACATCGTTAAACGGATAAATTTAATGCCATGAGTAAACAACAAGCTACATTTGACGACTTCTTTTCAGAGTGCTACCTGAAATATCGGGAGCATATCAAAAACTATATCGCTCTTCGTATTTGCCGTCCGTATGAAGCGGAAGATTTGGCACAGGATGTTTTTGTCCGCTTGTGGGAATACAGAATGTTTGTAAAACCCGACACTGTCTGGTCTTTGCTTTTTACGATTGCCCGTAATATTGTGACTGATCAGATACGCCGTTATTATAAGCAGGAAGATTTTGTTGCTTATATATATAATAAGGTGAACGACTCTGATAGAAACACGACGGAGGATGTAATCTGTTATCGTGAACTGAAAGAAAAGCATGAGGAGGTGGTGAAAAGTCTTCCTGCCAAGCGCCGCCGGATTTACGAGTTGAGTTTTAATCATGAGCTATCTTGCCCTGCTATTGCAGGAAAATTGTCTTTGTCTCCTCGTACGGTAGAGTGTCAGTTATTGTTGGCGCGTAAGACTGTACGTGGTTGTTTGCGGAATGAATTTTCCCAAGTCGGTTAAATACCGTCTCGGAATAAAGCATATTAACTTTAATAATTTAATAGTATTATGGAAATTAAATCCAAATTCTTATGTAGTAGAGGAGTTGCATTGGCTTTTGCCATATTGCTGGGTGGTTCACCCGGTGTATTGCTCTATGCGAATGATTCTGTAGAAGAGAGTTTGACTGTAGCCCAGTCAGGACGTACTATCAAAGGACTTGTTACAGATGTGAATGGCGAACCGCTGATTGGTTGTAATGTAGTGGTTGTAGGAAGTAATGCAGGAGTAATTACCGACATCGACGGTCGGTTTGCATTGAACGTGCCTGCGGATGCTAAGCAAATAAAGATTAGCTATATCGGTTATGTAGACCAGATTATTACTCTTCATGACCGTTCGGATTTTAAGGTTGTACTGAAAGAAGATAATAATGCATTGGATGAAGTGGTGGTTGTTGGTTACGGTACACAAAAGAAAGCTACTTTGACGGGTGCGGTAGAACAAGTAAGTAGTAAGGTTTTGGAAAGTCGTGCCATCACCAATGTTGGTGCAGCTTTACAAGGAGCTACTCCGGGTTTGGTTGTTACCCGTTCCAGCTCACGTCCGGGTAATGAAGGATTGAATTTCCAGATTCGTGGTGCGACATCTGTAAATGGTGGGAAAGTCTTGATTATAGTGGATGGAGTCCCTACACTGAATGATGCCTCTTTCCAGAATCTGAATCCGGATGATATAGAAAGTATCAGTGTGTTGAAAGATGGTTCTGCTTCTATTTACGGTGCTAAGGCTGCCAACGGTGTGATTCTGGTAACAACGAAAAAAGGTAAGGGAAAGGTGACAGTAGACTATAATTTCAATATGCGTTTCACGACTAACGGTATCATGGCTTTCTCTCCAAGTATGGAGGAATATGCTACTATGTGGATTGAAGCGAATAAAGAACAGAAAACAAAAGACTGGTGGAACTGGACTTCTGAAGAGAATATGTTGAAAATGCAACAGGGAATCTCCGGTATTTATCATACGAATGCTAAAGACTGGGGATATGATCTCTTCATCGGAGATGCCAATCGTTTGGAGGAGATGTTTGCACGTCGTTTTTCTTATCAGCATAATTTAAGTTTATCAGGTTCTAATGAGAAAACAGATTATCGTATATCTTTAGCATATGCAGATAATCAGGCAAACTTGGCGACAGCGTATGATGGCCAAAAACAGTTGAATCTGCGTTTAAATTATGGAATCAGACTTACTGACTGGTTTAAATTGGAAACATCGGCTAGTATGATTAAGACTGACACTGAGTCACCTTCTGCCGGTATTGATACATCTTTATATGGAAACGAACCTCCGTTTTTCCCTGCTAAAAATCCCTATGGGCAGTGGTATGCCAATTTTGGTAAAGTAGGAGACCGTCAACCTGTAGCTGCAACCTCTGATGGCGGGCGTGACGAACGCATGAACTTGACTACTCGCGTTGATGTGAAAGCCATTGTTGATATTTGGAAAGGAATCAGTTTTGAAGGTATGGCTTCATTCCAAAATGAAGAATATCGTCGTGACCGTTATGTGATTCCTGTACAGACATATGATTGGTTTGGAAATCCTGCCGATAAAGTTGTGAGCAATACAAATCAGTCATTGATTTATCCGACAGATGTATTGAATATTAAGGATATTCATAATCCTGCTTATTTGATGCAGGCCAATAATATGCAATATCAGTATTATTCTGCCTTACTGAAATACAAACGTACTTTTGCGAAAGTGCATAATGTTGAGGCGATGGCTGGTATCAATGCTGAAAAGTGGGTACAGAAAAAGATGGTAACAGCCCGTGAGAAGATGGAAGATACAGGTGTGTATGATTTGAATCTTGCTTCCGGTGCACAAGGAAATGGAGGAGGTAAGACCCACAACGGTTCTTACTCTTACATTATGAAGTTGAATTATAATTATGCTGAAAAGTATTTGATTGAATTGATCGGACGTCGTGACGGAAATTCTAAGTTCGCAAAGGGACATAAATTTAAAAACTTTGTTTCGGTATCCGGAGGTTGGGTCTTTACGGAAGAGAACTTTTTAAAAGCTATTACTCCTGTTGTTAATTTTGGAAAATTACGTCTCAGCTACGGTAACTCCGGAAATGATGCGGGATTGGGAGATTTTGACTATTTAGTTGCTGTAACACAAGGAAGTACTGTCTTTGGTTATTCTCCTGCAGCACAGGTAAGTACTGGTTTGGGGAATAATGGTATTATCAGTCTTGATCGTACGTGGGAACGGGTAGAGCAGAAAAATGTTGGTATTGACTTGCACTTTTTCAATAGTCGCCTGACTACTTCTTTCGACTACTTCATTAAAGATAATATCGGTATGCTGTCGGAAGTCACTTATCCCGGTGTATTGGGAGGCAAATCTCCGAAAACCAATAGTGGACATCTGAATGTAAAAGGTTGGGAATTTACTATCGGATGGCGTGATCAGATTAAAGACTTCTCTTATTATGCTAATTTCAATATCGGAGATACTAAAAGCAAATTGGAAGAACTGACCGGAGCAGACGGATATGGAGCAGGAGTGAATAAGACTGTCAATGGTTATCCTTTGAATGCATTCTTCCTTTATCGTACAGATGGATACTTTAAGGATCAAGCGGAAGTAGACCGTTATTATGCGTTGTATGCCGATCAGGTAGGAGCACTAAATAATGTAGGAAAGGGAACGGTTGCCGAACTTCGTCCCGGTGATACTAAACGTCTTGACTTGAACGGTGATTATAAGATTACTGATCTTGGTAATGCCGATAGCGACCTTCAGTATATTGGAGATGCCAATCCGCATTTTGTATATGGTCTTACAGTTGGCGCATCGTGGAAAGGTATTGATGTCAGCGCAATGTTTCAGGGAGTTGCCAAACAATATATTATGCGTAATGACTGGATGGCTTATCCTTTCCGTACAATCTATACAAACCAGAATCCGACTTTTCTCGGACAAACTTGGACGGAAGATCATAAAGATGCCAGATATCCGCGTCTGACAAATAATACAAACCGCTCTGCCTGGAATTACCAGAATAACGACTTCATGTTGCAGAATAGTCGTTATATCCGTCTGAAGACATTGGTGGTAGGATACACATTGCCACAGATATGGACACGTAAAGTGAAATTGGAGAAAGTCCGTCTTTATTTCTCAGGTAACGACCTTTGGGAGGCTACTAGTATTCGTGACGGTTTTGACCCGGAAATGGGTTCCGCTTCCAATACGAGCGGATATCCTTTTGCCCGTACTTGGTCATTCGGACTTAATGTTACTTTATAATCAACCTAAGATATAGACTATTGTATGAAAAAGATAACTTATATATTGGCTTGTGCTTGCATGATGGGATTAACTTCTTGTGCAGATACATTCCTTGATTTAGAACCGTTGGATTCAAGAACTGATGCGGTCTATTTTAAAAAACCGGAACATTTCCGTGAGTTTGCAAATGGATTTTACGGACAGCTGCTTGGCTGGCGCTCGGGTATAATGGAACACATGGACCTGCAGTCTGATTTAGTAAACAGTCGTAATGGAAACCAAGCTTATTTGGGATATGGTACATTGACCCTCGGTTATGATGATGCCCGTTGGGACCATTATAATAACATACGTACTTGTAACATATTGCTTCAACGTGGGGAAGCGTATAGTGGTAACCAGAGTGAAATTGATCCCTATCTTGGCGAAGCGTATTTCTTTCGTGCTTATAACTATTTTTACCTGTTGAAATATTTTGGAGGCGTGCCTATTATTACAGTTCCTCTCGATACGGATTCACCGGAATTGCAAAAACCGCGTAACAGCCGTTATGAGGTAGCGGACCTGATACTTAGTGACCTTCAAAATGCTATCAGTAGATTACCGAAAGAGCAGAACATTGCTACGTCGGATAAAGGACATATAAGTGAACAAGGGGCAAAAGCATTTAAGGCTCGTGTGTTGCTGTATGAAGCTACTTGGCGCAAATACAATAAAACATCTACCGATTATGAAGGCTCTGCAGGTCCGAAAAGTGATCAGGTAAATGAGTTTTTGGAGGAGTCAATATCTCTTTCTAAAGATGTATTGGATGATGAGGTTTTTAGAATTTGGAACCATAATAACGAACTTGATAATTTGAGCAGTCGTTATCTTTTCTGTTTGGAAGATGGAAGTCAGACAGGAGGTTATGGAAAAGATAGCAATAAAGAGTTTATTATTTACTCTGTTTTTGACCGTGTTCTGAATGCAGGTGCATTTTCCTTGAATAATGAAATGAATTATATTTATCCTACCCGTAAGTTTATTGATATGTTTGTGTGCACCAACGGAATGCCGACAACTAATAATGAACAGTTTAAAGGATATCAGAATGTTACAGATGAGTATCAGAATCGTGATTATCGCCTGATGGCATATGTAGGAGGTCCGGCCGAATCTATTGGTAGCACTTCAGGGTATGGTGACCAGAAGTTCCGTAACCCTATTGTGGGTGATAAAAAAGAATCAGCCAATTATCCGGTACTGCGCTTGGCGGAAGTCTGCTTGAATTATGCGGAAGCTATAATGGAACGTTATGGTGAAATAACGGATGCCCAACTAGGGATATCAATCAATAAGTTGCGTGATCGTGCCGGAGTGGCTCATCTTACCAATGCATTGGTAGAGAAGATTAAAAAACAACTTAATTCAGAAAAGGAGCTTTCAGAGATTATGTTGGACGAGATTCATCGTGAACGTACTGTAGAGCTTTATATGGAAGGTTTCCGGTATGATGATTTGAAACGTTGGGGAATCTTGGAAGAAACGTTGAACCAGTCCCGTTTGGGAAGAGTAGTCGGAGAAGCAGGATATAGCACTCCGTTTAAAGATGCATCTGGAAATCCAACTTCGAAGTACGATGCTAAATCGTATGTTTATGGTGAGGAAACAGTAATAACAGGAGATGGAAAAGAACATGCTTGTGTTGTGATTTCTCCTAAGGCTAATAGTACTGTACGTAAAGCACATTACCTTTGGCCGATACCTCAACACCAGATTAATCTGAATCCGAATTTGAAACAGAATCCGGGATATTAATTAGCCGAGATCTAATAATCTATTAATTAAAAATAGGATATATGAAACATTTATTGAGAAATATGATTGGAATATTTGCGGTAACATTGTTTGTGTTGCTGTTCTATGCTTGCGAACAAGATCCGCAGATAAAAAAATATGAATATCCGATGCCGGAAGTATCCGGAATGTCACCGAATATCGGATATGTTTCTTCACAAGTAGTTATTACCGGAACAAATTTCGGTGATCGTACGGAACCTGTGAAAGTTTTTTTCGGAAGTGTACTAGCGACGAAAGTATTGATGTGTAAAAATAATCGCATTGTAGTGGAAGTGCCGGGCGGAGCTGCAAGCGGTGACGTAACAATGCAAATCTGGACGAATGATGTGGGTGTAATAGGTCAATACAAAGTGTTGCCTACACCATACGTGCACTCCGTTGTCTCTGATAATCCTTTGGGAACAGGAGTAGCGGAAGAGGATGATGTAGTAACGATTACCGGTGAAAATTTCGGAACGGATGTTAATGACATTGAAGTTAGTTTTAACGGGACATCAGCTAAGGAAATACGATTGGTGGATGAGTCTACCATCGAAGCTGTCACTCCCAGAAATTGGGTTTCCGGTAATGTGGTTATTACAATTCGCGGATATGCTATGACAGGAAATGCATTGTTTAATCCTAATGCAAAAGGTGACGTGACTTCTGTTTATCTGAAAAACTATAAACAGCCGTTTGCTAAAGCGAGTGAAGAAAGTTGGAAGAATGGTGAATGGTGGACACCTGCCGATTGGATACAGAATGCGGTGTCTTTTAACGCAGATGGTAGTACGACTGTTTCCGGAATGCAATATAAGGCGGCGGAAGGATATACGCTGGCCTTCCAACACGGCTGGAATAAGAAGCAATATGCTAACGGTAAGATGTACCAACAAGTTAAATTACGTCCGGGGACGTACAGATTGGAAGTGACGTATGCCTATACAAAAGTACTCGACGGAAATTTTGTGGCAGCATTTATTGTAAAAGGAACGGAAGAAAATGATATCCCGGATACTGATCAGGTTGCAACTTTGGATGGTACGAAAGGTGTGTATGCTTCATATAAGACTTCAACAGTTGATGGTGCTTCAGGGCAACTCGTGACTGCTTCGTTCAATTTGGAGGGAGAGACTGATGTGCTGATTGGCTTCCTTACTACAATGAATAGTGGTGCTAATTCTTGTTTCAAAATAACAGAAGTGAAGTTGGTTCTTGAGTAAAAATATAAAAAGCAACAAGTATGAAGAAGATATATAATTATATACTGCCGGTTTTGTTTACGGTATTTGCTGCATCGTGCGACGGGGATGATGAAGAAGTCATCCGTATGCAGAATCAGGATCCTGTCGTGACGGTGACATCCGTTTCGGATGCAGTTGGTTACGTGGGAAATGAATTTACTATTTACGGGACAAATTTTGGCATAATCGCAAATGATGTGGAGGTATTTGTCGGCAATACGAAATTGCAACTCATCTCTTGTGAAGATGAAGAACTGACCGTAAGAGTTCCGGAGGGTACCACTGCCGGGCGTATCTCCGTAGTAGTTTACGGGCAACGTGTAGATACGCAATTGATGTACGACGTACTCGGGGTTCCGGGTATTAGGACGGTGATTCCTTCGTATGGTTTTGTCGGCGATGAGATTAAATTTAATGGTCACGATTTAGGAGTTCCTTCAGCTCATTATAAAGTACTGTTTAGTGGAAAAGAGGAAAGTGCTACATTTATGGCGGAACCGGAAATGGAAAGTTTCTCTGTGAAAGTGCCGGAAGGTGCGCAAAGTGGGGAGATTAAACTTAATATTACAGACAAGCCGGTCAATGTGCCCGTCGCATTTACTGTTCTTAAGCATGCCGCATTGGATGCTGTAAAAGGAGAGGCTGCAGGATATGCCACCGGAATGGCTTCCGTCAGCGGAACAAATCTCAATCAGGCGGTGCTGGATGAAACGGTAGTGTTGCAACCAGTGAAAGCATTCTTCACTCCTAAAGCCGGAGGAGATGCTGTGGAAGCCGAAGTGAAAACACAAGAAGATGAACTGTTGGATATACAGATACCTGCCACACTTGCGCCGGGAGATTATACGATTTCTGTAACTACTCCTTTCGAGAAGATAGAAAAGACTTTAGACTTTGAGATTCTTCCGAATCCGGTGCTGACAAGTATTGAGCCATTGAAAGGATACGTAGGTGCAACGGTGACCGTTGTTGCCGAAAATCTTGGAACGATTGCCAAAGAAGATATTCAGATGATGTTCGGTGAAACTCCGGCTACTGATATAACAATAGTGGATGAAAGCACCTTTACGGTTAAGGTTCCTTCATTGACAACGTTTGGTGAGATTCCTTTGTCAATGACTATTCATGGAGTTGAAATGAATATGGGAGGCTATGCGGCGTTTGAAATATTGGCGTCGCCCGTAATCACTTCCGTTGAGACTGATAATAAGTTCAGTTCAAAAGCTGTTCAAGTAGGTAATACTGTTACTATCAAAGGAACAGGCTTCCGGAATAGTACAATCTCCAGTGCCACGTTCGGAGGACAAGATTTGAACTATACAGTAGTAAGTGATACGGAAATTACTGCTAGCGTCTCTGAGCAATGTGCTGAAGGAGAAGATGTGATAACATTCAAGTTTGATGATGTTGTGGTGGATGTGGTGAGCAGCGATAAGCTGAATATGTTGAAAGCGGGAAGTGATATTTCGGATTATATATTAACCAATGTGAAACAGCCGTTCGAATCCAAAGAAGGAAAGACGAGCGGACATTGCACACCTGTAGGTTGGAAATTTAACTATGGTGCTGGCAATGATGGTTTCTGCCATAATGAATCTGAAATTGAAATGCCTGGTGAAGGGTTGTATATGAATGATCAAGGGGGATTATTGGTAATCCAAAGCGGATGGGAAGGCCGATCCAAAAAAATGAATGGAAAGATGTTCCAGATCTTTAATATACCTCAGGGCATTTATGATGTAGTGATTGATGTGGCAGAACTTGCCACAAGCGGAGGCGGTCGAAAGAAAGCTGGTTTGTTTATCTCTAAAGGAGGGGAGGAGCAAACTCCTAATATGGATGCAAGTGGAAATTGGACAGAAAATACAAACTTACTTAAATCTGTTGATTTTTATAAACTAGGAGAAACTTATAATGAAAATTACAAAGACCGACGTTTCGTTATTGAAAATCTTACTATAGATTATGAGGGTGAAACGACCCTAGGATTTGCTGTTCATTTTGATAGTAATAGAGCACTAAAAATATCGTCTATCAAAGTTCTGTTGAAATAATCAATTACCAAAGTAATGCAGTCTTATAATGATTGCATTACTTGCACCGAATCTTTAAAATGAAAATTATTATGAGAAAAATATGTTGTATAGCAGCCGCATTCGTCCTCTTCTCCTTCGCAGGATGCGGTGATGGCGTTGATTTGCCGAGTTTAGGTGTAGAAACCGATTTAAATAAAATTATTTTGCCGGACAATAATATCAATCTTGTTCAAGTTGAACTGAAAGACAACTCAGTACCTATGGAAAAGGTAGGAATACATTCTGAAGAAGATTTTGCCCGTATTCGTGAGAAAAAAGATGTGGAAGAGCCGTGGATCACGGGTTATCAGATGTTGAAAGAGAGTTCTTTCTCTCAGAAAAATACGGATACATATCCGGTTGAGTATATTGTGCGTGGAGCGGCAGTGACTATAAATGGGGCAACGGTAGGGGAAAACTATATCAATGCAGCACGTGGAGCGTCAATAGCTTACCAGCAGGCATTGCGTTGGAAGATAGAAAATGATGATGAATATGCCGCTAAGGCTGTTGAAAACTTGAATAAATGGGTACAGACCTGTGTTGGAGTTACTGGTAACTCTAATGTTTCTTTGGCTGCAGGGCTTTATGGTTATGAGTTCGCCATTGCTGGTCAATTATTGCGGGAATATGAAGGTTGGGATCCTGAAGATTTTCTGGCTTTTCAACAGTGGTTATTAAAAGTATTCTATCCGGCAAATAAGGATTTCCTGGTGCGTCATCATGATACTAACCACTTGCATTATTGGGCAAATTGGGGATTGTGTAACATTGCTTCTACAATCGCTATTGGCATTGTCACCGATAGGCGTGATATTTATAATGAAGGTATTGAACATTTCCAGTCGGGAGTGACAAACGGACGTTTGCGTCGTGCCATCTATTACGACTATTCACCCGAATACAATTTTGCACAATGGCAGGAAAGTGGACGTGATCAGGGCCATACGTTAATGTGTGTCGGTTTGGTTGGTGTTATTTGCCAGTTAGCATGGAGTCAGGGAGATGATTTCTTTGCGTATGATGATAATCTTTTCTTGCGGGGATGTGAGTATGCTGCATGTTGCAACTATACAGAGGAAACCGTGCCTTTCACTACTTATATATGGCAAAAACACAATCAGTGGAATGGCATTTCTCCGGAAGAACAGACAGTTGTAGGAGGTGGAAAGTGGATGAAACGTGCTATTTGGGCATTGCCGTATTATCATTATAAGAGTATCAAAAATATGTCGGATGAAAAACTGAAATATACTAAAATCGCTACGGAATATGTGGGTGTAGAAGGTGGCGGTGGATATTATGATCCCAATTCCGGCGGTTACGATGTATTAGGATTCGGTACATTGATGTTTGCAAGATAAAAGCAGAATGTGTTTAATGAATTTATTTAATATGAAGATATCATTAAAGTTAATAGTTGTATTTTTATTGTTGTTAGGGTGGAATAGTATTTTACGGGCGGAAATACTCGTATACCCTGTCCCGCAAGGTATTTACTATGCCCGTCACAACGACGACTACACAGTAAAAGTACGGCAAGCAGGTGAAAAAGATTGGGTAGATCTTTTCGAATATAACGTAAAGGTGGATATGGATACAAAATCGGATGCAACTATGGTGCAGTTTGATTTTTCCGGTAAAGTGGAAGTATTAATACGGAAGAACAATGGAGAGATCCGTTCGGCAATAGTACGTCCACTATCTAAAGGCATTCAGCCGAAGATAGACGGAAACTTTCTGCTGTTCACATTGGATAAGCCACAAAAACTATCTGTAGAATTTAACGGTGACCGTTTGAATAATCTGCACGTATTTGCCAATCCGATAATTAAGGATATACCTGATAAGAATGATCCGAACGTGATGTATTTTGAGTCCGGTATCCATGAACCTACCGATGCGGCAGGCAAGTGCTTCCGTATTCCTTCCAACACTACGGTCTATTTGGAAGGTGGGGCAGTGCTGAAAGGCTGTCTTAATTGTGACAGCGTAGAAAATGTGAAGATTCTGGGATATGGTATGTTGCTCGAACCGCAACAGGGCATATCGGTGGCATATTCCAAAAATGTATTGATTGATGGAATTACTGTTGTCAATTCACGTCACTATACCGTTTCCGGCGGACAAAGTCAAGGAATAACCATCAAAAACCTGAAATCATTCAGCTATCAAGGGTGGAGTGACGGACTGGATTTCATGTCTTGCTCCGATATTGTCATTGATGATGTGTTTCTGCGTAATTCCGATGATTGTCTTGCTTTCTATACTCACCGTTGGAATTATTATGGAGATTGCCGGAAAGTACGTGTTCAGAATTCTACTCTTTGGGCTGATATTGCGCACCCCATTAATATCGGTACGCATGGCAATACAAAGACGGGAGATGAAGTGCTCGAAGATATGTTATTCAAAAATATCGATATCTTGGAGCATGATGAAGACGACCGCAATTATCAAGGATGTATGACCATCAACGTTGGAGACCATAACTTGGCACGCAACATAACGTTCGAGGATATTCGGGTCGAAAATATTCAGGAAGGGCAACTGTTCCATCTTCGTGTGATGTATAACCAAAAGTATAATACCGGTCCGGGAAGAGGCGTGAAGGATATTGTGTTCCGTAATATCTCTTGTACAGGCAAGTATATCAATCCTTCCTTGATAGAAGGTTATGATAAGAACCGCAAAGTAGAGAATATTCTGTTCGAGAATATCGTATTGAACGGTAAACGGGTGACTACATTGGAAGAGTTGAACGTGGATAAGAAAGATTTTGTAGGAAAAGTGAGAATAAAGTAACTTTTCAACTAAAAGTTTTATTCAATTTTGCTGTCATACCCTCATAGTCTCTTGAATCCCCTTATTTATCGGTGCTTGAGCTATGAGGGTAAGTATGATGGTAGCATGAGGGTAACTTTTGCTCTCATACCCCGTTGGATATTATGTCGGCCTGTAGTATTGTAATGATGGCTCCTTATATTCTTCTTGCAAGCTGTCTTGTTTCTCAAGAGCTTACAGGTGTGAATAGATAGGCTCACAGCAGTGGGCTTTTGGGCTTACATTTGTGGATAGAAGAGCTCACTGCTGTGAGCTTCTCTGTTTGATTAAAGGTTAATATATGAAGTATGGGGCAGTAAACAGTTACTCTCATGCTGCCATCATATTAACTCCCATAGCTGAAATGCTCTTATTCTTGCACTATTCTTATACTGATACGAAATGAAAAGATACATTTACCTTCTAGTCCTTACATTGATAAACAATTTACCAAGTGTAGCTGATTCTCCTTTTCAATTGAAAAGACTGCAAGTGGAATATGCTGTGACACCGCTGGGAATTGATGTAGAGAACCCCCGTTTCAGTTGGCAAATGGAGGGAGATACTGATGAAAGAGGTTTATTGCAGACAGCTCGTCAAATCGTTGTAATCGATGAGGCTGGCGTGCAAGTATGGGATTCAAAGAAAATCACCGATGATCAATCTTTGAATATTGAATATGCCGGACTTCCGTTAAAAGCTGCTACCCGCTATCAGTGGACGGTTCATGTATGGGATACGAAACATAGAAAAGTGTCCGCTTCTTCCTGGTTCGAAACCGGGCTGATGAGTAGTGATCGTGCCTATGAGGGATGGGGCGGTGCGAAATGGATTGGAGCAGGGGATGAGGATAGGACATTCTATTCCCATTATCTTCCGGTTTTTAAGTTGAACTTCTCCTTGCGGTTGGACGAAACGACAAGGACCACCTGTTCGGGATTTATTTATGGAGCGAATGATGAGCGCTTGATGGAACGGTATAAGAACCTCTATCAGCTGGAAAACAAAAAAGACGAATCATATATAAAGGTTGAATTGAATATCACTCCGTTGCTTTCGGGGCAAGATGCGGTGTTGAATATATATCGTGTAGGCTACCATCCGGATGATAAGAAAGACATTCCTTATAAAAGTTTCGCTATTCCGCAGGAGATGGTCAATGAACATAATAAATACGATTGGCACACGGTGACCCTCCGCTCGAATTTAGGTTTTACACAGTTTTATGTGGACAATACCGACAAGCAGATCGGCTCTGTCAATCTGAATCCTTTAGGGCAGGGCGGTGACTTTATCGCTTTTCCGGTGGTAGGAGATGTGGGGTATTTTGTTCCTGCCGGTCAGGCAGCTTCTTTCTCAAAAGTAGAAATTGCAAACTTTCGAAGTCCGGCGAATGTAATTACTACGTTGCAAGATTCAGTATGCCGTATAGTTGGTAGGATATCGGACACTTTCACTACTTTTGCTCTTGAATCCCATTCGGCTCCCATGCTCAGAACGCTCTTTGCTTCTTCGGAGGCGAAGATAAAGAAGGCGCGGTTATATGTTACTTCACGCGGTATCTATGAAGTATATCTGAATGGCAGACGGATAGGGAATGATTATTTCAATCCCGGAATCACCCAATATAACAAAACGCACTTATATCAGACATTTGACGTAACAGAATATATCCATTCCGGTCAAAATGCACTCGGTGCTTTACTGTCCGAAGGATGGTGGAGCGGAGGAGCAACCTTTACAGGAGATAATTGGAACTTTTTCGGAGACCGCCAGTCATTACTGGCAAAACTGGTAATCACTTATGCAGATGGACAGGAGAAGGTTGTAATAACCGAACCCTCTACCTGGCAATATTACAATAGAGGTCCTATCTGTTATGGTAGCTTCTTTCAGGGAGAAGTATACGACGCTTTGCGTGATGCGAGGGTGAAAGGATGGAGTACGGCTTCCTATAATGCCGTAGACTGGAAACCTGCCTGTGAAGTAGCTTTGGAAGGCAACGTCAGTATGGAAGGAAATCCGGATAAACCTCGGGTAAATGATTATTCCGACTTTGAACTGATAGGGCAGTTCGGCCAGACAGTAAAAGCAAAAAAGGAGCTGACCGCCCTCTCGGTGGAGGAAGTACGCCCCGGTGTATTTGTTTATGATATGGGACAGAATATGGTCGGTGTACCTAAGATAAAACTGTCCGGTATGAAACCCGGAACAAGAATATGTCTGCGTTTTGCTGAAGTGAAATATCCGGATTTGCCCGAATATAAAGGTAACACCGGAATGATTATGTTAGAGAATATCCGTGCTGCCATGGCACAGGACATCTATATCGCTAAAGGAGGTGAAGAAACGATTTTTCCCCGTTTCACCTATCATGGTTATCGCTTTGTGGAAATAACCGGTATTGATGAACCCCTTCCCGCAGCGTCGGTGAAAGGAGTAGTGCTTAGCTCCATTCACGAGCTGGCTTCCCGTTACGAAACATCGGACGAGAAAGTAAATAAGTTGTGGGAGAATATTACTTGGTCTTCCTTTGCCAATTTTATGTCTATCCCCACCGACTGCCCTCAACGGAACGAACGTTTGGGATGGGCAGGAGATATTTCCGTATTCTCCCGTACGGCTACGTACCTGGCGGACGTACCTCAATTTTTGAGAAGATACCTTCGTTCTATGCGTGATGTACAGCGGGAAGATGGTCGCTTTCCGGACATTGCTCCTTTGGGTGGAGGATTCGGTGGTTTGCTGTGGGGAAGTGCCGGAATCACAGTTCCTTGGGAGTGTTACCTGCAATACGGAGACAAAGTTCTCTTGGCTGAACACTATGACGCCATGAAACGATATATTTCCTATATCCTCGACAAGACCATCGACCCGAAAACAAATCTGCTTGTACAGAGCAGGGCATGGGGTGATTTGTGTGATTGGCTCGGTCTTGAAGATAACAGGAATGATAAATCTCTCTTATGGGAAGCCTATTTTATTTATGACCTCGAATTAATGAGCAAGATAGCCACTATCTTGGGTAAGACTACAGATGCGGAAGAATATCGGAAGTTGCACAGCGACAGAAAGGCTTTCTTCAATAGCACTTACCTGCAACCGGAAACCTGCAAGACCATTCACTCCGCTTTCGTACCGAAGAAGCAGGGAACGTTGGTGGATACACAAACTTCTTATGTCCTCCCGTTGGTATTCGGCATCATTGATGAAGAGAATAAACCGAAATTTGTCAAGAATCTGATGGAAACAATTGTCAGAGAAAATAGGACAGAGCAAGGCAGATGGTGTCCTCCTTATTCGTTGATGACCGGTTTTATCGGGACGGCATGGATTAGTAAAGCATTGTCCGATAATGGTTGCAGTGAGGCGGCGTACAAGTTGTTACAGCAGACGAACTATCCGTCGTGGCTGTATTCGGTGGAGCAAGGAGCCACTACCATTTGGGAACGGTTGAATTCCTATACCCATGAAGATGGATTCGGTGGAAATAACCGTATGAATTCTTTCAATCATTATTCTTTTGGTGCAGTTGGCGCATGGATGTACAATTACTCTTTAGGTATAGAACGGGATGAAAACTTCCCCGGATTTAAACACTTTGTGCTGAAACCGGAAGTGGATACCTGTGGGAATATGACTTATGCCAAAGGATATTATGATTCTATGTATGGACGTATCGAAAGTAGTTGGAGAGTAGAAGAAGATGCAGTTATTTATCAGTGTACAGTTCCGGCAAATACAACTGCAACGTTACATCTTCCTGCAACTTCAGTGAAGAACATTGTTGAGGGGAATAGAACTTTAAAGAAAAGCAAAGGGATAGAGTATGTCGGAATAGAAGATGGTAGGTTAGTATTGCGGCTTTTGGCCGGCAGATATTCCTTTGGAATCAAATAAAGACAGAAGAAAGCCCTATATCCTGAAAGAACAGCTATAGGGGAATAAGAGGACATCTCACGCGTTGGAAATATTCTTTTGTAACAACTTGCTTTGGTTTTGTGCACAGAATGAATACTTTTTGCTTTGGATTTGAATATAAAAATCTTATATTTTGCTTTGGATTTGCGCTAAGTATGCCATCTTTGTATTGATTATAAATAAGTTAGTTAGCAATGTTTCAACGATTAGCCATAAAAGCCCTTCAGCAATGGGCACAGAAAGAAGAAAGGAAACCTTTGGTTTTGAGAGAGGGCAAGACTAAACAGATATTAATAAAATGATAAATTAAAGGCTTCATGAGATCAAGGCTGTTTTAGCTTTGATTTTCACGAAGCCTTTATTATTGTGAATACTGTAATGATTATAATATTATCTGTCGTCTTTTCTCATCATCTACTACAGCCATCATTCCCTCTACTTGTGCAAGAGCCAGCATACGTCCGTGGAAGGAATATCCCGGATTATAACCTTTATCTTCATCTCCCAGCATCATTCGTCCGTGGTCTACACGCATTGGTAATCCCGGATTCTCATTTTCGAAGATACGGATAAGATCAATCAGATGTCCTCTTCCCGTAAGATGGGAGCTTTCAATGAAGTTTCCACCTTGCATGGCAGCTGTGCTGCGCAGATGTACGAAATGAGTTCTTTTTGCAAATTTCTTAGCCAACTCACGTGTATCGTTATGTTCGCCTGCACTCAAAGAGCCTGCACAGAAAGTCAATCCATTATGAGGATTATCTACGGCATTCAGGAACCATTCAATATCATTTTCATTGGTAACGATACGTGGTAAACCTAATACCTGGAATGGAGGGTCATCCGGATGTACGCACATATTAACTCCATATTCTTCGCATACAGGCATGATTGCAGATAAGAAATAACGCATATTTTCACGCAAAGCATCCCGGTTTATATCTTTGTACAAAGCAAGTAACCGCTTGAAGATGGAAACCGGATTTTTATCTCCTTCTTTGATATTGCCATTAACAAAACCTTGAGTCTTGACAATGATCGTATCAATCAAAGCGTCTTTTTCTGCTTCTGTGATAACCTTATCCAACTCGGCAACTTTCTGAAGTTCTTCTTCAGTGTAATCTTTTTCAGCTCCTTCACGTTCCAAGATTCGGATATCGAAATAAGCAAAGCGAATACGGTCGTAATAAAGTGAACTGGTTCCGTCCGGCCAGGGGTGTTGCAAGTCTGTACGTATCCAGTCGATAACGGGCATGAAATTATAACACACTGTCTTTATGCCGCATTTACCCAAATTGGCAAGGCTTACTTTGTAGTTCTCAATCAACTGTTCACGTTCCGCTCCTGCGTATTTGATTGCTTCACATACAGGAAGACTTTCCACTACCGACCAACGTAAACCATAAGATTCGATATATGATTTCAAATCGTTAATAGCTTCCATTGTCCATATTTCACCGTTCGGTACATCATGCAGGGCAGTAACAATCCCTTCTACCCCTATTTGTCGGAGCATCGGCAAGGTTATCTTATCCTTTTTGCCGAACCATCTCCAAGTCTTTTCCATCATAGTCTTTCTCTTTATAACAGGCTATTATTTATTGCTTAAACTCCGCTGAATGCACTGAAACCACCATCAATAGGTAACATTGCTCCGGTTACGAAGCTAGCGGCTTCACTACACAGGAAATGCACTGCACCATTCAACTCTTTGATGTCACCGAAACGTTTCATTGGAGTTTTAGCCAATACTTTCTTGCTTCTATCTGTCAATGAACCATCTGGGTTGATGAGTACACGACGGTTTTGGTCGCCGATGAAGAAGCCCGGTGCAATAGCGTTTACACGGATACCATCACCGTATTTAAGTGCCATTTCGCTTGCCAGCCATTGAGTGAAATTGGCTACGGCAGTTTTTGCAGCCGAATATCCTGGTACACGGGTGATAGCGCTGTATGCTGCCATTGAGGATACATTAATGATACATCCTTTGCCTTGTTTTGCCATTACTTTACCGAATATCATAGACGGATAAACCGTTCCGTTCATATTCAGATTAGTCACTTTCTCCCAACAGGAAATATCCATGTCATAAAAATGTTGTTCCGGTTCAAGAGTAGCTCCCGGCATATTGCCACCGGCAATGTTCAATAGAATATCAATCTGTCCCCATTTGGCTACGATTTTTTCGGCTACTTTTTCCAGGCTGGTAATGTCAAGGACATTACCGATGATACCGATTACATCGTCACCGTATTGTTTGAGTTCAGCTACACGATTGTCCAGTTGCTCCTGACGAATGTCAATAGCTACTACTTTTGCTCCCTGCTGTACAAAGTGTTGGGCAATATTTCCGCCCAGTACACCACCTGCTCCGGTAATAACAGCAACTTTACCGGCAATACTAAATAATTCGTTCATGGTTTCTATCAAATGTTTTTATGAATGGATGCAAAAATAGCGGGTTTTTATACATGCCATGATGCGTATTTTTGCAAGATATTTACCTATCTTTGCAAAAGTAGTTTAGAAAGGAGATTTATGAGGAAGATAATGAATGAGAAGTTGACTATTACGACTTCTAATCCCGTCCGTGCCCGCTTTTATGAATATCCACGTTTCACGTATCCGTGGCATTTTCATAGTGAGTATGAAATTATTTATGTGGAGAAGGGAGAGGGGGATTGTCTGGTGGGTGACAGCATTATCTCCTATTCAAAAGGTGATTTGATTCTTTTCGGTTCCGAACTGCCTCATAGTATGCAAAGTCCACCGGACGGCGGGGAAGAATCTGATAATGAAGAAAAATCCGAACTGAAAGTAAGAGGAGTCAATATTCAGTTTGAGAAAGATTTTATGCATTATTCTATTTCTCAATACTCCCAGTTTATTCCTATCAGGAATTTATTGGAGGATGCTTGCAGAGGAATTAAATTCACAATTACCCGTTCGGGGAAAATCATTAAGCTATTAAAACAAATACCTTCTGCCAAAGGAGCGGATCAAATTATCCTGTTGCTTTCACTTCTACAGATGATGGCTACCAGCAATCATAAGAAATATCTGACTACTTCTCATTATACTCCGTCCCCTTCGATTATGCGTAATGAAAGAATGGAAAAGGTGATTGCCTATTTGAATAAACATTATACCGAGTCTATCGGTCTGGATGAAATTGCTTCTTATACAGCGATGAACCCTGCCGCTTTCTGCCGATACTTTAAAGAAAACACAGGAAAGACATTTAAAGAGTATGTACTTGATATGCGTATCGGATATGCTTGTAAACTATTGAATAGTAGTATGATGAATATATCTCAAATCAGTGCTACTTGCGGATTTGAATCACCTGTACATTTTAACCGCATCTTTAAAAGGGTGACAGGAATGACACCTACTTTATATAGAGAGCAGATGGAATAAGCTTTTCAGGCAATAAACATTTGAGTATAATTTCTTTCTCGTTCGTATATAATAGGAAAGATGAATAAACATGAACGTAAATAGAATGAAGAAAAGAATTTTGCTTTTGTTGTTGGTGATACCGGCATTGATAAAAGCGCAAGATGTGATGACAGAAACCCGTCAGGAACTGACGTCTCCTGATGGAGCTTATCGTTTTACCTTTTATCAACGTGCGGTGGGAGAGGATAATGCACAAATGTATTATACCTTGACTTATAAGAATCGTCCGGTGATTGAAGAAAGTAAACTGGGTGTTCTGATTGAAAATCAGTTATTTGAATCGGCGTTGGGTATACCGAATGATACTTGTCATTTTTGGTGTGAAAATCTGAAGTTGACAGAGACTGAACATCAAAAGACGGACGAGAGATGGAAGCCTGTATATGGCGAGCGTGCGGAGGTTCGTGATTGCTATAATGAGATGACTTTGAAGTTTAAGAAAGGAGAAGGAAAAGGTAATCGGGATGGTGGTTATGATAAGCGTAAAAACTACTTTATGAATATCATAGTTCGCGCTTATAATGAAGGAGTTGCTTTCCGTTATCATTTTCCGGAAATGACGAACGGTCTTTTCTTGCATATCGTCGGTGAGCAGACTAGCTTCACAATGCCTGAAGGAACGATGGCGTATTATGAACGTTGGGCACAAGGGCCTTATGAACTTCGTCCGTTGGAAGGATGGGGCAAAGAGGAGAGTGAGCGTCCTTTGACATTGGAACTGCCTGATGGATTATCTGTAGCCTTGTTGGAAGCGGAAATGGTGGATTATGTTCGTGGTAAATTCCGTTTATCGGCAGAGAAACCTTCCACTTTGGAGACAAGCCTGTATAGTAGCGTCGATATTATATCTCCTTACAGCACTCCGTGGCGTGTAATCATGGCTGCCGAACGTCCGGTCGATTTAATTAATAACAATGATATTGTCTTGAATCTGAATCCGGCTTGCAAGCTGGCTGATACTTCTTGGATCAAACCCGGGAAAGTATTCCGTTCGGGCGACTTGAAACAAGATAGAGTAAAAGCAGCCATTGACTTTGCGGCAGAACGTGGTATTCAGTATGTGCACATGGATGCAGGATGGTACGGACCGGAAATGAAAATGAGTTCGGACGCTACTACTGTTTCTCCGGACAAAGACCTCGATATACCCGCTTTGTGTAAATATGCCGAATCGAAAGGAATCGGACTTATGGTGTATGTCAATCAGCGTGCGTTAGTGCAGCAGTTGGATACTTTATTGCCATTGTATAAGAAATGGGGATTGAAAGGTATCAAGTTCGGTTTTGTACAGATAGGTAATCAGCGTTGGAGTACCTGGTTGCATGATGCAGTTCGTAAATGTGGAGAATATAATCTGATGGTAGATATTCATGACGAATATCGTCCGACAGGTTTCAGCCGTACTTATCCTAACCTGATGACGCAGGAAGGTATTCGTGGAAATGAAGAAATGCCGGATGCCACACACAATACGACTCTTCCTTTCACCCGCTATCTGGCAGGTGCAGGAGACTATACGCTTTGCTATTTCAATAACCGGGTGAAGAATACGAAAGCACATCAGTTGGCGATGGCAGCTGTGTATTACAGTCCTTTGCAATTTATGTTTTGGTATGACAGACCGGAATTCTATCAGGGAGAAGAAGAACTGGAATTTTGGAAAGCAATTCCGAGTGTATGGGATGACAGCCGCGCGTTAGATGGAGAGATTGGTGAATATATCATTCAGGCACGTCGTTTGGGGAATGACTGGTTTGTAGGAGCAATGACGAATACGGAAGCCCGCACAATTACATTGACTACGGATTTTCTGGAACCGGGTAAGAAGTATATGCTTCACCTGTACGAAGATGACGACAAATTGAATACACGCACAAAAGTACGCAGTACTCATAAGAAGATAAAAGCCGGAGATAAGCTTGTTTTGAAGCTAAAAGCGAGTGGCGGAGCCGCATTGCATTTCACTCCGCTAAAGAAATGACTCAAATTATTTTGATGGTCATTGAGTATGTGAAAATGACAAGTAAATGATAATTTTGCGGAGTGCCCTGAAAGGGCTTAATTATATAGCGTAGGGCA
>OBXW01000171.1_pt1 | contig 76502 bp, 64 predicted proteins | sample 1495431 | NCBI WGS metagenome assembly OBXW01 (sample SAMEA2580166, study PRJEB22360) | human gut metagenome | biome: human gut; feature: human-associated habitat; material: faeces | place: Denmark | collected 2008/2010 | reverse complement strand
GGCTTATGAAGACATTACTAACATCGGGGTGTACTAATCAACGGGGAGCAGGTCAGGTCAAGGCACTCAGCAATAAGTGCGCGCCAGAATATAGAAACCAGCAGAAGTGTGAGCAGCGCGACAGAGAAAATTAACAACAGCGCTTCGTGATTGAGTGCAAGCACAGTTCCAAACAGGACATGCATAAGATCCACGCTTGAGCCTCGAAGCGATACAATGAGCACGCCGACTGCGAGTGAGATTAAATAAAAAGCCGCCATTGAAGCGTCTTCTTTTTGCACTGTTAAGCGGGAAACCGCCCCTGCAAACATAGCGACTATCAGCCCTGCGACAAGCCCACCAATAGTCATCGGTAATATATCTAATCCGTAGAGTAAGAAGCCAAATGCAGCACCGGGCAAGATAGCATGTGACATGGCATCACCAACCAGACTCATACGGCGTAATGTTAAAAAAACGCCAACCGGGCAAGCGCTTAAACAAAGCAGAAATGAACCATAAAGCGCCCGGCGCATAAAACCGAAGCCGACAAAAGGTGCTAGAACCCATTCATGAAGCCAGTTCATGAATGGGTAGCCTCATGTTGCCCAGGTAAAGCACCTGCTGTGCCCATATTCTGGGCCGGTAGAAGTGAGGTATGGCGCAGAACTTGTTCTGTTTCGTCCCATGCCACTAATTTACCGTTTAACAAAATGGCCTGTGGAAAATGATTTCTAACCAGACCGATATCATGCATGACAGCTAAGACAGTACGTTTCTGAGCATGCCAGCGGTTTATCAGCACAAGCAAGTCATCAATAGTAGTGGCGTCAATGGCATTAAAAGGCTCATCAAGCAAGATGATGTTTGCCTGTTGAAGAATGACCCGTGCGAAGAGCGCGCGTTGAAGCTGCCCCCCGGATAATGCACTAAGCTGTCTTTTTTCAAACCCTGCTAATCCTACTGATCCCAATGCATCAGTAAGCCGTTTACGATCCTCAATTCTGTGGTGACGGAATAACCCTCTTTCAGGCCATAAACCCAAGGAAACTAAATCTGAAACAGTTGCAGGAAAAGTGCGATCCAATTCCGATATTTGTGGCAGATAGGCAATGCGCGCCTTTGGTTCTACGGTACAGGAGCCACTTAACGGAGCCAGAATCCCTGCGATACCTTTAAGCAGTGTTGACTTACCAGAACCGTTAGGGCCAATGATGGCTGTAAGGGAGCCTTTTTGTATCGTCCCGGTAATATTTTGTATCGCAGGTAAACCCTCATAACCCAGCGCCAGATTTGCAAAACGCAAAGAGTAGTCGTGCATGACATCCATTCCACATAATTAGTTATTTTTTGGAACGTTATAACATAACAAATGTAATGTAAACGTTTAATCGATTTTTTGATATGGAATGTGCATGTTCGAAGCCAGGCTTAAGGTAGCGTTAAAATTGATAATCGTTTCAGCGAGTAAGAGAAAACATAAAAGGATAAGGTTAATTCCTTCAGATAACAGCGAGATTAAATATTTGATACCTGGGGAATGTTGGGAGGATCAAGCTGTTGCCATAAAAAATGGTGCCCAAAAGGGCACCAGATGCATCAGGTACCGATTATCCCGCCATTCGATTTAGTGATAACGACTGTTGAAGAACGTGGTCGTCCGTCCGATCTTGAATCTGGCCAGTTGGAGATAGCCCGAGGGTTGCTCGGATCGGTAATGTCGTCGCCGCCTTCGCCGGGATGCTGGATATTAATAAACAGCGTACGGTTGTCCGGCGTGAAGGCGATACCGGTAATTTCACACCCGCGTGGCCCGGTCAAAAAGCGGCGATACTCATTGGTGCCGGGCAGGGTCGCCACCATCTGGTTATTTCCCATCCCTTCATACGCTTTTTTATTAATCGTACTGGAGGAGACATCGGTCTGGATCCACAGCACGCCGCGGTGATCGAAGGAGAGCCCATCAGGGCTACCGAATTCTGCCCCCTGCATGGAGCCTTTCGCTTTAGGATCGTCACTGTCAGTACGCCCAGCGAGCACCAGAATATCCCACGTAAATTTCGCTGAGGCGGGGTCTGCGCTCTCTTCGCGCCAGTGCATGATGTGGCCGAACTGGTTGTTGGCGCGCGGGTTGGCTGCGTCTACCGGTGCTTTGTCCTCTTTACCGCGATCGGAATTGTTGGTGAGCGTGCAATACACGCTGCCTTTTGCATGGGTATCAACGGCTATCCATTCCGGGCGGTCCATTTTTGTTGCGCCCACCGTATCGGCAGCAAGGCGCGTTTTGATCAGAAGATCGCCCTGATTGTCGAAACCACTGCTTTGATCAAGGCCATTTTCACCGAAGATTAGCGGCAGCCAGTCGCCGGAACCGTCGTCATTGAATCTGGCGACATAGAGCGTGCCTGACTCCAGCAACTGCATATTTGCCTTGCGATCGCCAGGGTCATATTTGTTCTCGGAGATGAATTTATAGATGTATTCAAATTTCTGATCGTCGCCCATATAGACCACAACGCGATTATCCCCCGCCAGCGTCACGGCGGCACCTTCATGCTTAAAGCGACCTAATGCGGTATGTTTGCGCGGTGTGGAGGTCGGATCGTAGGGGTCAATCTCCACCACCCAGCCAAAGCGGTTCGGCTCGTTGGGCGTTTTATCGACGCTGAAACGTTCGTCAACCTCGTTCCAGCGGTAGGATTCATCGCTATCGCTAATGCCGTAGCGCTTCTCCAGCACGTTACGCGGCGCTTTTTTAACAAAAATATCCGACCAGTTCTCTTCACAGGTCAGGTACGTCCCCCACGGGGTTTTACCATTGGCGCAGTTTTGCATGGTGCCCAGTACCACCTCGCCTTGCGGATCGGCGGCGGTTTTCATCAACGCCTGATGACGCGCCGGACCGCTCAGTTGCATGGGTGTATTAACGGTAATGCGACGAGCAAAGCTGGAGGGACGGACTACTTGCCAGCCCACGTTATCTTTTTTCACCTCGATAACTGATATACCCATCGCATTCTGACCCTTACGGGCCTTATCAAGATCCCAGTTGGCGGTACCGTCTTTAAACAGCATGCCGTTATCAATGTACTCATGGTTGAGCGCCAGCAGACCGTGTGCCGGGTTCTCTTTGCCCTGCGGCAGGCTAAACCAGGCCATGCCGTCATGGTGCATACCGGCCTGCGCCGCCTGTTCGTCGGTGGTGTTGCTGGCGTCGAATTTAAATTCCGGCAGATTACCCTTTATGCCCACAGCATCGCCCCAGCGATAAAACGGACGGGCTATATAGCCTTCCGGCACGGTGACAGTGTCTGCTGTCGAAACGGGAATGCTGGTGAAGCCCAGTGACACCGCTTTAGATAATGCTGAGGGATTTGCCTTCGCCGCGAAGGCATTTTCTGGCTTGACCAGATAGGGAAAGGAGACGGCAGCGCCCGCCACCATTCCCATTTGCAGAAAGCGGCGACGGGACATAAAAGCGCTGACTACCTCAGAAAAAACGGGGTTCACGCTATGGTTACTGATTTCATCGCTGTGTTCCTTTTTAAACACCGATTTAAGGGGTCTGCTCATATCGTTTTCCTGTAATTTCCATAGATTTGCGTGGCAATACAGGACAGTTTAAAAAGTATTTGTTACAAATTTATAACGTAGGAAACAACGGAGGTTCAGGAGAAAAAGTTCACTGGCATTTTTGTATTACTGATAAATAAAGCCGTCCCCACCTAAGCGGAGACGGCTTCGTTATACTAACAATTCAGCGGTTCTCCTGAACCATCATATAAGGCGACACATATGCTTTTCTGCATATATCCAGATAGTCCGACCACCACTGCATCATCGCCTTGCGGGCTTCCAAGTGTTCTGCCTTGTGAATATAAGCCATGCGCACGGTATTGCGCTCCTGATGACTCATCTGGCGTTCTACTGCGTCCTTTGCCCATAAACCCGATTCCATCAGCGCACTGCATGCCATTGCCCGGAAGCCGTGACCGCAGATATCCTTTTTCGTGTCGTAACCCATCACCCGCAGTGCCTTATTGACCGTGTTTTCAGACATTGGCTTATACGGGTTATGGTCGCCGGGGAAGATCAGTTCATTATTACCGGTGATATCCTTAATCTGTTTCAGAATGGCGATGGACTGTTCTGAGAGGGGGACGATATGCGGCATTCGCATTTTTGCCCCGCGGCCGGAATAACGCACGCCAATAATGGGTTCTCGCGTCGCGGGTATCGTCCAGACTCGGTTTGTGAAATCAATCTCTGACCAGCGGGCGAAACGCAGTTCACTGGAGCGAATGAACACATGCAGCATCAGCAGAACGGCATGCCGGGTCAGTTCACGGCCCTGATGATATGCCCCAATACGTTCAAGCAGTTCAGGCAGCCGCTCCAGCGGCAGGGCAGGATAGTGCCGTCTGACAGGAGGTGTGGTCACGCCGCCAAGGTTTGCTGCAGGGTTCGTATCGATTAACTCCTGATGGACCGCATGGCGCATTATGTTACTCAGGTGCTGCCGTGTGCGGGACGCAACCTCCAGCAGACCTTTTTCCTCGATCCCTTTCAGCAGGTCAATGAAATGACGGGGTTTAAGTTCTGATACAGGTAGGTTCCCGATGACCGGAAAGATGTGATTGTTCAGGCTGGCAAGCAGACGGTCGGCGGTGTTCTGCGACCATTTCCTGTTACTTTTATGCCACGCCAGCGCCACGTTTTTAAAAACTTTCTCCGGTGTTCGTGAGCCACGTTCAGCAGCCCGCTGCTGTACCGGGTTGATATTCAGCGCCAGCATTTTACGGATACCTTCACGTTGCTGTCGCGCATCAGACAGGGAGATGGCTGGATAGGCACCCAGCGCAATGCGGGATTCTTTACCGCTAATACGGTATTTGAGATACCAGTGGCGGGAGCCACCCGGCTTAACCAGCAGATACAGACCGTGAGAATCGGAGACTTTAAAGGGTTTATCAGAAGGCTTGAGGGTGCGGATTTTTGCGTCGGTAAGGGACATATGGGGGTCACTCCATTATCGAACTAACCTGACCCCAGATTTGACCACCAATTTTTCCCGATGCGTAGGGTAAAATCAAAATGCACCGAGAAGAGTTTTCACACTAACCTGTTGAATCAACATCAGATAAAGATTCGCAAGGATGCATGAAAACAGAAAATTGGCTCCTCTGACTGGACTCGAACCAGTGACATACGGATTAACAGTCCGCCGTTCTACCGACTGAACTACAGAGGAATCGTTTGAACGAGGCGCATATTAGCGAGGGTGGTGAGGCTTGTCAAAGGGGTAAATACATTTGTGTGTTCGTTTGCTGACAAAATCAACAAAGCGGCGATCTTTCCGTCTTTTTATGCTTTTGCCCCATTCTGGTGCGTGTCTACCTCTTCCAGGGCAGCCTGAATGAGATATTTCGGTGTGCAGAATGATCTTCCTTCGCTTTTACTCCTGACTTTGTGCGGCTTTAACCATAAAACACCGTTTTAGACGAAAGTGGCAAGCATCTTGCAATCCTGAATTCAATGACTGCCAGCACGGGTTCTGGTATTCCGACAGGAGGCAAAATGAACTTCAGACGACTGAAATATTTCGTGAAAATCGTCGATATAGGTAGCCTGACCCAGGCAGCGGAAGTATTGCACATTGCGCAACCCGCGCTGAGCCAGCAGGTCGCAACGCTGGAAGGTGAGCTTGATCAGCAATTGCTGATTCGTACCAAGCGTGGCGTCACGCCGACGGAAGCAGGAAAAGTGTTATATACCCACGCCCGGACGATTTTACGTCAGTGTGAACAAGCGCAACTTGCGGTTAATAACGTGGGACAGACCTTGACAGGCCAGGTCTCTATCGGCCTTGCGCCGGGGACTGCAGCGTCATCCATTACCATGCCGTTATTACAGACGCTACGTGCCGAACTGCCTGATGTGCAGGTCTATCTGCATGAAAACAGTGGGGCAGTGCTGAATGACAAGCTGCTCAGCGGGCAATTAGATATGGCAGTGCTCTATGAGCGTTCACCCGTGGCGGGCATCAGCAGTCAACCGTTGCTTAAAGAGGATCTGTATCTGGTCGGCACGCGTGAGTGTCCGGGGCAAAGCGTCGATTTAGCCGCGGTGGCGCAGATGAATTTATTCTTGCCACGGGATTACAGCGCGGTTCGCCTGCGCGTGGATGAAGCTTTTTCGCTACGTCGCTTAACGGCTAAAGTGATTGGCGAAATTGAGTCTATCTCCACCCTGACGGCCGCCATTGCCAGTGGTATGGGCGTCACAGTGTTGCCCGAGTCGGCCGCCCGTTCATTATGCAATGCAGCGAACGGCTGGATGGCGCGCATCACAACCCCATCGATGAATCTGCCATTATCGTTGAACGTATCAGCCAGAGGGAGCTTATCGCCCCAGGCGCAGGCAGTGAAGGAGATCCTGCTATCGCTGGTTAGCCGTCCGGCGCTGGAAAATCGCGAACTGCAGCTGGTCAGCTAAACCTTATTCCCGCGAGGAATAAGATGCAGGTTTTTATTATTTGTTATGCCGGGCATCAGACTTTAACAATAGCGTAATGTCTGATGTGCCCGGAGTGAAACGTGAATTTCCAGCAACTCAAAATAATCCGCGAGGCGGCCCGTCAGGATTACAACCTGACGGAGGTCGCGAATATACTGTACACCTCGCAGTCGGGCGTCAGCCGACACATTCGTGAACTTGAAGATGAACTTGGCATCGAAATTTTTATCCGTCGTGGTAAACGCCTGTTGGGCATGACTGAACCGGGTAAAGCTTTGCTGATCATTGCCGAACGTATTCTGAATGAGGCCAGCAATGTTCGTCGATTGGCGGATCTGTTTACCAATGACACGTCCGGCGTTCTGACGATTGCCACCACGCATACCCAGGCACGCTATAGCTTGCCTGCGGTGATAAAAGCCTTTCGTGAGCTGTTCCCTGAGGTGCGTCTGGAACTTATTCAGGGCACACCACAGGAGATTGATGTCCTGCTACAAAATGGCGGGGCAGATATCGGAATTGCCAGTGAGCGGCTGAGCAGCGATCCATTGTTGGTGGCTTTTCCCTGGTTTCGTTGGCACCACAGCCTGCTTGTTCCTCAGGACCATCCATTAGTGAAGGTTTCTCCGCTAACGCTGGAGTCCATCGCTCACTGGCCGTTAATTACCTATCGTCAAGGGATTACAGGGCGTTCCCGCATCGATGAGGCGTTTGCGCGCAAGGGGCTGATACCTGATATTATTCTCAGCGCCCAGGACTCGGATGTGATTAAAACTTACGTGTCACTGGGATTGGGGATTGGGCTGGTGGCAGAGCAATCCAGCGGCGAGCAGGAAGAGGGGACGTTAACCCGTCTGGATACCCGGCATTTGTTTGATGCAAATACCGTTTGGCTAGGGCTTAAACGCGGACAGCTGCAGCGCAACTACGTCTGGCGATTCATCGAGCTATGCAACGCAGGGTTATCCGTCGATGAAATTAAGCGTCAGGCGATGGAGCCAGATGAAGCGGTGATTGATTATCAGATTTAACAATAAAAGCCCGTGAGAAACGGGCTTCTCTCGTTGCCAGTATGGAAAAGCCTGGGTGTGAAGTGAAGCGCTCTACCTGGCTAATGGGATCGCAGAAAAGCAAAAAGCCTGCTTAGTTTCCTGAGCAGACTTTTTAAATTTGGCTCCTCTGACTGGGATCGCCTTTGCCATTAACTGGCTGATTGGTAAGCTAAACCTAAAAATTGGGGTTGTCAAGACCACCAGAATGACCACCTATTTTTTCTGGTTTTTTCTTTCTGTACACAAGTCGAGTACTATGGCTTGTACACCACCTCATCTATGCTTTCCTTCAAACCAGATAAAGCGCAAAAAAGCTGTGCGGTAGATCGCCAAGGATTACTACATAACATCAGGAGCCAGATAAATGATGGAAGGTAAACTAATTTTCTGCTCGGACTCAATACTACGCTTTCGTTCTGACTATGATGAAACGACGGCCCTTCCGTTACTCTCAATACAGAAAGCCATTTCAGATACCGATCCCTTTTTTCTTCTCAGGTTCTTTCGTCATACCGTGATGATCGAAGAAGGTACAACGCTGGCGAATATCTTTTTTGCGATTGAGCCGTGGAAGGAATTGCTAACCGCTTACTTGGATCGGGATGTTGGGGCCTATATTGTCGAAGTAAGAAAACCATCTAAACCGACCACATGGGATCTTGAGTGGATTGGCATTGATCGCCGCAGCTCTGTTTACCGCGCATATCAGCATCAGGATATGGGAGACGGTGAGGATATTACAGCCTGGTTCAATCGTGATCGGATCCCTACTGAAGAATTTGATATTGAAAGTAGCTGCGATGCTTCTGGTTTTATCAAAGGTGATAAGGAACGCTGGAGCCTTAGCGAAAATGTCCACGAAATTAAAAACCTGCCAGTGATCCTCTACAACAAGCAAACGCTGATGACCTTGCAGAAGGATGAGTTGCTAAGAGAAAGTGCCTCTGGGGTAAGTAGTACCGATCGTGGTCGTTTTGTGTATGGGGATACCTCTTTTTCCTTCTATGAAGTAATGGAAGCGATCTTTATTAGTGGTTTGTTTTTCCATACCCCAAGTGCTGCGACAAACTGCTTTGACGGGTTAAAAAACAGTCTTGATGGACTGCAAAACGAGGCGCCGAAGGAGCCTGAATCTGATCTTACCGGCAGTGAAGAAGAGAAACCGCTAAAAGTAGAAGTTGCTGAGGGGGCTTTTGATTCCCTGATTACCCACATGGAGTTTGAAACCGAAAACTGGCAGCTGCTCAAGAAACAATGCCAAAAAGAGGGTTCTTTGCCAGTCAGAATTGGGGGTATTACACCTGCAAAGCCGCCTGAGTTGCGATTGTGCGGAGAGATTTGCCGGGATAGCAGTGGTGTTTAAGTTGTTATCGATTTCTATAATGTTTTTGAGGCAGAGGTTGAATTTATGTCACTGTTTCAGCAAGAAAAAAGGATCTCCAGCTATTAATTTGATATAACAGCATGGAGACTGAACGAGAAAAGCCGAGGTGAGCTTTATCATGGACAATGTCGCACCTACACCGCAGCAGTTTACTAGCCCACTAAACTGCATACTGTTAAAAATTAGTAAATACCAGCCGAATTTACATCTTACTCCTAATGAGTTTAGTTATCTGGCGGCGATGGCTATGTGGGGCATGGAGGAGTCAGGCGTCGAATCAAATAGTGAGCATTACTTTGTTCAATCCGGCTACGATGAGACGACATGTCACAGCATTATCCGTTACGTTGATGAAAGAATAAATGAAGATCCTAATACCTCCGATGTTCGGGTTAATAACTTTCTGAAACGAGCGCTGGAACAGGGATTGTTATCACTGGCCGGAATGTCTGTCGCTGATGTTGGTGGAACATATCGTCTGACTCAGTTGGCACATGATTTGTTAAAACCATTCCAACAATCTGATGAATTAGAAGATAAAGAAACATTAAGTCAACGTTATCTGAGAATTGATCAGGAACTCTCCAGTTTAAATGCTGCCAGCGACGGAGAAAAAATTACTGACAGTGAATGGTTGGTGAAAGTAGAACTTTTTTTACCGAGTCTGAAAGATCTGCTGACGGGCGTTTTTAAAAATCAGGAATTCCTTATCTCTAAATTTCATTCAATGCGCTCCGAGATACAAACTGAAATTGGTATTTCTCTGGAAACAGAAATTCAGCAACTCCTGGAAATAATACGCACGCTGGCTGGTCAGATCAACGATTTGAGAATGTTAGTAATGAACCGTGCCGATGCGGTATTAATGCAACTGGAAATTTTGCAAAATACAGTCGTGCAAAAAGGTGGATCTCAGCGATTAAAAAATACATTATCCTCTTTGTTTGGTTCATTAGTGGATGTTCGAGAATTCGCTAATCATTCCTTAAGGGATTTATCCGGATTCTTTAGCAGCGTGCTGGACCGTATACGCATCCGCATCGCGTTGGATCCCAATGCTAATCTGGGGTATTTAATCGATCGTACTATCGAGTTGTTTGGTCGGTCATCATGGTCGTTAGCATTACCTTCGACGGTTAAGCTGATGCAATTACGTGAATGGGACACACCTCCGCCTCCGGCGGATAACGCGTTATTTCTTGATGATAATGATGATGAAGAGCTGGTGCGGGAAATGCCTGCTTTTCAGTTAGAGAGTTTTGCAAGAGAGTTTGTTGAAAAAGCATTAAGTGATAATAAACCGGTGAGTAACGTTTCTGTCATCAGAAATATTTTAAGAAAATTCCCGTTCAATGAAACAGATCGACTTCGTTTGGCACAGTGTGCAATAAAAGAACTGATGAAGCAGAGTAACAATATTCAGGATGATATCAGTCCGGAATGGGTTTTGATGGATGAGTCGGCAAATTACGAAATCGAGGAACAATGGATAATTTCGCAGGGTGGCCTAAATGACTGAGTTTGAATCCACACAGGGTGAGCAATTTAATACATTTCTGGATGTGATGAAATCACCTCTATTCCCCGTTGCAGATTATAAATTACGTAGAGGGATTAATATATTACCTGCGGACTACATGCTGTATTCATTTGTTAACCAGGCGTTTCATCCGCTTTGTGAGTATTACGATTGCTTATCTTTATCTTTATGCCTTTCAAATGAATCTGTTTATTATTTACTGCCTCAGCGTCGAGGGAAAATTCCCTTAGAGCGATTTAATGAGTTACAGATGGTCACTGGTCTGATTATTGTTGCAATGGAACTCGAAAAACAGCTTAGTCAAAAAGAGTGGTTCACAACGAATCAATTACTGGAGCGAATGAGCAATCAATTATCCGAAACCAGACTGTTGGAATTATTTCGCCGTCGTCCAGGCCAACAGACACAATACGATTTATCTAAAATACAGGATGAAATAAGAAAATCGCTCATAGTATTCGATCGCTACGCTTTTATTCAACTTTCTAAGGATCGGCAATCCTTCCAGACAACACCCGCTATCTATCGTTTTATTGAACCGCTGCGAGGATTACAGCAAGAGTCAGAAATACCACAACGCCTGGCTGAGTTGATCCAGGAGGGTTATCTGGTCAATATTGATGAAGCAGCGCGGGATAGTGTAGATGAAGATTTAGCAGAGAGCGATCGTTTCTCTGCCGAAGAAGAAATGGATACAACGGGCGATTTATTTGCTTCCGGGACTCATGAAGGGGAACAATTGTGAACCACTACCCTCTGATACGTAGCCTTAGTATTGTCAACATTAATGGCATTATGGCCCGAACGTTAAATCTGGTGAATCCTCACGCATTGCGTACATCGCGGCAGTATGGTGGTACCGTGTCATTGTTGGGCAATAATGGGGCGGGAAAAACGTCTTTATTGGGCGCGTTTATGTTCAGCCAGATCCCTGATATTCGCTACATTAGCTTAGGGACTAAGGATGATTTCAAAGTTTCAACATCAATAAAAGACAGCGAAATGTTTCCACGCCTGGGGCAGCCCAGTATTGTTGCTCTGGAGATTGAGGCCCGGGGGACTGGCCACAGGCATCTGTACGTTGTCAGGGCTGAAAAAAAGACAGGAACAACATTAGATACCCAGCTATTTTGTTTGAAGCTTCCCGATAGTGTTAACCCACTGGATTGTTTACTTGATCGTAAAGGACAAGTGGCTCACCCAGTAACGACAGACCAGTTACGTGATAAAGCCGCACTATTAGGATGTGCTATTCAGACATTTAAAGACCCAAATGCCTACATGCTGGCACTGTTTCAGGATGGCATTTTACCCCGGGCCTGTCAGTCACCCGATGATAAATACCGTTTGGCCCAGATCCTTCATTCGGCAATGGCAGGGCGTCTGGATAAATCGATAGAAAAACACCTCAGCGCTTATTTAATGGCCCATACTCGCGGGAATATACATTCCGTAGTGAATATGGTGCATGAGTCCATGATTAAAGTCAGGCTTACGCAGCAAGACCTGCAAAATTATCAAAAAGATTATCAATTTTTTAATTCATTACTTACGTTGAGCTTATCATTTTCAGCCAATTCGTGGTCAGTTATTGAGAAAATACTTGCGGTAAATGATGAAGAGCGCACGACTATTCAGAGAGAAAAATATCGGATTGAACGTGAGCTGGAAAAAATTGAGGAAACCCTGAGTTCACTAAGGCGCAAGGAAGACGCCATAAAATCGGAACAGTCAATAACGCAACAACAGATAAGCGATATTGAACCCAGACTGTCATGCGCTAATGGCGGTAGGATTTACTTTAATCAAGAGCAAAAAGCAATTGGTGAACTGAATAAACTTGAACCGCAGTTGGAGAGTGCGGAAGAAGCAAGCAAACTTCAGCAAGGCATTGTTGATGAGCTGGAAAGAAAAAAAAGTGAGAATGAAGAGAGCCAGCTACGCACAGCCAAACAGTTATCTAATGTCGTTACGCGTTATGACATTGCTCAGAAAATGGCATCGCAATATAACCACGCAAAACAGCTCTATGATGAGATTAACCAATGGAATATGGCTTTTACGCTGTCTGGATTAACCACATTCATTGAACAGTTAGCGAATCAGGAAAAAGAGGCGGGGAATGCATTCAGTCATGCAACGCGTCAATTACGCTCTCATCAGGACATCCTGAATGCCTATACTTTCGCCGCAAACAGCGCGCGAAAATTGGGGGATGATATCTCTCCACCAGACGCTCAGCGCTGGTTTAGGGAAAAATGTGCTCAACTGGAAAAATGGCGTATCGAAGACGCTCAACTGGGTGGGCGACAACAGCATCATAAAACGTTACTGAGCGATCATCAAAAACAGCGACGTCTTCAGCAACGGCTTCGTGATGCAGGCATGCTATCGTTGCCATTGAACGATGAGGACTTTGCGCAGCAACTGACGATGCAACAAGAGCAAGAATTGCACTTAAATGAAGAAAAGGAACAATTAGCGCAACGTCAGACTGAAGTTCAGGAACAAATTAATCAGCTTGATATCGATATTGCACGCTATGAGCAACAAAGTCAGCAGTGGCACCAATATCAGCCATCGGTTGGCTATTTACGCACTATTTTCCCTGATGATGATTTAACACCGCAATGCTGCGAGCAACTTATTCTTGACCATGCGTTACACATTAAATCACTTCGGCAGGTGGTCATTGGCTACGAAACGGAAATCAAACAGTGTCAGGTGCGTCGTGACAAGCTGAGTGGAAGAGAAGCCGGAAGTCTTGAGTATTTACGGACTCTTGCCGCTGATGTATCGGGAATATCGGTTGCTGAACTGTACGCAGATATCGAAGTACATGACGCCGGATATTTTGAGGCTGCATTAGGGCCGTTAATGTTCGCCATACTTGTCAATGGTGATGTCGATGATGCTGTCAGACAATTGCTTACACAATACGATGAGCAATGGCCGCTTCCCGATGTTTTGTTGATCAGTGTAACCCAGCCTATAGACGTTTTGCGCAACGAGCCGTTCGAGTCGGAGTTACTTTTTAAAGATATCACCAACGAATATAACACGGTGGAGAGTCTCCTCCCGCCCTGGTGTGTTATCGATGAACCGCGATACCGGCGCATCAGCCAGATACGTTCAGAGCCCGTATTAGGTGATAAAGCCCGCGAGGCGCTTATCCTTCAATTGGACCAACAGATCCAACTGGCAGAAGAAAAGAGCGAGACGCTGGAACGTGAGATTGAAGACGTTGAACGCCACAACGAACATCTTAAGGCCATTAGCGCGGCCCCGTCATTTATCTGGGATAACGAACCGCCGCTGGAGGATACTCGCCGACAGCGAAATCATCGTCATACCGCTCTGATTGATATTAAAGAAAAACACAGAATCGTGTCCAGCCAGTGGAAAAAAAGCCGGAGTCTCTTGCTGGCGCTACAGGAATGCGAGCCAGACAGTAAAATCCTGTTTCGGGATTTTACTCATGAACTGGCCGAGGTTGCTGATCAGATAAAACGGGCTGAAGCTGCCGGACGTGATATTAAACGCTATCAGCCGTTAATTAATCAGATAGAAAAAGAGTATCCATTACTACGGGAAGAATACCCGGAGAATATAGCGCAAGTACGCCAGCAAGCTGAGCAGAACGAGAAAACCTGGCAAACCTCTGCAATGCAAGTTCGGTTAGTGAAAGAGTTAGACAGTGTGCGTGCTCACCTTAACCCGGAATATGCTAATGCTCAGAAAATACTGGAAGATGAAGCACAAGCGCAAATCCTCTTATCTGGCGAGCAAAAACGGCTGGAACAGGATGGCAAACGGATCAAACAAGAACTCACAACTGCAAAAAATGAGTTAGCTGAAAAAGATAAGTTTTATTCAGATCTGAGATCCGCGATTACTCGCCACCGCCAGAATCGTGATGATGCTAAAAATGATCTGGATAATTTGCCATTTCCCTACACATTCGGCCTGGAAACTAAACTTGCCTCACAACTCGCGCATTTACGGGGCCAACTTAAAAAACTGAATAATAATTTAGGAGAGTGCAATACAAAAACAGCAGAGGTACATGAGCAACGCTCAAGAGAAGAATTAAATCTGAAAAATCAAAATGATAAACTCACTGTCCTGACGGAAAAAATTGAACAGACAATTCAGCAGCGCAACGGAATTATAAGCGCATTAAAAACCGATGGCTCTTATGGTGAGCTGGAACCTGCAATGCGCGAGAGGCTGGTCAATGGAAAAGCACTATCACTAGGAACGCCATTGCTGGTCGATCAATCCTTGCTGGCTCAACTGACCCTGCTAACTGTTGAATATTCAATTTCTTCAGCCGACCCCTTTATGCAGCAATTAGCGTCCTGCGGTCAGGACACATCTGACATCGCTGAAGTCTGTGCCACGCTTTATAGCCACGCCGTGGCGCTGTTTCGCCGACGTGCTCGTCAGGATATCCAGCGCACCACACAACCCCGGGAAATGCTGCTGGCGTTGTCTCAGGCGGCGAAAGATGCACAGATGATGCTGGCTGAAACCGAAGCCGCGTTCCAGATGCGCCGGGATGAACTGGCCGATGCGCTATCGCGCCGGATTAACGATGAAAAAAGGGCGATAAGCCGGTTAAGTGCTGAACTTACCGGAATTGGCTTTGGGCAGGTTGCCAGCGTGCGTCTGGAAGCCAGAACGGTTAAACATTTTCAGGATACTCTGAACGCCCTGAAATCAGGCGGTTATGGCATGGACGATCTCTTTTCCACGGCAGGAACCGTTACCGAAGCGCTGGCAGGTCTGTATAAAAAAATCAATCAACATGAAATTGATGGTTCGCATTTGCTGGATCACCGTAACTACCTGGACGTGAAAACGCTAATACAGCGTCGCGGTGCAGAGCAGTTTGAGCCACTGAACGCTTCCAGCCTGTCAACCGGGGAACGAATCGGCTCCGGGCTGGCAGTGCTGATTGCCGTACTCAGGCACTGGGGACGCAGCTCTCATGGCAATAAAGAGCCTTTCACTTTACCACTGGTGATGGATGAGGTTTCCCGTCTGGATGCCGCCTCTCAGGCGACTGTCCACGAACTGGCGATACGAACCGGCTGCCAGATGTTGGTTGCGGCCCCGGAAACGTTAGGGAAAATTACCGGAACCGGCTACCAGTTAGTGCGCATAGTCAGAACTGAGAACACGGGAGTCAACGGACAAAGTGTTACGCGCCATCAGGTGAAAATTACCGGCGTCCGCGACGCCCAACAGCTGCCATTTGACGTTGATAGCTATCTGGCTACGGCAGAGAATGCTGAAAGTGACGAGGTGAAACCAATTTAATGCATCAGGAACTGTTTCAGTTAGGTTTCCCGGTCAGTGAACTTGGCGATATTCTTCAGCAACTGAAAGAACGGCAAATGATGTCCGAGAATGCTAAGGAAAAGTCGCTACGAAATTATCTGGCTGAACTGGGTATTATTATCCCTTATACGCGTAATCGCTGGCGGCTGGTGGAAAGTGAACGCCTGGACATTCTGATCGCGCAGGTGCAGCAACAGATACAACAACAGATCATTGGCAGAAAAGAGCATCGTCCGGCTATCCCTCGCCGCATGCAGAGGATCCATCATAAATCAGCGTCAGCGTGGCGAGGTAACAGTAAAGCAGGTCTGAGCCAACCCTTAGTCAAAGGGCAGACCGTTACCTATGATGATGTTTTACGACTTCGTAGCCAGAGGACGGAGCTGCGGCTGACGTTTACCAGCAATAACAGGGAAAACGTTTTGTTTGCAGATGATGAGAGTCGATGGCGTTCGGAGTGCTGTTTGCCAGAACGAATGCTACTTGATTTACTCTCTGTGGACATGACATCGGCGCAACTGATCATGACCGTCGAAAATTTAGGTGCTTATGTTGATATGCCGCTTGTTGATGGTTTGATACTGATCTTTGCCCCTGGTCTGAACTATCTCCCCGCCTGCCGGTGGATTTCTCAGTATGGGCAGGATATACCTTGGGTACATTTTCCCGATCTTGATCCAAATGGTCTGACGATTGCCCGACAACTATCCCACTCATTGACCCGCCCCTGCCGGATCTGGTTACCGGGCTTTTGGCCGTCGGCACACCAGGTTAATGATATGATTGGGGCCGGAAAACATGCCTGGGATACCGCGCCGGATTGCCCCCAACTTACGCAATTAAGGCAGGAACAGCGCTGGATTGAACAGGAGGTGCTGGTTGTGGACTATCGTTGTATTGCAGCGATACAGAGGTTGATGGGTAATCCGATGGAAGAAACGGTAACAATATAAGTTACGAGGCGATTTAGCTGAACGGCGCTTTCCTATATCCTAAGAAAAATGCTTTAATTGTTAAGCTTATTTATTGATAATTTTATGAAAATCATCAAGTACAGGGTGTATTATGGCTCGACCACTAAGAAAATTAACCAGAGAAGGTGTGGTTTATGCTCGGCGAGAAATCGTTGAGGCCGAGATCAATGAACTTGAAAAGCTCAGTGATGATGATGTTGCAAGCAGAGGCGTTGTTTGGCCTAAAAACACCCCCGGTTTTATCTCGAGTGAAGCTTTACTTTATTTTGTACGAAACTCGGGTAACCCTTCGCTCCGTGAAACGTTGCTTAAAGCTTTGCTGGAAAGAATTCATCGGAACCTCCCTAAGCCCAATAGCCTGGATGGAAAAACAGCATCGATGATCAGTATGGCGATCCGAGACAAAGTCCGTGATGATTTCATAGACCTGCTATTGATAGAACAAGCTGATTACGATGATCGACTTGACTATTTTGAAGTCAATTTTAATGGCGCGTTGGCTAGGGATCGAGTTGATGCGAAAAGACAAGTTCAGTCTAAAGAAAACCGAACTCAAGAGCTTGGTTGTGAAGACGAAGAGATCTCGCCAGAGGTTGAAAGAGCGATAGAATCCTACGATCCCTTCGAACCATATGAACTTGACAAAGAAAATTACCGACGAAGGTTGGATGCCGCGATTAATGCTCTACCACCACTTCAACAGCGCATCGTTGAGATGTGGCGTCAAGAAATACCCATTATCTCAAAAGATCCAAATGAAATGACAATCAGTAAGGCATTAAAGAAGTCGGACAAAACCATTCGTACTCACCGCGATTATGCATTTGCAACATTGCGTAAACGCCTTGAAGAAAAGGAGAAGGTATGATGAAAAATCAGACTATTTCTCGTGAAGATGTACTGAGAGATTTCTCAGTTGAATTCGACGCTGGTAAAGATACTTTACTAAGGTATCTGACTAAATTCCCTGAATATGCGGAAGAATTGGTCGACCTCTCGCGCGAGCTGGCTCGTGAAGTTGACGACGATATGCCGCTTACTGCGACTGATGTACTGAGTGTTGAATCGGCGATGGAGCGTTTTCGGACCGGTCTTACCCAGCAAATTGTACAAGTGAATATACCTCCACAGCGGTTCTCAGCCGCAGCAAAGCTACTTAACCTTCCAAAACAGGTTTTAATTGCTTTTGGCGGAAGAAGAGTTGATTTAGCCTCTATTCCCTTACACTTTCTTAGTAGCCTTGCGGAATCGCTACAGGTGACAACCGTGCAACTAAGGAATTTTTTAACACAACCGCCACAAGCGCCTGTTAGCCGAAGTTATAAATCGGAAGTTAAGCCTACAGCACCAACCAGAACATCTTTCGAAAAAATTCTACGTGATGCACAAGTTTCTGAAGAGCGTATTCAAGAAATAATAAAGGGAGATGAATGACGTGGATGCCATCGAGATTGCGCGCCAGCGTGCTGAGCAACTACATTATGCTGCTATCAGCAGAGGTTTAGATCCCTGGAAGCCTTATGCTTTTGTTGTTGGTGAAGCTAATTCTCGTAGTATCGACGTAGAGAAATGTTTACAAGGTTCTGATGAGCTAAATGGTAGCCGTGCGTTTTTTGATAGTGCTTACAGGTTAATTACACATGAAGACTCTGGTTCATTGTTCGAGCAAGCATTTCTGGTTGCACACGAAATCGGGCATGTTGAGTTAGGCGACGATACGCAGGATGAATATGTCATTGATATCGACCCTGCGCGTACAGCAGAACCTGAGCCAACGGGAATAGACCGTGTTGTAGATTATAGCCATCGACAACGGCGCGAAGTTCAGATGGATCTTTTCGCTAGGGAGTTTCTGCTACCGCGTTCGGCTGTTAAAAAGTTACATCTTGAATGTGGTATGAGCTGTAGTGATATATCCAGCAAACTCGGTGCACCTTTCGATGTTGTCGCCCAACAGATGCTTGATGCAATGCTACTTCCAATGGTTGAGCATAAACCACGCCAGCCCGAACCAGATATGTCGCTTAATGACAAGCAAATTGAAGCGGTCAGGCATAGAGGGAAAGCTTTCTTGCTCCAGGCGGGGCCGGGTACAGGCAAAACGCGAACCCTCGTAGCGAGAGTGGAAAGTCTGTTTAATGATGGAATTGATCCACGGCGCATACTCCTGTTGACGTTCTCTAATAAAGCAGCAGCAGAGATGTCTGAGCGTATCGCCAGGAAACAACCACATGCGGCAGCGGCACTCTGGGTGGGAACTTTTCATGGCTTTGGTCTTGATTTGCTCCGGCGTTTCCATGATCTATGCGATCTACCTGCGGAGCCCCGATTAATGGATCGGTCAGAAGCCGTAGAGCTTCTGGAAGAAGAGTTTTTACGTCTTAATCTCGTACATTATCGTAATTTATATGACCCTTCTCAAAATATTGTTGATATTTTGAATGCTATCTCTCGGGCAAAAGATGAAGTTACAGATGCATTGCAATACCGCATCCTTGCACAGGAAATGCTCAATAATGCCAGTAATGCAGAAGAACGTGAAACTGCCGAACGAGCGCTGGAGGTTGCTGTCGTTTATGACACCTACGAGAAGATAAAGAAACAGAGGGGATGTCTGGATTTTGGTGATTTGGTTATGCGTCCGGTACAATTGCTTGAAACAAATGAGGAGTTGCGCCAGCAATTGCAGCATAATTATCAACATGTAATGGTTGATGAATATCAAGACGTTAACAGAAGCAGCATTCGGTTATTAAAGGCTCTCAAACCTGATGGTGAAAATCTTTGGGTAGTTGGTGATGCCAAGCAATCAATTTACCGTTTTCGTGGAGCATCATCATTTAATATATCGCGTTTTTGTGTGGATGATTTTCCTGGCGGAGAATCTCAATCACTTGAGATTAATTACCGTTCTGTTTCAGAGATTGTTACAGCATTTTCTGCGTTTGCGTCAGAAATGAAAACGGGGGGGATCAAGAGCCATCTTGCGGCAAATCGCCCCGCATCGGGATCACTGCCTGAAATACAAACAGTAGAAAGCGGAGATTTGGTAAGTTCCGCTTTAGCTGAGTCTATATTACGAATGCGAGAAATTGGATTTAGTTATCGTGATCAGGCGGTTTTTTGTCGTGGAAATGAAAAACTCTCTGCGTTAGGGCAGGATCTGGAACGATTAGGTATCCCTGTATTATTTCTGGGCAGCCTTTTTGAACGTCAGGAAGTTAAGGATCTTGTGGCGCTAGTTTCTCTTCTAACTGATAAACGAGCAATGGGGTTAATTCGTATTGCATGTTGGCCGGAATTTCAGATGCCGATGGAAGATGTTACTCAGGTGCTGGAACACTTCCGTATAACAGATAATGAGCCCGGAAACTGGGACATATCGTCGCTGTCCTTATCGCCGGAGGGATTGTCCTCGTTTGAGAAAATAAAGAATGTACTACATGGCTTTAGTAGTGCTTCTCATCCATGGTCCGTGCTTGCTACGGTCTTGTTAGATCGTACGCGCGTAGTGGCTCAAATTGCAACGTCGGAAGCGGTTAATGGACAGGCTCGCGGTATTGCTATCTGGCAGTTTATGAATTTTGCCCGGCAGCAGTTCAGGGGCAGTGGTTTTCCGATAATGAAAATGATGACGCGGATACGTCGTTTACTCAAGCTCAACGACGATCGCGACCTCAGACAGCTTCCAGCAGCAACTCAAAATATTGATGCAGTCAAATTAATGACAATTCATGGTGCAAAAGGTCTTGAGTTCCCTGTTGTTCATTTAAGTGGCGTGAATAAGGATACAATCCCGGGTTCATATAGAGGAATAAAATGCCCTCCGCCTGAGGGTATGGTTGCTGGTGGGAACGGTTCGTCCGAAGATATAGCCAAAGAAGCCCATGAGAATGAACAAGAATGTCTTTTTTATGTGGCAATGTCCCGTGCAAAGGACCGACTATTTTTTTACGGTGCAACGACTAAAGGTCAGAACAAATCCTTGCGTCGACTTTCCGACTTTTTGGACAGAATGGGGGCTGTTTCGCGCAATGTTATAGCTCCCATATTAAAGCTGCCTATAGCGCCAGAAAATACGCCTCTACCTGTTGAGTTTCAGGGAGACGTAAATTTCAGTGCTAATGCTTTGGATTTATATAATACCTGTCCCAGACGTTTTCTTTATACACATCTTCTGTCAATCGGTGGTCGTCGACAAGAAACAGCATTTATGCAAATGCATGAAGCGGTACGCGATGTGCTTCAGACCATAACCAAACTGGGTAACGCGCACGTGCCTGACTGGCAACCTATTCTGGAAACTGCTTTTGTAAAGCAGGGGTTGCATGAACATGGTTACGTAGACGACTATCGCAATATTGCCGAAAAAATGCTCACCTTCTTTACCCAGTCCAGAAAGGGTGCATCTGTTGAAATATTGGATGAGTTCGTGTTGGGCCTTACCGATGCAAAGGTAACGGTTCGTGCTGATGAAATGCTGATACGAGGTGATTTGCGTACGTTACGTTGCATATTTACAGGGCATGCCCCCGGGACAGGTCCGAAAGGTATCAGACATGAAGCGTTTTCACTTGCCACAAAGAACGTTTTTCCCGGTTCATCAGTAGAGTTGGTCTACTTGGCCGATAATACGGTTTATCCTCTCAACCTTAAGCCGCAAACACTGAACAAATGCGAAAATAAATTACGAGAGATCCTCACTCGCATACGTAGTGGCGATTTTAAAACATCTGACTCTACGTTTAGCTGCCCCGGGTGTCCTGCGTTTTTTATCTGCGGTGAAGCCCCTGCTGGCCCCCTCAAGAAAAAATTCTAAAAAAATTTACCGACGGCGTTCTGATCACCCGATTAAAGGAATGTAGCCAGAAAACTCCTTCAGGCAAAAACTTTAAAAGGTAGTGATATGAACTCTGTTCAAAATGATTTTGATGATGTTGGCGATGCCGTTCGTGAGAACCGTCCGTTAAGGGCTGCACGTGAATATCGCATCAGCGTAGCCATTGAAAGCGTGGATTTTCAGCCAGCTTTCGTTTCTGATCCGGTACCTACCGGGCGGCAGATTTTGTCTGCGGCAGGTCTCGATGACCGCGATGAAATTACTCTTTGTGCGATATTGCAGTCTGGTGATTTTGAAGATATCCGACTTGATGAAACCTTTGATTTACGGGAACGGGGTGCTGAACGGTTTATTGCTTTCCGTACTGATCGGGACTTCAAGCTGACGCTTGATGATCGCCAGCTTGTATGGGGTATGCCTGCTATTGAAGGCCATGTTTTGTATGTATTGTCCGGTATTGGGCCTGAGCAGGCCGTTTTTCTGGAGGTTCGGGGAGGAACCGACCGTATTATTGAACCTGATGAGTTGTTGGATCTTACTGCATCGGGCATTGAGCACTTCATCACTGCTAAACGGCCGGAGCAGGGTTACACCATTATTGTTAATTCACGCGACGAATCGGTGTCCGATAAGTGGGTAACTTTCGAGCAGGTTGTGCAACTGGCGTTTCCCGGTGCCCCTGTTGAGTCAAACGTTATCTATTCCATGACCTATCGCCACGCAGCATCCAGACCACATGCTGGTGAGCTGGCTGAGGGCGGTGTTGTCGAAGTTAAACATCAGGGGACGATTTTCAATGTCACAAAAACTGTTCAGTCTTAATAGTGATTTACGCCAGCTTCGCGAAGCTGGCTATTATGTACAGGTGATTGGTGCTTTCCTGGTGATGCGGGAAGTCCCCTATGTCAATGCACAAAAATGTGTACGCAAAGGGACCCTTGTGACATCTCTGGATCTGGCGGGTGATCACACCCGCAAACCTGAAAATCACGTAATACACTGGGATGGGGAATATCCGTGCAAAGCAAATGGAGTTCCTTTAAATGAAATCCGTCATGTATCTCAACACTTTGATTTTGGTCATGGCCTTACTGCCGAGCACGGTTTTTCAAGTAAGCCAGGGCCGCAAGGGTATCCAGACTATTTTGCTAAGATGTCAACTTATGCAACCATCCTCTCAGGCCCGGCAGCAGTATTACAACCGGGGATTAGCCCTAAAATATTTCGGACTCCTGATGAAACTGAAATGGACAGTGTTTTTAATTACATTGATACTGCGTCCGATCGTGCGGGAATTGGGAAGCTGTCTGAGAAATTAGAAGGCGAGATTGTTTCGATTATTGGTACTGGCGGAACGGGGAGCTACATTATTGATTTAGTGTCTAAAACACCGGTGCGCGAAATTCGCTTATTTGATGCTGATGAGTTTCTTCAACATAACGCATTTCGTGCTCCTGGAGCTCCACTATTGGAGGAACTTCGTAATGCACCGTTGAAAGTTGACTATTTCAAGGGTATTTACGAAAGAATGCATCGCAATATTATTGTACATCCTGTCAGATTGAGCGATTCCAACCTCAGCCTGATGAACGGAACTACGTTTTCATTTGTTTGCATGGATGCTGGCGAAGAAAAAAAAACGATCATCCAAAAGCTGGAGTCGCTTAGTGTTCCCTTTATTGATGTTGGGATGGGTCTTGAATTGGTGAACGGTAGTCTTGGTGGCATTCTTAGAGTAACCACCAGTACTAAGGACAAACGCGAACACGTACATTCGGGACGTATCTCTTTTGCTGGTGGAGGGGAGAAAGATATTTATGCTTCAAATATACAGGTTGCTGATTTAAATGCGCTTAATGCAGCTCTGGCTGTCATAAAATGGAAGAAATTGAAAGGTTTTTACCGCGATCTGGAAAACGAGCATCATTGTACCTATACCACTGATGGTAATATGTTGTTGAATGAGGATCTGAAATGCTGAAAATAAAGAAACTGGAACATCGCTTTATTCGTAGCATTCCTCGTGAACTCGATGTTGGCGTGATATATATATCAATGGAATATGCAACAGCAGTACATAGCTGCTGTTGTGGTTGTGGGGAACAGGTTGTTACTCCATTTTCACCAACTGACTGGAAGATGATTTTTGATGGTGAGTCTGTATCGTTGACGCCATCCATTGGTAACTGGCATTCCACCTGTCGTTCGCACTATATTATTAAACAGGGTATTATCATTGAGGCTGGTAGCTGGAATGATGCCCAGATTTCGGCAGAAAGAAAAAGAGATAAATTAGCTAAAGCGGATTACTATAATCCAGCATCTAAATCTCTTAGCCCGGAAGAAGAGACGAAAAATACCTCAGGGCAGTTATCCAGAGATCGCGGGGTTGTGGGTAATTTCTTGGGATGGTTGCGTAACCTGATGCGTAAAAGCTGATTTGTCGATAGCCGTACCAATAAGCTGGTTAAAGGGGGGGATCTGTAATTTCCCCTAAGCTTATTATGTTTTGTTAATTTCCCTCCATTAAAACTCACTTGCTGCGTAACTCCAATCGCAGTATCCTTACCCCGCACCTGCAAAATCAGGCGCCGGGATTGGAACCCCAGGATATAACCATACTGGCGACACGTGACGCGCCCGCGTCTTTTTTTATGTCGCGCGCTTAGCTACACCAAAATTATGGTGGGCTGGGCGGGGGCACCGTAAGGTGCGCCGGTTCCAGTATGGCCGGTAGTTCCAACCCCGTTCAGTCCACCACCCATGAGATTGGAACCTCTGGTGGTGGTTTTCAAACTACATACTGGAGGTTGCCTCTATGGCTACGATCCCCACTCAAGCACACCCGTCACTTGCTGTTCCTTTCAGCGCCACTACGGATTTCACTATACTCGCCAGTCACTGCGAAACCTTCGCCGAAACCCTGATTGAAAGCAACGATCCCGCGTTGAAAATGGCGCTTTGCGGCAGAATCAACGCCTGTCTGACGCTGTTGCAACCCACACTGTTAGAGCCTGTTCCTCCCCATCTGGCTGAAAGCCTGACCGTTGACACGCTGCCTGCCAGTTCTCCGCGTTTCGATCCTGAATGTACGGAGCTTTGTCGTTACTGCCTTGCTATCACGCAAACCCTGTCGGGGCTGGGATTTGCCTCTGAAACGGAGAAGTACCTTAGCTGGCTGCTGTACGACCTGATTAACTACTTCGCTGCGGAAATGAAAGCCCCGCGTTGGCTGCGTACCGCTGGCGGCGTGAAGCTTATCGATGGTGTGGAGATCAAAGCATGATGCAGTCTGACTGGCATCCTGCCGACATTATCGCCGGGCTGAAAAAACGTGGCACTTCGCTGTCAGCGCTTTCGCGTCAGGCCGGACTGGCATCCTCCACGCTGGCAAATGCGCTTACCCGCCGCTGGCCTAAAGGCGAAAGATTGATTGCTGAAGCGTTAGAGGTTGCGCCTGAAAAAATCTGGCCTTCACGCTACCGTAAACCAGAATACCGATAAGACAAACGGTTCTCCCGATCTTTTTCCTGCCCTTGCAGATGGGAGATCGGGAGAATGCCAGTGACGTGCGGCAACTCAGCATTTAACCAAATCAGCGGGAAATGTTTTTCAGGCAAAAACAGTTTCCTCTTTCGGCACCCGTCACATTCGCATTATTTTCTCTCTGCAACAAATGGCCCTTCGGGGCGCCCTTATACGCTTCACGACCTGCAAGAAGCGGCCTGATTTCAGGCTGGTCGTCCCTTTACCGACAATACCTTTGAAAATGTCGGACTGCGTTGCAGTTAAGGTCACTCTTCACATTGCGTCAATATCTGAACTGGTTTTTCGGTACAGATCGTAAAACGGTGAATGCTATGCATGCCATTCACTGAAATACCCGAATGCGTCTTCAGCTTTGCAGCAACGACGCATGAATCTCTCATTCCATCGTTTCATAATCATCTTTATAGCTTTACACCTATATAGTTTTTAACCTATATTATTCAGGAGGTCCCGTGTGGACGATTAAAACAACGGATATGTTTGATCACTGGTTTTCCTCGCTCAATGATACCGATCGGGCCAGCGTGCTTGCAGCGCTGTTGGTCCTGCGGGAAAAGGGGAGACCTTATGCCGATACGCTCAAAGGCTCCTGCTTTAGCAACATGAAAGAGTTGCGTATTCAAAGTCGGGGCGATCCGATACGGGCATTTTTCGCTTTTGATCCGACCCGTACCGGCATTGTACTTTGTGCCGGAAATAAGGTCGGCAATGAAAAACGTTTTTACGATGAGATGCTCCCGATTGCAGATCGGGAATTCACGAACTGGCTGAACACAATAAAAGAGAAGGAGTAACGCGATGGGCAGAACGCTGGAACAGCTTATTGCGGATGAAAAACCTGAAGTCGTGGCCGAAGCTCAGGCGATGGCGACGGACATCCTGCTCAACATTCACCTTGCCGAACTGCGCGAGAAAGTACAGAAAACGCAGGTCGAAATGGCGCAGGTGCTGGGTATCAGACAACCTACTGTTGCTGGTATGGAAAAACCGGGGCGCGACCTGAAACTGTCCACGCTGAAACGTTACGTTGAGGCGACCGGCGGTAAGCTACGCCTTGATATTGAACTGCCGGATGGCTCTCACTACGGATTTGTACTGTAAACACTGACGCTCCCTGAACCGGAGCGTCAGCCCCCTCTGTATAACGGGCTGCTGCCTGCATTGCCGACAGGCTTTGCTGCCGCGTGACCGTAAAACTGCACCAGAAACGCAATGGTTCAACCCTGCACCAGACCCGTGCGTCACTTTAACCGCGCAGAGCGGGAAAGTGACGCACGCAGCCCTTTCGACCTGCACCAGAGAACTCAACTGCGCCAGCTCACGGCTGAATCCTGACACCGCCTTTTCAGGCCATTTGACCAATAAGGAGATCATGAACCGATACCGGAGGGGGATCAGGACGATCCGGGGGATAACCCGCTAACGCGGGCGGCTGCTCAGAGAGCACAACCGAAGCCCCACCACACCTCAACGGCTGCCGCCCCGGCGCTCAGGTATCGTTCGCAGCCCCGACAAAACTCAGGGGCTATCGGCCTATGCGCCGGGGAAAGTTGTATCAGTGTTGGGTTTTTTGGGTGATGAGTTTGCGGCATTCATGAAAAGGGGATGGTATGGGAATACTGGAGCAGGAAATGAAGCGGCTGGCGCATCAGGCGGGCGGCAGCTACAAAACGGTGGATGACCGCATCAGGCTGGCGCAGCGTTTTTGCGAGCGTCTGGTGCTGGCGCAGAATGTGCAGATCCGCCGGGTGGAGCAGCTTAAGGCCCGGCATATTGAAGGCTATATCCGTGAACGGCTGGCGCAGGGTATCACGAAGCGTTCCCTGCAAAACGAGATGGCGGCGGTGCGCTGCATCCTGAAACAGGCCGGACGTGACAGGCTGGCGCAAAGTGAACGGCTGAACAACCGTTCACTGGGTCTGTCCGGCGCATCCCGTAGCGGCACGAAACGGGCCATCACGCCGGAGTATTACCACCATGTACTGGAAACCGCCCGTGCGAAAGATCCGGGGCTGGCGGCGGCGCTGGAACTCTCAAGGCAGATGGGGCTGCGCTCACAGGAGGCGGTACAGAGTGCGCAGTCGTTGAAAACGTGGAAACAGGCGCTGGAGCGGGGGGCGTCCCGGCTAACCGTGGTGTTCGGCACCAAAGGCGCGCGGCCTCGCGAGACGGTTATTCTGGACGCTGTCGCAGTGAGAAAAGCGCTGGATAATGCGTTATCTGTAGCAGAACATCGCCACGGCAGATTAATAGATAAACCTGACCTGAAAAGCGCGATGAAATACTGGCACAGCCAGGCGTCACGTACTGGACTGACTGGCGCATATTCCCCACACTCGTTGCGTTATGCGTGGGCGCAGGATGCGATCTGCCATTATCTGGCGCAGGGATTCAGTAAAAAGGAGGCGCTGGCAATGGTGGCGATGGATTTGGGGCATGGCGACGGACGCGGGCGGTATGTGGCGCAGGTTTACGGGCAGAGAAATGAGACAGATTGATAGCCGTTGCCTTGATAAGATTGGGTTATCTATCGGTTTTCGTACAAAAAATTTTGGGGGCAAAATTTTTTGTACACTTTTCTATCAATAACTGCCCCTAAGAATGGTTTAGCCTATTAATGGGTTTCTGGTACAGCATTACGGCAATTTTACTGATGATTGTGCCAGTAAAAGGAAAAGGCCGGAAAGTGTAAGGGGGGGGCTAAGGGTAACAGCGCCAGACCGGAAAAGGCCAAAGGGCTTAAAAGGCTAAAGCTGGCGCAGATCGATATTTATCCGGTGATATCTGGCGTAACTTCTGTAATGTGACTGTGAGCGGAACGCTAGTGCAACCCCCTGTGATCTTGTGACTGGTGTAGATATTCAGTGCAAAAAGAAACGCAGATCCGACTCAATCAGGATCTGCGTTTTCATTTTCAATAAATTACATTGCCGCTGGCTCAGGCCGCCTTATGCTGCCGCGCATAAATATACGGCGCAACATACCTCTCGCGACTCGAATCCAGATAATCCGACCACCACTGCATCATGGCTTTACGGGCGTCGAGGTGCTCGGCGCGGTGGATATACGCCGCCCGAACGCTGTTGCGTTCCTGGTGGCTCATCTGCCGCTCCACGGCATCCCGCGACCAGAGTTCAGATTCCATCAGTGCGCTACAGGCCATTGCCCGGAAGCCGTGGCCGCAGACATCCGTTTTGGTGTCGTAACCCATTAAGCGCAGCGCCCGGTTGACGGTGTTTTCGCTCATCGGCTTATACGGGTTATGGTCACCGGGAAACACCAGCTCAAGATGACCGGAAATCTCGTGTATCTGCTTCAGAATGGCAATGGCCTGTCGGGAAAGCGGTACGATATGCGGAGTGCGCATTTTTGCGCCACGACCAGAAAAACGCACTTTGTCGATCGCCTCACGGGTGGCGGGAATGGTCCAGATTTTATGTCTGAAATCAATTTCGCTCCAGCGGGCGAAGCGCAGTTCACTGGAGCGGATAAACAGGTGGAGAGTCAGCACCACCGCCAGCCTTGTTAACTGCCGTCCCTGCTGATAATCACCAATACGCTCAAACAATTCGGGTAACCGTTCCAGCGGCAGGGCGGGATAGTGTTTTTTAACCGGCGGCGCGGTGACGCCTTCCAGATGCTGCGCCGGGTTGTTTTCGGTAAGTCCCTGCTGAACGGCGTAACGCATGATGTTGCAGAGCTGCTGCCGGGTTCGGGACGCGACTTCGAGAAAGCCTTTATCTTCAATAACCCGCAGCAATGCGGTGAAATGCTGCGTTTTCAGCAGTGTGACAGGCAAATGACCGATTGCCGGAAAGATATGATTTTTCATACTGGCAAGGATACGCGTGGCATAGTCAGCCGACCACTTTTTGTTGGTTTTGTGCCATGCCAGCGCCACGACTTTAAAACACTTTTCCGGTGAGGCTGCGGCTTTATCAGCCATGCGTTGTTGGGCGGGGTTGATATTCTGCGCCAGAAGTTTGCGAATATCGTCACGTTTCTGTCTTGCCTCAGAGAGCGAAACGAGGGGATAAGCACCGAGACTGACGCGGGATTCTTTGCCGCCAAAACGATATTTGAGATACCAGATACGCGAACCGCCCGGATTGACCAGCAGATACAGACCGTGTGAATCGGAGAGTTTTACAGGACGGGAAGAGGGTTTTAAGTTGCGGATTTTAGAATCGTTTAAAGACATTTGGGGGTCACTCCAGAATCGAACCAATCTGACCCCAAATCTGACCACCAAATTAACCGGATGCGGAGGGAAAACCAGATACGCATCGGAAAAGATTTTCACGCTAACTTATTGAAACCTAATCATATAGGTACTTCTAAGCACGCCTGAAAACAGGAATTTGGCTCCTCTGACTGGACTCGAACCAGTGACATACGGATTAACAGTCCGCCGTTCTACCGACTGAACTACAGAGGAATCGTTTGAACGAGGCGAATATTAGCGATGCCGCTCAGCGTTGTCAAAGCCTGAATGGATAAATTCGATTGTTTGCTGAAATATTCCCCATTTCGCCGATTATTCAGACGCAGCCGGTTGTTTTATGCACTTTTCACGTTCGGGGCGTGGGTATTTCCACAACCAGCGGCCTGTGACCATACGCCAGTAAAATAACGCGGCGCGCACGGCCCAGTCGAAGAACATACCTAACCAAACGCCGACAACTCCCCAGCCTAATACGATACCCAGAGTGTAGCCTGCGACTACGCGGCAGCCCCACATGCCCAGCATCGATACCCACATAGCAAAACGTGCATCTCGAGCACCTTTAAAGCCCGCTGGTAACACCCAGGAGGCTGCCCATATCGGCATAAATGCTGCGTTGAGCCAAATCAGGATGACTATGACCTCTTTTACATCCTGATCGTGGGTATAAAATGAGGCCATCACCCCGGCGAAAGGTGCGGTTAGCCAGGCAATTGCCGTTAGGCCAATCGTCGACAGCCAGAACACATGCCGTAGCTGGATTTCAGCCTGGGCAATCTGGCCATTTCCCAGACGCCTGCCGGTAATGATTGTCGACGCGGAACCTAAAGCATTCCCCGGTAAATTGATAAGCGCGGCGATAGAAAATGCAATAAAGTTCCCGGCGATAACGCTGGTTCCCATTCCTGAAACAAACATCTGCGTCAAAAGTTTACCGCCGTTGAACAGCACTGACTCGATACTTGCCGGAATGCCGATCCCCATCACCTCCCATATAATGGCGAGATTGAGTGGCTTAAAATAGCTTTTGAAGGGAATTCGCAGCGCGGGGTTAAAACCAATCATCAGTACCCAGATGATGGCAATCGCCCCGATGTAGCGCGAAATGGTCAGTCCTAGGCCTGCTCCCACAAATCCCAGACCTTGCCAGGAAAAGATCCCGTAAATCAGGATGCTACTGATGATGATATTCAGGATGTTCATACCGCCGTTTATCAACAACGGTATTTTAGTATTTCCGGCCCCACGTAGTGCGCCACTGCCGATCAGCGCAATGGCTGCCGCCGGGTAGCTGAGCACCGTTAGCTCCAGATAGGTAAGTGCCAAAGCTTTAACGTCTGGCGTTGCTTCACCTGCGACAACGTCAATAATCTGTTGACCAAAATAGTGAATGACCGCTGCCAGCACGGTAGCAAAAATTGTCATGATCACCAGCGATTGTCTGGCTGCGGCTCTGGCCCGTCGACGATCTCGTTTCCCGAGGCTAAATGCTACAACTACGGTGGTACCCAGATCGATGGCGGCGAAAAATGCCATGATGACCATATTAAAACTGTCGGCGAGTCCGACACCGGCCATTGCTTCTTTTCCCAACCAGCTTACCAGGAAGGTACTCAGAACACCCATCAATAGCACACAGGTGTTTTCCAGGAAAATGGGGACAGCCAGCGGAGTGATTTCGCGCCAAAAAAGAACCTTATAACTCTTGCGTTTGGCATACCAGGGCGTGCGGGAAGCGACCTGGCGTAAGGCAGCGGAGACGTTCAAAGTGGACCTTAACGAAGAAAGTTGAAACCTCATTTCAAATGATGAGGGAGAATCATAAAAGCTGCAAAGTTTTTTCTATTTAAAATGTCTGTAAATGCAACAAACTGTCGAGAGAAGCATCAATTGATTCGCATTCGAAGAAATGAGGTTTGACAAAATTTTTTTCGCCGCTAAGATAAGCCTCCACAACGATTCCTCTGTAGTTCAGTCGGTAGAACGGCGGACTGTTAATCCGTATGTCACTGGTTCGAGTCCAGTCAGAGGAGCCATATTTAAGAAGCCTGCTTAGGAAACTAAGCAGGCTTTTTGTTTTCAACGCGTCAAATTGGCATCAAATTTGACGCTGGCCTTTACCCTAATCAGGGGAGCAAGCAGCATAATCATGCCCAACATGGCGGCCATCCCGGTATATACAGCAGGAAAACCTGTGATTTCAGCCACTAGGCCTATAGGTGCAGGGGCCAGTAGCGTACCCAGATAACCGATCGTGGTGACGATGCTCATTCCCGTGTTGGTCGAGATATCAGGCTGGTTTCCCGCAGCGGAAAAAGCAATCGGTACCAGATTGGCTATGCCAATACCGGCAATAGCGAAGGCAACGGTGGCTTGCCAGGGATGACTAGCCATTGCGGCTGCCAGCAGCCCAATCCCAGCTAACAGACTGGATGAGCGCATCACGAGAATGGCATTAAAGCGGTTACGAATGAAGTCTCCCATGAAGCGAAAGATTGCCATTGTTCCCGCAAAGCAGGCAAAGGAAAGGCTTGCCGTTTCTGTAGTCGCATTGAGATTTTTCAATAAATAACGTGACGACCAGTCCACAACAGCACATTCCGGGATCATGGCGAGCAGGGCAATAACGCCTATAAAGTAGATCGTGCATGAGCGATGTGGCTGCTTTCCTTTGATTAACCGTTTTATTTTTATCGATTTATCTTTGATGATATGTGGATATACCGACAGCGTGATCGCTAAGGAAATAGCACTAATTAAAAACAGGTGCATGAGAAAGCCGAATTGCTTAACCAGATACCCCCCAATAAGACCTGAAATGAAAAGCCCAATGCTCCAGAAACAGTGACATGAAGATAACACCGTGCGTGACAGTGCTTTTTCGACTGCCATGGCATTCGAGTTCATTGCGACGTTCATTGCTCCAATCATAGCACCCAGCAAAAATAGCACTGGTGCTAACCAGTAGATATCAGGTGCGAATCCAACAGGAATAAGGGCGACGGATGCCGCAATGGAAAAAATGCGCACGACACGCTGTGAGCCGTATTTTTCCATGGCCATGCCGGACATCGGCATCATAAATAATGCGCCAAGCCCGAAAATCAATATCAGGTGGCCAATTACTTTATCAGTAATGTGAAAGCGTGAAACCAGTTGGGCAATTTGTACTGCCCAGGCACCGGTTACAAACCCATTCACTGAAAATAATGTTGTAACAGCCCAGCGCCCTTTTTGCGCGACTTCCATTAGTGATCCTTTTAATTCTACTCTGATGCCTGAGACATATCTTTTTTATCGATGATCAAAATGTGGTCCGGACAAAATGAAATCGCGGTGTTTCCGTCCAGTCGTGATATGACCTCAACACCGGTAAAGTCTGGAATAGCAAGTCTGGCACCACATGGAATCAATTCAACGCCACCGATGCCAACGCAAAACGCGCCAGCGGCAACTGCGGACGTTACGCCACTTTTAGAATCTTCAAAGACGATTGTTTTCTCCGCAGGAAGATCAAGACGTTCGGCTGCGAGAAGATACGGGTCAGGGAAGGGTTTTCCCCGGGAGACGTCATCGCGTTCAACAATAACGGAAATGCAAGACTGAACCTGAAGCATCGCCGTCACACGGTCGATTTTCTCACGCCAGCCACTGGTTACAATACCAACCCGGACGCCTGCTGCATCCAGCGCAGTGATAAGCTCAGAGACACCGGGAATAGGGTTGTAGGAAGCCGTGTTTTCGACATGAATAATATGAGCCTGAACTTTTTGCTGATCCACGAGCGGTAGGTCACTGAACAGTGCCCTAATAGTATGTGGACCAGGTTGCCCGTGGATATGTTTGATAATCTCGTCTTCAGATATTGTCTTACCATACATATCTGCTGCTTCGCGCCAGGCTCTTTCTATAACCTCATTTGAATCAATAAGCACACCATCCATGTCAAATAACACGGCGGCAGCTCTGTTGGTGATATTATGCATACTCGGTTTCCTTATTATTAGTTTGACTCGTTTGACTTAGTCTGGACGCGACGGCAATTTGTCCTAAAGAGATCCCTCCATCATTAGTGGGTACAAGTTGATGGCAGTAAGCTTCAAATCCTGCCGCGTGTAATCGGTCAAGAGCATTGATGAGAAGAAACTCATTACAAAAAACCCCGCCGCTTAATACCACTTGCCGTGTTTTTGCGTGCACAGACAAACGGATACAGACCGCGGTAATAATCTCTACGATGGTCGAATGAAAGCGTCGGCTTAACTCAGGTAAATCGAGAGGCCGTGTTGTCAGTGCTGAAATCAGTTCGTGGACCAACGGGCGATAATCCACTTCGAGATGGCCTTCTGATTCCACAATCGAGAAGGCAAAAGGTTGTGCCATATGAAGATCGCATTGCAACAACGCTTCTAATTCAATGGCGGCCTGCGCTTCGTATTCAATATGCGTACAAATACCCATTAATGCGGAGATGCCATCGAAAAGTCGACCGATGCTGCTGGTAACAGGCGTGTTGATCCTGCGCATAGCCATTTTGGCGAAGACGTCACGCTGTTGAGCCGGCAACGTGCTTAGACCTGGAATTGAGGATTCAGGAATATGCTCGCCGAAAATTTCTGTTAATAGCGAAATAGCGATCCGGATGGGTTCTTTAACTGCGCTGTCACCGCCTGGCAAAGCGATGTGGCGCAGATGTGCTGCACGTTCAACGCTTCTGGTATCCCCCACAAGAAATTCGCCACCCCAGATTGTGCCATCAGTGCCGTAACCCGTACCGTCGAATACTACGCCAATCGTTTTTCCTCTGAGTCCGTTCTCGGCCATACACGCAGCCATATGCGCATGATGATGCTGTACCTGAATAACCCGCAGCTGCGATTGCTCCAGCGCATTGCGCGTTGAGCGAAATGCCGGATGAAGGTCACAGGCCACAATCGTTGGCTCAATATCGAGGAGCTTTTGCAGGTGATTGACGCACGCAAGGTGTGATTTAAACGTAAGGTCATTTTTGAGATCGCCAATGTGTTGACTCATAAACACCTTATTACCTTTAGCAATGCTAACGGTGGTTTTCAGTTCCGCCCCGAGAGCGATGATCGGATCAACGTTGAAAGGAAGGTGTACAGGATAGGGGGCATAACCTCGTGAACGTCGCAGGAATGAAAGGTGGTTACGATGAGCCATAACGCGGACCACTGAATCATCGATACGCGTGTGAATATCACGGTCGTTAAGAATAAAATAGTCCGCGATTTCGCCCAACTGCGCAATTGCACTCACATTATCAAATACGATAGGGTGGCCTGAAAGATTGCCGCTGGTCATCACCAGCGCTGGCATTGTGGCATCTTCTAGCATTAAATACTGAAGCGGCGTTGATGGCAGCATGACGCCAATATTCGGGTTATGCGGTGCGATGATTTCCGGCATCGTACTGCGGCGTTTACGCAGCAGTACGATGGGGCGCTCTACACTTTCCAGGTGTTTTCTTTCCTGAGCGTTGACGTGGACTATTTGTGCCGCGTTGTCCGCGTCCCTTACCATAATGGCAAAAGGTTTTGCATCTCTACGTTTGCGTTGCCTCAGTTGCGAAACCGCATCTTCATTACTCGCATCAACAACCAGATGAAAACCGCCAAGGCTTTTAATCGCAATAATCGCCCCTTCGTGTAGCCTTGCTATGGCAAATTTGACGATATCATCTGTTATTACGGTCTCGCCATTACGCGACCTCAGATCCAGTTTTGGTCCGCATGCGGAGCAGGCATTGGGTTGCGCGTGATAACGACGATTATCGAGATCGTCATACTCATGCTGACAGGCCGGGCACATTGCAAAGGCTTGCATTGTTGTTTGTGAACGGTCATAGGGCATTGCCTGGATAATTGAATATCGCGGCCCGCAGTTTGTGCAATTAATAAAAGCGTACCGATAGCGCGGGTTCTGCGGATCAAACATTTCGTTCAGGCAATCCTGACAGACGTTTGAGTCTGGCGGGATAATGGTATCCATCCTCGCAAGCTGACGGCTTTTACGGATACTAAACTCTGCGTAACGTTGATCCGAATTTTCTCGCGGTACCTCTACAATACCATTGATGCGGGCCATTGGCGGCGGGTTAGATGCCAGCTCATCAATAAGCTGCGCGATATTGTCTGATGTAGCCTGTAGTTCCAGTAGCACGCCTTCGGAATCATTGAGAACCCAGCCGGTCGCGGCAAAGGTGCGAGCCAGTCGATGGACAAAAGGACGAAACCCGACTCCCTGGACAATTCCGCAAATGCGGTAACGTCGGGTTTCCAGAGCGCCGCCTTGCTCAGCAGAGTCGTGGCAATTCTGCACCATAGAGCTCCTCTATTGTCGATACGGTTCCATCCTGCTCAAGCATGCTGACTCTCACTTCTGGCGTTGCTAATACCTCGCCAATAATGGCGGCTTTTTGGCCAAGTGGGTGCGTCTTTAATAGTCTGAGCACGTCTTCTGCGCTGTCTGGTTCGACAAACAGGCAAAGGCATCCCTCGTTTGCAAGATTGATGACATCGACGCCCAGCATATTTGCCGCCATCGCCGTTTCAGGCTGGATGGGTAAAGATTGCCGTTCGCAGCGCATTTCATGCTTTGCTGCACGGGCATGTTCATGGAGTACCGCGGAAAGTCCACCGCGAGTGACATCTCTCATCGAGGCAATTTTCCCGGCAGGAACGGCATCGATAAGCTGGTGAATCATCGCGTTGAGAGGGGCGCAGTCGCTGAGAATATTTCGTTCAAACCCCAGACCTTCACGCAGAGATAACAAATGAATGGAGTGATTCCCAATAAAACCACTGAGGATGATTTTTTGTCCTGGGCGCACGTTTTTGATTGAGACGGGGGCGCGCTCAATAACGCCGACGCCTGCTGTATTGATGAACAAGCGATCTGCCTCACCCTTGCCGACAACTTTCGTGTCTCCGGCAACAATTTTGACGTCTGCAGCAATGGCTGTATCGCGAACTGACTCAATAATGGCGCTCAGTTCAGATATGGGCATACCGTCTTCAATAATGAGACTCAGCGTCAGATACAGCGGACGTGCGCCACTTACCGCAAGATCGTTAACGGTACCGCATACGGCAATTTTACCGATATCCCCATTGCCAAAGATCAGCGGAGTGACAACAAAAGAATCTGTAGTAAATGCAATTTGTCGGGACGGTAACTCCAGTAACGCGCTGTCTTCCATGGTTCCCAGATAAGTATCGCCCAAAATTTCCGCAATTAATTCGACCAGTTCCCTGCTCAGGCGAGCGCCCGTGCCATGGTCCAGAACGACGGTATCTGTTGGTTTCATCGCTTGTGTTAATGGACTTTTCATGCGGTTTTCCTTTCGTTGCGCTCAGGAAGATCGTCATGTTTTGCTAGCAGCGATAAAATCTCAGCCGAGGGGGCAACGGTTGCGCAATAGCTGGCAAGCCACTCTAAGGCGCGAGTGGTATCATCGGCAGAAGGGGCAAATACGCAATCTTCCGGCACCCAAACATTGTATCCGCGGAAAAATGCATCTGCGGCCGTGGTTTGTACGCAAACATGCGTTTGTAAGCCGGTCACGATGACCGTTTTTACACCCAGTTTTTGCAGTGTTTCATCAAGATTATTATTAAAGAAACCGCTATCTCTGCCTTTTACTACGATGAGATCGGAGGGGGCGCAAATACTGTCGATTATTCGGTTTTCAGGTCGTCCTGCGAGGGCGGGAATACCTGCATCGCGATTTTTATAGCGCCGTTGTACTGCGGGATCGGCAGGATCATTTATTAACTGCAAATGGATGACTGCCTGGTTTTGATTTCTGATGCCGTCAAGAAACTGATTAAATGCAGTCAATTTTTGTTCTAATTCCTGAGTCGAATAGGTTATTTTATATGTAAATTCATATTGCAGATCATTTGTTAACACAGCTACATTTGGCATATTTATATTCTTTTATCATTAAAATAATGGGCGTAATTTTTTTTTGCGATTTCTCTATGGAGAGTTATGTTTATTTATTGCCATGCTTTGCTATCATGTGCTTATTATAGGTATTTGTATAATTCCATTTTTTTCAAGGTTCGATAAATGAAAGGAATAGATATGAAATTGCTGCGTGCCTTTGTTACGTTGGCGATAAAAGGAAGTTATAGCAATGCTGCAAAGGAACTTTTCCTGACTCAGCCAGCACTGTCAAAGCAGATACAAACGCTGGAGCATTTGACCGGTGGTGAGCTTTTTTTGCGCGGACGCCATGGCGCGAGTTTGACAGTATTTGGTCAACAGATTTTTTCAAAAGCCAATGAACTTTTACAATCCCATATTGAATTTCTAAACTATGCGAAAGAAATAAATACCAGAAATCGTGAAAAGTTATTTATGGGATTTGGTCTTTCCTCTTTTCAGCAAGTACCTAAGTGGATAAATCAATTCCATCAGCAATTTTCCGAGTGTGAAGTGGTTATTAATCATCTTCCCTCCAGCGCTCAGATGAAAATGTTGTTGGAAGGACGCTTGCATATCGGTTTTGTCCGGATGCCGGTCAGTAAAGGCCTGGCTTCATATATTTTTTATGAGGAAACGCTGGCTCTTGCTGTTCCGATGGAGGGTTATATGGAAAGCATGACTATTCAGAGTGCGCTATCGGCATATCCCTTACTCCAGTTGGATCCATCAACCAGCCCATGTCTTGCGGAACAAACCTCACTCTTTCTACAAAGCATCCAACTTAGCGCTGAACCGGTCTCTGTAACAAATGACATGACTACGCTATTGGCATTGGTTGCCGGGGGGAACGGAGTCGCCTTTTTACCCACAAGTGTCCGGCATTTTTTGCCTGCCGAAGCGAGACTATTGATGCTCGCTGAAAAACAAATTCGCTGGAACATTGGTGTGGCATGGAACCCCAAAATTAAAAACCATCGGCGAGACGATTTCTTGCGCCTGGTGATGGCCGGGGAGGCCGATATCGTCATGTAGCCGTTATACGCCCTGACGAGAAGGTAACGGCCACGCATTGATGCCTGACGTGTAAACCGCTTTGGGCATAAATGAAATAGGATTTCAGTACTATGCTTAAGCAATAGCGCAGGGAAATGGTTATAAGAGCAGCACTGACTGGGGTTTTCGCTTAAAAAATCGAGGGTTAAAGTTGAAAGAGCGTGAGTAACTCGCTCATACTCTATACTCGCAGAGTTACCCGGCGTAGCATGGCAAAACGCTTGGGCTGTTAATGAAAAAAGGAAAACGTCGTGGCAGAAGAAACTATATTCAGCAAAATTATTCGTCGTGAAATTCCGTCGGATATCGTATACCAGGATGAACTGGTCACTGCGTTTCGTGATATTTCCCCTCAGGCACCTACGCATATTCTGATCATTCCTAACATCCTGATCCCAACCGTCAACGATGTGACGGCTGAACATGAACAGGCATTGGGCCGCATGATCACCGTTGCAGCGAAAATTGCTGAGCAGGAAGGCATTGCTGCAGATGGGTACCGCTTAATCATGAACACCAACCGCCACGGGGGTCAGGAGGTGTATCACATTCATATGCACCTGCTGGGTGGCCGTGCGCTTGGCCCAATGCTCGCGCATAAAGGTCTGTAGGCATGATCAGAGGATGCATTGTACTTTCACTGGGCTTGCTGCTACTGGCGGGTTGTCGAACACACCCAGAAATTCCGGTAAGTGATGAGCAGTCGCTGGTGATGGAGTCAACGATTCTGGCGGCAGGTATAACAGCAGAACAGCCCACGTTAACCACGTCTGATATTCAGGCCTCGGCATCCTCGCGACTCTATAACGAAAGACAAGAACCCGTCACCGTTCATTATCGGTTTTACTGGTATGACGCCAGAGGATTGGAAATGCATCCTCTGGAAGCGCCGCGCAGCGTGACTATCCCGGCTCATTCGTCGGTGACGCTGTACGGCAGCGCCAATTTTCTGGGGGCGCACAAGGTTAGACTTTATCTTTATTTGTAAGGGGTGAATCTTGATGATCAAAATGAATCGCTACGCACTGATTGCCGCGCTGGCGATGTTTCTCTCTGGCTGTGTGGTGCAACGAGAGCCCGCACCGGTAGAGGAAGTCAAGCCGGTGCCGGAACAGCCTGTGCAGCCGCAACAGCCGGTGCCGGTAGTGCCAACGGTGCCAACCATACCGCAGCAGCCGGGTCCGATTGAGCACGAGGACCAAACGGCGCAGCCGACGCCACGTCAACGTCATTATGACTGGAACGGGGCTATGCAGCCGATGGTCGGAAAAATGCTGCAGGCTGACGGCGTAAAAGCGGGCGGCGTTCTGCTGGTTGATAGCGTGAATAACCGCACCAACGGCTCGTTAAACGCGGGTGAAGCCACCGAAACCTTACGTAATGCTCTGGCGAATAACGGTAAGTTTACTCTGGTTTCCGCTCAGCAACTGGCAGTCGCCAAGCAGCAGTTAGGTCTGTCGCCGAACGATAGCCTGGGAACGCGCAGTAAAGCGATTGGTATCGCCCGTAACGTTGGCGCGCAGTATGTGCTTTATTCCAGTGCATCCGGCAACGTCAATTCGCCTGCGCTGCAAATGCAATTAATGCTGGTACAAACTGGCGAGATAATCTGGTCAGGTAAAGGTGCCGTTCAGCAACAATAACAGACTCACGCGCGGCGAAGTGTTGTCGCGCTATTTCCCGCAGTATCATCCCGTCGCAGCCAGCCAAACTGGCCTGAGCGGCGGGAGCTGCATCATTGAGCATCATTCTCACCGGCTGGTACTGCGTTGTCATCACGACCCTGATGCGCCGGAATCGCATTTCTTACGCCAATATCATGCGTTAAAACACCTGCCAGAAAACCTTGCGCCACGTCCTTATTTTTATACGCGTGGGTGGATGGCCGTCGAGTTTTTTCACGGTAAGGTAGAATCCAGATTACCGGACGCCGACGAACTCGCAGGCTTACTGTATCATCTGCACCAGCAACCCCGATTGGGCTGGCGAATCAGCCTGCTGCCGCTACTTGAACAGTACTGGCAGTGTGGCGATCCGGCGCGTCGTACACCATGCTGGCTGCGCGCGCTGAAGCGGCTGAGGAAACGAGGTGAGCCTCGACCTTTGCGTCTGGGGCCGCTGCATATGGATGTTCACGGTGACAACATCGTACGCACAGCCTCAGGGCTGCGGCTGATTGACTGGGAATACGCCGGAGACGGTGATATTGCCCTGGAGCTGGCGGCGGTATGGGTCAGCGATGAATCCCAGCACCAACAGCTGGTTAGCACCTACGCTCAACGAGCGCACATTGAGCCAGACGTTTTGTGGCGACAAGTCAGACAATGGCAACCCTGGATAATGATGCTGAAGGCGGGGTGGTTTGAGTATCGCTGGCGGCAAACCGGCGATAGACAATTTATCAGGCTGGCCGATGAAACCTGGCGGCAGCTAACAATGAAAGGATAAGGAGAGCAGTGTGGGCCCAGTAATGTTGGATGTCGAAGGGTATGAGCTGGACGCAGAAGAGCGTGAGATTCTGGCGCATCCGCTGGTAGGTGGGTTGATCCTCTTTACCCGAAATTATCATGACCCGGAACAGCTGCGTGAATTAGTGCGACAAATCCGGACTGCGTCACGTAACCATCTGGTGGTGGCGGTAGATCAGGAAGGCGGACGCGTACAGCGCTTTCGAGAAGGCTTTACTCGCCTGCCTGCGGCTCAATCGTTTGCCGTGCTGCACGGTCTGGAAGAGGGCGGCAAACTGGCTCAGGACGCCGGATGGTTGATGGCCAGCGAAATGATCGCGATGGACATTGATATCAGCTTTGCACCGGTACTGGATGTGGGCCATATCAGCGCCGCAATCGGCGAGCGTTCTTACCACGCCGATCCGCTAAAAGCATTGGCGATGGCGACCCGCTTCATTGACGGTATGCATGCCGCAGGCATGAAAACGACCGGTAAACATTTCCCTGGTCATGGGGCCGTGACGGCGGATTCACACAAAGAAACCCCAACCGATCCTCGCTCAGAAGCCGAGATTCGTGCGAAAGATATGTCCGTGTTCCAGACGTTGATTACGGAGAACAAACTGGATGCCATTATGCCTGCGCACGTCATCTACAGTGATGTAGATCCGCGTCCGGCGAGTGGCTCATCTCACTGGCTGAAAACGGTGCTGCGCCAGGAGCTTGGCTTCGATGGTGTCATTTTCTCCGACGATTTGTCGATGGAAGGGGCGGCGATTATGGGAAGCTATGCCCAGCGTGGACAGGCATCGCTGGATGCAGGTTGCGATATGATCCTGGTCTGCAATAATCGTAAGGGAGCGGTCAGTGTGTTAGATAATCTGTCGCCGATCAATGCAGAACGTGTTACACGTTTGTATCATAAAGGTTCATTTTCACGTCAGGAACTGATGGATTCGGCACGCTGGAAGACGGTAAGCGCTCAGCTAAACCAGCTTCATGAGCGCTGGCAGGAAGAGAAAGCAGGTCATTAACGCAAGTTTGGCGAGGATGCGATGATTATCTATTTACACGGTTTTGACTCTAACAGCCCGGGCAACCATGAGAAGGTGTTGCAGCTGCAATTCATCGACCCGGATGTCAGGCTGATTAGCTACAGTACGCGGCATCCCAAACATGATATGCAGCATCTGCTAAAAGAAGTGGACAAAATGCTACAGCTGAATGTGGATGACCGTCCGCTGATTTGTGGTGTGGGGCTCGGGGGATATTGGGCTGAACGGATTGGTTTTCTGTGTGATATTCGTCAGGTAGTGTTTAATCCTAACCTGTTTCCGTATGAGAACATGGAAGGCAAAATTGACAGACCTGAGGAGTATGCAGACATCGCAACAAAATGCGTGACCAATTTCCGCGAAAAGAATCGCGATCGCTGTCTGGTTATCCTGTCGCGTCATGATGAAGCGCTCAATAGCCAGCGTTCGTCGGAAGAGCTGCATCACTTTTACGAGATAGTCTGGGACGAAGAGCAGACGCATAAGTTTAAGAATATCTCTCCGCATTTGCAGCGCATCAAAGCGTTCAAGACGTTAGGTTAATCCTTATTGAATGCGTAAAAAACCAGCCATCGGGCTGGTTTTTTTGTTCTTAAAGTTCCGGTTGTCTATCTTTTCAGCATCAAAACTTGATACACATCAATTTTGGTATGACCAATGCACCGTTCGTGTTATTCTCACTCTCGAAGAACATTTTCATTACTGTAACTTGTTGTTAATTAAGAGCTATATTAATAACTTTTAATTAACAATTGGTTAATAAATTTGAGGGGGTCACGTTGACTACACCATTGAAAAGGATCGTGATTGTCGGCGGCGGTGCTGGCGGACTGGAAATGGCGACGCAGTTGGGTAAAAAACTCGGGCGTAAGAAAAAGGCCAAAATCACACTGGTAGACAGAAACCACAGTCATTTGTGGAAACCGTTACTGCATGAAGTGGCGACGGGGTCACTGGATGAAGGCGTGGATGCGCTGAGCTATCTGGCACATGCCCGTAACCATGGCTTCCAGTTTCAGTTAGGTTCGGTGATAGATATCGATCGTGAAGCGAAGACCATTACTCTCGCTGAGCTGCGCGATGAGAAGGGGGATCTGCTGGTTCCTGAGCGTAAAGTGCCGTATGACACGCTGGTGATGGCGTTGGGCAGTACCTCCAACGATTTCAACACCCCTGGCGTGAAAGAAAACTGCATTTTCCTCGATAACCCGCATCAGGCGCGTCGTTTCCACCAGGAGATGCTGAATCTGTTCCTGAAGTATTCCGCGAATCTGGGCGCTAACGGAAAAGTGAATATCGCTATTGTGGGCGGTGGTGCGACGGGGGTTGAGCTCTCCGCTGAGCTGCACAATGCGGTAAAACAGCTGCACAGCTATGGTTACAAAGGGCTGACCAACGATGCGCTGAACGTTACGCTGGTGGAAGCTGGCGAGCGCATTCTGCCTGCGTTGCCGCCGCGTATTTCCGGTGCTGCGCATAATGAGTTGACCAAACTGGGAGTACGCGTACTGACCCAGACGATGGTCACCAGCGCTGACGAAGGCGGACTGCACACCAAAGATGGCGAATACATTAAAGCCGACCTGATGGTGTGGGCGGCGGGTATCAAAGCGCCAGACTTTATGAAAGACATTGGCGGTCTGGAAACGAACCGTATTAACCAACTGGTGGTTGAGCCAACTCTGCAGAGCACACGCGATCCTGACGTGTACGCGATTGGCGACTGCGCTTCCTGCGCTCGCCCGGAAGGGGGTTTTGTGCCTCCACGCGCTCAGGCAGCACACCAGATGGCGACCTGTGCGATGAACAATATTCTGGCACAGATGAACGGCAAGCCACTGAAAGCGTATCAGTACAAAGATCACGGCTCTCTGGTCTCGCTCTCTAACTTTTCTACCGTGGGTAGCCTGATGGGCAACCTGACTCGTGGTTCGATGATGGTGGAAGGGCGTATTGCGCGCTTTGTATACATCTCACTGTACCGCATGCACCAGATTGCTTTACACGGCTACTTCAAAACCGGCCTGATGATGCTGGTCGGCAGTATCAACCGGGTGATTCGCCCGCGTCTGAAACTGCATTAATATCGACTTGTGGCGCCGGATGATTTTACGCATCCGGCGCCTTCCTTCAGAGTTCTCCGAATCATCCTGCGTTCATGCCTCATCCTGCTATTTTCATCCGTAATCTGATTGGCATTCCTTACCTTCTGTTGCAAAGTTGTTGCTAATAGCAAAAAAGGAGGAAGTCCCGTGAATAAATCAATGTTGGCGGGTATAGGGATTGGCGTAGCTGCTGCGCTGGGTGTTGCAGCAGTGGCCAGTCTGAACGTTTTCGAGCGTGGCCCACAGTATGCGCAAGTTGTCTCTGCAACACCGATTAAAGAGTCGGTAAAAACACCGCGTCAGGAGTGCCGGAACGTAACTGTCACGCACCGTAAGCCGGTACAAGATGAAAACCGTATTGCGGGTTCCGTATTGGGTGCGGTTGCGGGTGGCGTTATTGGCCATCAGTTTGGCGGCGGACGTGGTAAAGATATTGCCACCGTGGCCGGGGCTTTAGGCGGCGGCTATGCAGGTAATCAGATTCAGGGGTCGATGCAGGAAAACGATACTTACACCACCACGCAGCAGCGTTGTAAAACGGTGTATGACAAATCTGAAAAGATGCTGGGCTACGACGTGACGTACAAAATTGGCGATCAGCAGGGGAAAATCCGTATGGATAAGGACCCCGGCGCGCAAATTCCGTTGGATAACAACGGACAGTTGGTACTGAATAACAAAGCGTAAAATAGCATTATCCTGAACATTAGCCCCCCATTCGCTCAGGCTGGGGGGCTTTTTTTATCAGAAGGTTAAGGCATAGTTCAGACCAAAGGTGCGGCCCCGGCCCTTGTACTCATACAGTGACGGACTGCCGTAGGTTGGGCTGTACAGCAGTGGCGCACGTTGTCCCCACAGCGTGGTGTACTCTTCATTCAGCAGGTTTTCCACGCTAAAGGTCAGCTTACCCAACGGGAGCTGATAGCTGCCGATAAAGTCCATGGTGTTATAGCCATCCAGCTTATTGCCGCTGGCGTCGGTCAGATCAAATGTTTGCTGGCTCTGTACGCGTAAGGTCCACGGTTCTGGTGCCCAGCCGACCCATGCGGTTGCTTTCGACGGTGAGGCCAGAGTCACATCCCATTTTTGCCATTTACCGTTCTGTTTCACTTCCGATTTAATAACATTGAAGTTGCCGCCCAGGCTCCAGTCCGTATCCGCAATGAAATAATCCACCGCGCCTTCAAGGCCATAAATGCGGCGATCGTCGGGTTGAACGTTAATGGTCATATCGCTGCGGTTGATAACGATCGATTTATCCGAAGTCGAGTAGTAAGCGGCCAGTTGCGTGCGCAGACTATCGCCGGTGTAGCGCCATCCCAGTTCGTACGAGTTAACTTTAATCCCTTCCAGACGTGAATCCGCCACGTTGACGCTGCGCTGGAGCTGGTAATGATCGCCAACCAGCGAATAGGTGCCGTTACCGTAATATTTCCCTGGATCCGGAAGCTCCACGCCCTGAGAGAAATTAAACCACGTTTGCTGACGGTCAGTCAGATGGGCGAGGATACCGGCGTTGAACAGGAAATTATCGTAATCGGTTTTGCCGCCCGGAATGGTATCGGCAGAGTTCGCAAGCCCGGTCGCGATTCCCTGCTGTTGAGCATAGCCAACGAAATCATCAACCTTGTTTTCGGTCCATTGATAGCGCACGCCGCCGCTGAGGGTAAAGATGTCGTTAATGTCATAGCTGTTTTGCAGGAAAGGCGCAAAGTTGGTGATGCTGTAACCGGGGTAACGCCCGGTGGTATAAGCGGTGCGGTTATCCATGCCGCCGGAGGGCAGGGACCAGGCCAGATCGAAGAATTTCTGATTGGAATCGAAGGTCTCGTGATCGGCATCGATACCCCACGTCAGCTCCCAGTTATCCATCAACTGGCTGTTGAGGGTAATTTTGGCGCCAAACTGGTCTGTGTCCTGCTGTGATGCGGAGAAACTGGTGACCTTACCTTTGCTGAGCGTCGGGAAAGGATAGAATTTCAGCGATTCGTCGCGGTAATAGATTTGGCTGACCAGGTTCTGGCCGAAAAAATCCGCATCTGAATATTGCAGGCTGATCAGATGACGTTCGGTTCCGGGAATACGATCGGAATTCAGTCCGCTGCTGGTATAAGCTTTACCGTTTCCGGTTACGGCGGACATGTTCTCGCCGAGATCCAGCCCGTAATCATCATCCCCCTGGCTCTTGTAATACTGTGTAACCAGTTGCAACTGACGGTCGTCGTCAAGTTCAATCGTCCCGGTGCCCATCACGTCCAGACGATCGGAGTGCTGTAGCCCGGTTTGGGTGTTATCCAGCAGCAGGGCATCGTGATTACCGTCATACCAGCCGCCAAATCGTTGATACGCGACGGACATACGCCCGGAAGCGCGATCTGTTCCTCCACTCACCGCCGCGGCAACGCGTTCATCATGATCGTTACTGTTGTTGAAGCCACTTTTGCTCCCCAGTTCGAGTTCTACTTCACGCTCCGGCTGGCCTTTTTTGGTGACGATGTTGATTAATCCGCCGGTACTGCCACCGCCATAAAGTGAGGTTGCGCCTGAAATGACTTCAATGTGCGCAATGTTAAACGGGTCAATGGAGTCAAGCTGACGGCTGTCGGTTCGCGAGGAGTTCAGACGGACACCGTCAATGAGCACGACAATGGCGCGACCACGCATGTTCATGCCGTAGTTTGTACGCCCCTGGCTACTGACATCGATTCCTGGGATTAACTGAGCAAGAACATCCTTGAACTCTTTCCCCCCCTGAACCTGTTGTTCAATCTCGCTTCCTTCAATAACCCAGGTCGTTTGCGCCATTTCTGCCACGGTGCGTTGGCTACGGTTGGCGCTGACGATGAGGTTCTCTTCCTCAGCCGCAATGGCCGGGAGGGTTAAAGACAACAGGAGAGGATTGAGCACCCAGAGACGCTTATTCATTTGTATTCCTTTTAAAAAGAGTCGATCTGTTTTTGTTATGGCGGTAGAGAAACCGATGGTTACATTGTGAAACAGGCATTAAAACAAATGCGAATATTGCTGATAACAATTGTCGTTATCAATACCCTTTACAAAAAATGATCGGATAACACGATGAAAACAATGAGAAATGTAGGGACAATGGAACGGGAATCTAACCGGGGGCTTTATCAGCTCCCGGGGGTGTTAGTACAGCGGGGGAATTGCGGGAAAGGGTTAAGCTTTGACGAGTTCGGGCCACAGCCGCAGGGTGGTACGTGCGATCTGCATCAGTTTTTCAAACGTTGCACCTTCACGGGCGCTGATCGACATACCTTGTAAAATACAGTTCAGGTATTCAGCCAGTTTTTGCACGTCACAGTAGGCGGGGATTTCACCTCGTTGCTGACGTTGATGAAGAAACTGAGTAAGCGTCTGTTCCTGCATTGCATGGCGGGATTTCACCGTGTGCGCAATATCACGGGAAGAGGCTGCCAGCGTCGCAGAAGTGTTAATCATGAAACATCCCGCCGGGGTGTCCTTGCTGGTAAAGCAGGTCGCTATGGCGGTGAAATAGTCTTCCAGTGCGGACTCAAGGCTTTTTTCTTCACAAAACAGTTGGGCTTCGTGTTTCGCCGCAAAGCGGGTGATGTAGCGGTCCAGTACGGCACGGAACAACCCTTCTTTATTGGTGAACTCCGCATACAGCGTGGGCGCTTTTGCGCCGGTAGCTTCTACGAGATCGGCGAGCGAGGTCGCTTCATATCCGTGCTGCCAGAAGAGTGTCATGGCCTTATCAAGCGCGGCTTCCCTGTCGAACACTTTTGGTCGGCCACGGCTTTTTTTTGCACAACCTGTCGTTTCAGTTGTCATGGCGCCGATGTACCTTTGTTGGGTTTATTGAACAACCATTATAAAAATATTCGACTGCACACTCCAGCGGATTCACGATAAAAATAAATTATATCTATTGTCATGAAAAATAAGACCTTTATATTTTATATAACGATCATTATAAAAAAGTATTGACGTGTGACCTGGATCACATCTATGATTTACCTATCGATCGTTAAGTTAATCTTTCCGACACCCATTCATCTGCTAAAGGTCACTATCATGAAAAACGTAAAAACCCTGTTTGTTGCTGCTGTTCTTAGCTCACTGTCATTTGCAAGCTTCGCCGCTGTTGAAGTTCAGTCCACACCTGCGGGTCAAGAGAAAGTCGGTACTATTTCTGCGAATGCGGGGACTAACTTAGGTTCACTGGAAGACCAACTGGCGCAGAAAGCCGATGAGATGGGTGCGAAGTCTTTCCGTATTACTTCCGTTACCGGTCCTAACACCCTTCATGGGACTGCTGTTATCTACAAATAAGATTTAACCCATCGCAATGCCACTGCGAGTTAAATAAAAAACCCCCGCGGAATAAAATCCAGCGGGGGTTTTTTAATACGCTACGTTTACAGCGGTTGTTGAGCAACGTCGTGATGACGGGTCACATCGACCGGCATGCCTGAGCGAATCTCCATCGCATGATCCATGACGGCGGTATCTGTTTGCGCCGCATTTTTAAATGTCTGCATGGACGCGTTCAACACGATTGGCAACAGTTGCGGATCGTCATTGATTTTTTCGGACAGCGGCTGATGTACTTCTACTAGCCGCACGCCGTTAGGCTCAACGGATGCTTTGATCGGCGTATTGATAATATTGACCTTAGTTCCGGGCGTTACCTGACGGAACAGGGTTTCGATATCACCGTCGCGCAGACGAATACAGCCGGAACTGACGCGCATGCCGATGCCAAAGTCAGCATTGGTGCCGTGCAGCAGATAAACGCCGCCGTATGCCGCTAAGCGAATTGCATGATGGCCCATCGGGTTATCCGGACCGGCAGGTACAACGGCAGGCAGGTCAATTCCGTTTGCTTTGTATCGCGCGCGGATATTTGCCGTCGGCGTCCAGGTGGGGTTGGCGCGTTTATCAGAAATGGTGGTTACCATCGTAGGCGTCAGCGTGTCACCACCTAACTGGCCAATACCAATAGGATAAACGGTCACCGAATTGGTCCCCGGCTGGTAATAATAAAGACGCAGTTCGGCGAGGTTGATAACAATACCTTCGCGCGGGGCGTCAGGTAGCAGAGTTTGTAACGGTATAGTCAGCACGCTGCCCGGACGTGGTAAGTAAGGGTCAACGCCGGGGTTGGCCTGCAGCAGCGCTAAAAAGCCGACATTATATTTTTTCGCAATCGCCTCCAGAGAACCGCCATTGTCTTCAACAACGTGAACGGTATTCTGGCCCACCAGACGGCTTCCCGGCGGTGGCAGCGGCCAGGTGTTTGCCTGAGCCGGAAGTGCTAACGCGAAGGTCGCTGCCAGCGTAAAAAACGCGAGCCAGCGAGATAGTCGTTTATTGTTTAACATCACCATAAATCCATTGTTTTTACGTGGTTTTTATTATGTAAAAGTAAACGCGAATTATGGCGGTTTGCTGTGTCTGGAAGTGCAGGGAAGTGCAAAGAGTTTGTAAATTCATCAGGCCGGGTGAGTGGTGTGCTCACCCGGCCTGTTCACTATGCTACGGCGTTTTCTTCAAGCTGACGCATAAACTGGCGGACCCAGTCGATCCGCGTTTTACGCTCGCCCAGATCCTGCATAAATTTCAGTCGGGTTGGGCCGTCCAGACGGAAGTGTTGCGGTTGTTTTTGCAGTAAACCAATCAGCCAGACCGGGTTAACGTGGTTTTTCTCGGCAAATTCAATGGTACCGCCTTTGTCATGACCTTCGAGCTTTCTGATCCCCAGTTTCTGCGCCTGCTGGCGTAAACGAGCGATATCCAGCAACGTACGAGCCGGGTCGGGCAGCAGGCCAAAACGATCTATCAGCTCGACCTTAATCTCTTCCAGTTCGTTTTCGCCTTTCGCGCTGGCAATGCGCTTGTAGAACGATAGTCGGGTGTTAACATCCGGTATATAGTCATCCGGCAGCAGAGACGGCATACGCAATTCAACTTCGGTTTGCTGGCTGGTGAGATCTTCCAGTGATGGTTCGCGTCCCTCTTTGAGCGCATCGACAGCATTTTCCAGCAGCTCCATATACAACGAGAAGCCGATGCTTTCCATGGAACCACTTTGATCTTCACCCAGCAGTTCCCCGGCGCCGCGAATTTCAAGGTCGTGGGTCGCCAGCGCAAATCCTGCACCCAAATCTTCCAGCGAAGCGATGGCTTCCAGACGCTTTTGCGCGTCGGTGGTCATTGCTTTTGGATGCGGCGTCAGCAGCCAGGCGTACGCCTGATGGTGTGAGCGTCCCACACGACCGCGTAGCTGGTGCAATTGCGCTAAACCAAAGTGATCGGCACGTTCGATGATAATGGTGTTGGCGGTCGGAATGTCGATCCCGGTTTCGATAATGGTGGTACACACCAGCACGTTAAAACGCTGATGGTGGAAATCGTTCATCACGCGTTCCAGCTCGCGCTCGCGCATTTGCCCGTGGCCGATGCCAATACGCGCTTCCGGCACCAGTTCCGCTAATCTGTTAGCGGTTTTCTGGATATTTTCGACGTCGTTAAACAGATAATAAACTTGTCCCCCGTGCAGAACTTCACGCAGGATCGCCTCGCGTACCACCAGGCTGTCGTATTCGCGCACGAAGGTTTTGACCGCCAGACGACGAGCGGGCGGCGTGGCGATGATCGACAGATCGCGCATGCCGCTCATCGCCATATTGAGCGTACGCGGAATAGGCGTTGCCGTCAGGGTCAGAATATCGACATCCGCGCGCATCGCCTTAATGCGTTCTTTGTGGCGAACGCCGAAACGGTGCTCTTCATCGACAATTAGCAGACCCAGATCTTTTAGCTTCACATCCGCTTGCAGCAGTTTGTGCGTACCGATGAGAATATCAATTTTCCCCTCGGCAACCTGTTCCAGAATCTGCGCTTGCTCTTTGGCGCTACGGAAACGGGACAACATCTCAATGCGTACCGGCCAGTTGGCAAAACGATCGCGGAAGTTGTCGAAGTGCTGCTGTGCGAGCAGGGTAGTCGGAACCAGCACGGCAACCTGTTTGTGGTTCTCTACGGCAAGGAAAGCGGCGCGCATCGCGACTTCGGTTTTACCAAAACCGACGTCACCGCACACCAGGCGGTCCATGGCCAGAGGTTGGCACATATCGCTGAGTACAGCGTTGATCGCCTGCGCCTGGTCAGGCGTGGTTTCAAACGGGAAGCTGTCGCAAAACAGCTGATACTGTTCACGGTCATGCTTAAAGGCAAAGCCTTCTTTCGCCGCGCGCTGGGCATAAATATCCAGCAGCTCTGCCGCGACATCGCGCACCTTCTCAGCGGCTTTCTGTCGGGCGCGTGACCAGGCATCGCCGCCCAGTTTATGCAGCGGTGCATTCTCTTCTGCACCGCCTGCATAGCGGCTGATCAGATGCAGTGACGACACCGGCACGTACAGTTTGGCATCGTTGGCATAGGTGAGCATCAGATATTCACCGGTGATACCGCCCGCTTCCAGCGTGGTCATCCCGGCATAGCGACCCACGCCGTGTTCCAGATGCACTACCGGCTGACCGGGATGCAGCTCTGCAAGGTTACGAATTAATGTATCCGGGTTGATGGTGCGACGCGAATCCTGGCGGCGACGCGCCACGCGTTCCCCAAGCAGATCGCTTTCACAAATCAGTGCCAGATTGCGGTTGCTATCGATGAAGCCGTGCTCAGCTGCGCCAATCATCAGATAACGACCGTTATCTACGGCTTCATCGAGTCGCAATATCCGCTTCGGTGCCACTTTGATACGAGCGAGCAACTCGCCAAGCGCTTCACGTCGGCCTTCACTTTCGACCGAGAAAATCACCGGGCCGGTAAAGCCCTCAAGGAATTTACGTAACGCATCTAACGGTGATTTTTGCTGTGCCTGCACGGCGATGTCCGGCAGCTTCTGGAACCCGAGGTTGGTATTCGCAGCTTTGTTCGCCAGACTCTCGGTTTTCAGTTGAACGCGCGGCCAGCGTTTAAGTTCAGAAAACAGCTCATCAACCCGCAGCCACAGCGATTCCGGCGGCAGAAGCGGGCGCATTGGATCAACACCGCGATTTTCAAAGCGTGACAGGGTATCGGCCTGGAAGCGTTCTGCGCTGGTCTCGATATCACCGGTATTGACCAATAACGTATTGGCAGGGAAGTAGCTGAACAGCGGCGGCAGCGGCTCGCTGAAAAACAGCGGTTGCCAGTATTCAATACCCGCAGGTAACGTGCCTTTGCTGACCTGCTGATAAATATGTTCGGCGTCGCGTTTAACCTCAAAGGTATCGCGCCACTGACTACGGAATAGCTCGATGGCCGTTTTGTCAGTCGGGAATTCGTGCGCGGGAAGCAAATTAATGGCATCGACTTCTTCCAGCGTGCGCTGGGTGTCGGTATCAAACAGACGCAGGCTGTCGATTTCGTCATCAAAGAAATCCAGACGATAAGGCAACTCGCTGCCCATCGGGAACAGATCCAACAACGCGCCGCGCGTGGCGTACTCGCCGTGTTCCATGACCTGATCAACATGGCGATAGCCAGCGCTATCCAGCTGTTCGCGCAGGGCGTCGCGCGAAAGCCGCTGACCTTTTTTCATGACCAGCGCATGCCCGTGCAGATAGCTGTGCGGACAGACACGCTGCATCAGGGTATTTACCGGAACGATCAGCACGCCTCGCTGCATGGCAGGCAGTTGATACAGCGTAGAGAGACGCGAAGAGATAATCTCCTGATGGGGAGAAAAACTGTCATAGGGCAGCGTTTCCCAGTCGGCCAGGTTCATCACCATCTGGTCGGTAAACTGACGAATTTCATCATGCAGGCGCAAAGCATTTTGCATGTCCGGCGCGATCAGCACCACTGGACCGGCGTGATGTTCGGCGATTTCGGCGACCAGCGTTGCGCAGGCGGCACCGGTAAGCTCACCCAACTGGCGCTGATCGCCAGCTTTCGCTGGGAGCGTGTAACGATGTTGTTCAGGCATTCGGTTGTCAGGTTCTCGTTTAGATATACATCTGATAAGCAATGTTCTTTATTATCCGTGATCGTTTCTCATAAGCAAATTGATTCGCCCCCTGATGGGGGCAAAAAGCGCGTTGGGGTTAGCGCGAAACGACCGATAATGAAGGCGGGGAAAAAAGCAGGTCGGCCACTGTTTTTTGTGAAATTTTACGCACCAACAGGCCAAACAAGGTGCACAGCAGCAGGCAGGCGAATGGATACACCAGCAGCAGGGCCAGCTCTGCATATGCAGGCCAGGCGGCATGATTAATGTTGGGGATTAGCGTTAGGCTGAATAGCTCAACCAGAATTCGGTGGGTGGTGTAGATGGCGATGGTATTGGCACCAATCACGCTTAACGGGCCGGACTCGCGCATACCAAAGCGCAGCTCAAATTGATAAAACAGCTTCATGATCAGCACAATGGAAAGAAGAGAAAGTAATAGTGAGACATTTGCCAGCCACGCGACGATGGCGGCGATTGCGCTAACCAGAACAATGAGCGCATGGCGGCGCAGGGGCACCTCCTTAATCCATACCATCAGCGTTGCGCCAAACCATGCACCGAGGCTGTACCAGGGCAGATTGCGAATCACGCTGTTCATTCCCCACCACGGCGTCGGGACAAAGTTGATCGTCACGCTCAGCGCCACAAATAACGCCAACAGCGGCACTGCCCAACGGCTGAAAATTTTACACAGAACAAAATAGACAATCAGCGCGTACAGATACCACAAGCTGGTACTGGCGGTCAGCATCCCGTGGGTAAAATCTGCGATCGAACCAGCATAAGCGGCGTTGGCAGCATGGCTCAGATCGCGCTGTGGGGCCAGCCAGTTATTGAGCGTCACTAACGCCAGCCATTGCACCACACCCCAGAGTATCAGCACCCAGGCAATACTCCAGATCCGTTTATCCACGCAGGTGGTCCACGGGACGCTATCAATGTAGCGACGGATCAGATATCCCGAAATAAAGAAAAAGACCGGCATGCGAAACGGCGCCAGGTACAAATTGAGGTAAATCCAGCATTTGCTCAGCAGCTCTGAAAGCGGATGCTGAAAAGTAGTGAGGTGCGGGTAAAATGTGATTACCGAGTGGTAAATCACCACCAGGCAGATACATAACCCTTTGATTTGATTAATCCATGGTTCTTTTTTATTCATCGAGACGGCGTATCCATATTGTTGGTTATAGCCTGCCATCCTGCGCAACCTGCTGTGCGCTGTAATGCGTAACTGTCTGCATTTTGATTTTTTAAGATAAAGATCAGGGACCAGGATGGAAGGGAAGAGGGACAGCTTTAGCGAATTGATTTATTTATACTTTTAGGAATAGTGCTGACGAACACTTACGGTTCAGTCATTTACCCATTCCGCTTTCGCTTATATACTCGTGACTTTGCTAACAGCAACCAGACGGATTTCATGTACCAACCTGTCGCTCTATTCATCGGCCTGCGTTATATGCGTGGGCGTGCAGCAGATCGCTTCGGTCGCTTCGTTTCCTGGCTCTCCACCATTGGCATTACCCTCGGGGTGATGGCGCTGGTCACGGTGTTGTCGGTGATGAACGGTTTTGAGCGCGAGCTGCAAAACAATATTCTTGGCCTGATGCCTCAGGCCGTCCTCTCGTCTGAACAGGGTTCCCTCAACCCGCAACAACTGCCGGAAAAAGCGGTGGTGTTGAACGGCGTCAACCGAGTTGCACCCATAACTACGGGAGATGTGGTGCTGCAAAGCGCGCGTAGCGTGGCGGTCGGCGTGATGCTCGGTATCGATCCGGCGCAAAAAGATCCGTTAACGCCGTATCTGGTCAATGTGAAGCAAACAGATCTGCAACCGGGTAAGTATAATGTCATCCTCGGCGAGCAGCTTGCCGGGCAGTTGGGCGTGAACCGTGGCGATCAAATTCGCGTGATGGTGCCTTCGGCCAGCCAGTTTACGCCGATGGGACGTTTGCCGAGCCAGCGTCTGTTTACGGTGATTGGCACCTTCGCCGCCAACAGCGAAGTAGACGGCTACCAGATGCTAACCAACATTCAGGATGCTTCCCGCCTGATGCGCTATCCGGTGGGCAATATTACCGGCTGGCGTCTGTGGCTGAACGAACCGTTAAAAGTTGATACGCTGAGCCAGCAAACGCTGCCGCAGGGCACCAAATGGCAGGACTGGCGCGAGCGCAAAGGGGAACTGTTCCAGGCCGTGCGCATGGAGAAGAACATGATGGGGCTACTGCTTAGCCTGATCGTGGCTGTGGCGGCTTTTAATATTATTACCTCGCTGGGTCTGATGGTAATGGAGAAGCAAGGGGAAGTGGCGATTCTACAAACGCAGGGGCTAACGCCGCGGCAGATAATGATGGTGTTTATGGTTCAGGGGGCCAGTGCCGGGATTATCGGCGCGCTGCTTGGCGCGGTGCTGGGCGCATTGCTCGCCAGTCAACTGAACAATTTAATGCCAATTATTGGTGTGCTGCTGGATGGTGCGGCGCTGCCGGTCGCTATCGAGCCGCTGCAGGTTATCGTCATTGCGCTGGTGGCGATGGCCATCGCGTTGCTGTCTACGCTTTATCCTTCCTGGCGCGCTGCCGCCACTCAACCCGCTGAGGCTTTACGTTATGAATAAGATCCTGTTGCAATGCGACAACCTGTGCAAACGCTATCAGGAAGGCACTGTGCAGACCGATGTCCTGCACGATGTCAGTTTTAGCGTCGGCGAAGGTGAGATGATGGCGATTGTCGGCAGCTCTGGCTCCGGCAAGAGTACGCTGCTGCATCTGTTAGGCGGGTTGGATACCCCGACTTCCGGCGACGTCATTTTTAGCGGTCAGCCAATGAGCAAGCTCTCGTCGGCGGCGAAAGCGGAACTGCGTAATCAGAAGCTGGGCTTTATTTACCAGTTCCACCATTTACTGCCGGACTTTACCGCGCTGGAAAACGTAGCGATGCCGCTGCTGATAGGCAAGAAAAAACCGGCTGAAATAACCGAGCGTGCACGGGATATGCTGAAAGCCGTAGGACTGGATCATCGTGCCAGTCATCGCCCGTCTGAACTGTCTGGCGGCGAACGCCAGCGTGTGGCCATCGCTCGTGCGCTGGTGAATAACCCGCGTCTGGTCCTGGCGGATGAGCCAACGGGTAACCTGGATGCGCGTAACGCGGACAGCATTTTCGAGCTTCTGGGCGAGCTGAACCGTTCTCAGGGCACGGCATTTCTGGTGGTGACGCACGATCTGCAACTGGCGAAGCGGATGAGCCGCCAGTTGGAGATGCGCGATGGTCGCCTGACGGCTGAACTGAGCCTGATGGGAGCTGAGTAATGGCTTCGCCTTTATCATTATTGATTGGTCTGCGCTTTAGCCGTGGTCGGCGGCGCGGCGGTATGGTTTCGCTGATATCAGTGATTTCCACCGTTGGCATCGCGTTGGGTGTGGCGGTGTTGATCGTTGGTTTAAGTGCCATGAACGGATTTGAGCGTGAGCTGAACAACCGTATTCTGGCCGTAGTCCCACACGGAGAGATTGAAGCCGTAAATCAGCCGTGGAATAACTGGCAGGAAGCGCTCGACAAAGTACAAAAAGTGCCGGGTATTGTCGCCGCGGCGCCTTATATCAACTTTACCGGACTGGTAGAGAGCGGGGCGAACTTACGCGCGGTGCAGGTGAAGGGCGTTGACCCGAAACAGGAACAGCGTTTAAGTGCACTGCCATCCTTCGTGCAAAACCACGCCTGGGATAATTTTAAAGCCGGTGAACAACAAATCATCATTGGTAAGGGGATTGCCGATGCGCTGAAGGTGAAGCAGGGCGACTGGGTGTCGATTATGATCCCTAACGCCAGCGCGGATCATAAATTACAGCAGCCTAAACGCGTGCGTTTGCACGTAACGGGAATTCTGCAGCTGAGCGGTCAGCTCGATCACAGCTTTGCCATGATCCCAATGGAAGATGCGCAGCAATATCTGGATATGGGAACCAGCGTTTCCGGGATTGCGCTGAAGGTTAACGACGTGTTTAACGCCAATAAGCTGGTGCGGGACGCGGGTGAAGTCACCAATAACTATGTTTATATTAAGAGCTGGATCGGTACTTACGGCTATATGTATCGCGATATCCAGATGATTCGCGCCATTATGTATCTGGCGATGGTGCTGGTGATTGGTGTGGCCTGCTTTAATATTGTTTCCACGTTAGTGATGGCGGTAAAAGACAAAAGCGGCGATATTGCGGTATTAAGAACCCTCGGGGCGAAAGATGGGTTGATCCGTGCCATTTTTGTCTGGTACGGCCTGCTGGCGGGTCTGTTCGGTAGCCTGATAGGCGTCGTCATCGGGGTGGTTGTCTCGTTGCAACTGACGCCGATCATCAACGGAATCGAGGCGCTTATCGGTCATCAGTTCCTGTCCGGCGATATCTATTTCATTGACTTCCTGCCATCGGAATTACACTGGCTGGATGTGATTTACGTGCTGGTGACAGCACTCGTGCTGAGTCTTTTGGCAAGTTGGTATCCGGCGCGTCGCGCCAGCAATATTGATCCTGCGAGAGTACTTAGCGGCCAATAACAACAATAATACACGACAGCATTCATGCTGCATCAAGGCGTAGCCAACGCAGAGGCATCTTGAAGGATGACGTGTATCAAGGAGCGGTGATGTATTACGGATTTGACATCGGCGGGACCAAAATTGCGTTGGGCGTGTTTGATAAGCAACGTCGTCTGCAATGGGAAACTCGCGTCCCTACACCTCGCGACAGCTACGACGCTTTCCTTGATGCGGTCTGCAATCTGGTGACGGAAGCTGACCAGCGTTTTGGTATCAAAGGTTCGGTCGGTATCGGGATTCCTGGCATGCCGGAAACGGAAGACGGCACGTTGTACGCGGCCAACGTTCCTGCCGCCAGTGGCAAACCGCTCCGCGCAGATCTTAGCGCTCGCCTTGACCGCGATGTGCGTCTGGATAACGATGCGAACTGTTTTGCTCTCTCCGAAGCCTGGGATGACGAGTTTACCCAATATCCGCTGGTGATGGGGTTGATCCTCGGTACGGGCGTTGGCGGCGGCCTGGTGCTTAACGGGAAATCCATCACCGGACGTAGCTATATCACCGGCGAGTTTGGTCATATTCGTTTGCCGGTCGATGCGCTGACGCTGATGGGCTTTGATTTCCCGCTGCGCCGCTGCGGATGCGGCCAACTGGGATGCATCGAAAGCTATCTTTCCGGCGGTGGATTTGCGTGGTTGTATCAGCATTACTACCATCAACCGCTGGATGCCCGTGAAATTATCGCGTTGTGGGAGCAGGGCGATGAACATGCGCGTGCACACGTAGAACGCTATCTGGATTTGCTGGCGGTGTGTCTTGGGAATATCCTGACTATCGTCGATCCTGATTTGGTGGTGATTGGCGGAGGCTTATCGAATTTTACCGCTATTACGACGCAACTGACGGACCGACTGCCACGTCATCTGTTGCCGGTTGCCCGGGTACCGCGTATTGAGCAGGCACGGCACGGTGATGCCGGCGGGATGCGCGGGGCTGCTTTCCTACATCTTACCGATTAATACAAAGAGGTTGTTATGCTGTCGCGTCGGGGTCATCGGTTAAGCCGCTTTCGTAAAAATAAACGCCATTTGCGCGATCGCCTGCGTCAACGAATCTTTTTCAGAGACAGAGTGGTGCCTGAATTGATGGAAAAACCAAGAGTGCTGGTACTGACGGGAGCGGGAATCTCCGCTGAGTCAGGAATTCGAACCTTCCGCGCGGCGGATGGTCTCTGGGAAGAACATCGGGTTGAGGACGTTGCGACTCCGGAAGGATTTAGTCGAAACCCGGAACTGGTTCAGTCGTTTTATAACGCCCGTCGCCATCAATTGCAACAGCCAGAAATCCAGCCCAACGCGGCGCATATCGCACTGGCAAAACTCGAAGCCGAACTGGGCGACCGTTTTTTACTGGTGACGCAGAACATTGATAACCTGCATGAGCGTGCGGGCAGCCAGAACGTTATCCATATGCACGGCGAACTGCTCAAAGTTCGCTGTTCGCAAAGCGGGCAGACTCTGGAATGGAAGGACGATGTGACCCCGGAAGATAAATGTCACTGCTGTCAATTTCCGGCACCGCTGCGACCACACGTGGTGTGGTTTGGTGAAATGCCGCTGGGCATGGATGAAATTTACATGGCGCTGGCAATGGCAGATGTATTCATTGCGATTGGCACATCGGGACATGTTTATCCGGCTGCGGGTTTTGTGCATGAGGCGCGGCTGCATGGGGCACATACGGTAGAACTAAATCTCGAACCGAGCCAGGTTGGCAGCGAGTTTGAAGAGAAGTATTACGGTCCGGCAAGCCAGGTGGTGCCAGAGTTTGTTGAGAAGTTATTGAAAGGTCTGTGAACACGGATGGCGTAGGCCCGATAAGCGCAGCGCCATCGGGCAGTGATGATGCGCCGGATGCGACGCTGGCGCGTCTTATCCGGCCTAAGAGGAGGGCAATTAGCGTCCTGCTTTCAGCTTCTGATAATACTCTTCATAGATAGCGCTGGCGGAACCGACGTCGTTCTGCCATTCCCCTTTGTTGATGGTTTCTGCGTCAGGGTACAGGGTTTTATCATTTGCAACTTCAGGGCTTAACAGCTTACGTGCTGCCAGGTTTGGCGTCGGATAACCAATAGTTTCCGCAACTTCTTTCGCCACGTCCGGGCGCAGCAGGAAGTTAATCAGCTTCAGCGCACCTTCTTTGTTTTTCGCGTTAGCCGGAATAGACAGGCTATCCATCCAGAAAATGCCACCTTCTTTAGGCCATACCACTTCCAGCGGTGTACCTGCCTGACGCGCAACATACGCGGAGCCATTCCATACCATCCCCAGATTGACTTCACCTTCCATATACGGGTTGGCCGGGTTGTCAGAGTTAAACGCCGCGACGTTAGGCATCAGCTTCTTCAGTTCGTTATAGGCGGCTTCAATCTCTTTCGGGTCGGTGGTATTGCCGGAGTATCCCAGCTTGCGCAGCGCCATCTGGAACACTTCACGCGCATCATCCGTTAACAGCAGACTGCCTTTGTACTCCGGTTTCCATAGATCGGCCCAACTGGTGACGGTTTTCGGATCGATAGCATCGCTGTTTACGCCAATGGCCGTCGCACCCCAGATATACGGGATGGAGTAGTCATTGTTCGGGTCAAACGGCTTGTTGAGCATTTCCGGATCGAGGTTGTGGAAGTTGGTCAACGTCGACTTGTCGATCTTCTGGATCATGCCTTCTTTACGCATTTTATCGACGTAATAGGTGGACGGAACCACCAGATCGTATGCGCCGTCTTTATAGGTTTTGAGCTTGGCGTACATGGTTTCGTTCGACTCGTAGGTCGAATAGATAACCTTAATGCCGGTCTCTTTGGTGAATTGTTCCAGCAGCCCTGGCGGGACATACTCGGTCCAGTTATAGAAATAGAGCGTGTTGTTGTCATTCGCGTGAGCGGCGCTCATGCCCAGTGCCAGAGCACCCGCCGCGAGCAGGTGGCGTGACCATTTTTTCATCATTTAACGTCCCCTGAATTAAGGGCCTCAGCGGCCCTTGGTTTTATCACGTGCAATAAGCTGGCTGGCGATCACCATAACCAGCGACAGAACCAACAAAATGGTCGCCAGCGCGTTCACCTCTGGTGATACGCCGACTTTGACCATTGAGTAGATTTTTAATGGCAAAATTTCATAACCCGGTCCGGTAACGAAGGACGAAACGACGACATCATCCATCGACAGCGTAAAGCTCAGCAACCAACCCGCAGCCACCGCAGGCATAGCCAGTGGCAGTATAATCTTGCGCAGAATAGTTACTTCGCTGGCACCCAAATCTTTAGCAGCCTCAAGCATGCGTACATCAAAACCTTTCAGGCGTGAGTAAACTGTCACCACCACAAAAGGCAGACAAAAAGTGATATGTGAGAACAACAGCGACCAGAAACCCAGTTGAATGCCGATCAGCATAAACAGCACCAGCAGAGATATTGCCATCACAATATCTGGCGACATCATCACCACGAACAGCATGCCACTGACGAACGGTTTACCGCGAAAACGGTAGCGGTACAGCGCAACCGCAGTGAGTGAGCCGATCAAGGTGGCAAACGTGGCGGATAGCACCGCCATCGTCAGCGAGTGCTGCGCCGCCTGCAACAGGCTGTCGTTATTCATCAGCAGGCCGTACCATTTGGTAGTAAAACCCTGCCAGTTGATGCCGAAGCGCGAGCTGTTAAAGGAGTTCACAATCAGAATGATGATTGGAATATACAGATACGCGTAGATAGCGGTCATAAAACCGCCGCGGAGCAGTCGACCGATCATTCGAGTTCCACCTTCTTGTTCAGCAAGCGCGAGGCACGCCAGTAGATCAGCAGCATCAGACCCATCACGATGGTCAGCGTAATGCTGGTGGCTGCACCAAACGGCCAGTCACGGATGTTCAGGAACTGAACTTTAATCACGTTGCCAATCAGCAGGTTTTTCGCGCCGCCCATTAAGTCGGAAACGTAAAACAGCCCCATTGCGGGCAGCATGACCAGCAGGCATCCGGCGATAATCCCCGGCATCGTCAACGGAATAATGATGCGGGTGAAGGTCTGAAGTTTACTGGCACCTAAATCGCGTGCGGCTTCCAGCAGCGGTTTATCGAGCTTTTCAATGCTGGAATAGAGCGGCATCACCATAAACGGTAGCAGGATGTAAACGAGGCCGATAATCACCGCGCTGGGGGTAAACATGATGCGAATGGGTGTATCGATAACCCCGAGCCATAACAGAAACTCGTTGAGATAGCCTTTGGTACTGAGGAAAATTTTGAGTCCGTAGATGCGAATAAGTGAATTGGTCCAGAACGGAACAATCAGCAGGAACAGCAGCAGCGGGCGCACTTTTTCCGGCAGTTTCACCAAAAACCAGGCAAACGGGTAGCCGAGTACCAGACAGGCGAGCGTGGCAATCAGCGCCATATTGAGGGAGTGAACTAGCACCTCAAAATAGAGCGGATCGAGCAGGCGCGTATAGTTCTCCAGCGTAAAGACCATTTTGACGAAATTGGCATCGTCGCGGGTCAAAAAGCTGGTACCGATGATCATCAGGTTGGGCAGAAAGACAAATAACACAAGCCAACCGACAATGGTGACGATCACCACACTCTGGAATTTACTTGTGTTCTTCATCAGCCAGTACGACCTCCCAGCTTTCTACCCAGTTAATCGCCATTTTCTGGTCGAGAGAGTGGTCAAAGTCAGGATCGTCTTCATTGAAGAATTCGCTGACCATCACCATCTTGCCATTTTCCAGTTCCACAACCGACTCCAGCGTCATGCCTTTGTAGTTGCGTTCGCGCACGTAGCCGATCAGGCCTTCGATATGATTATCATCGTTGATTTCATCTACGCGCAAATCTTCAGGACGTAACAGGACGTGCAGCTTTTGTCCGGGAACCACCGCGAAGTTGACATAAATATTGCACTCGCGGCCTTCAACGTTAGCACGAACACGCTGTTCATCCAGACGTTCAATCACTGTGGCGTTAAACATATTGATCTCGCCGATAAACCCGGCGACGAACAGATTCTTGGGCTCTTCGTAGATTTCGCGCGGTGTACCGTCCTGCTCAATCTTACCATCGCGCATCACCACGATGCGGTCAGACATTGTCAGCGCTTCTTCCTGATCGTGTGTGACAAAGACAAAAGTGATACCAAGCTTACGCTGCAGAGCTTTCAGTTCATTCTGCATCTGCTTACGCAGTTTGTAGTCCAGCGCAGAGAGGGATTCATCTAACAAGAGTAAGCGGGGTTTGTTGACCACAGCTCGGGCAATCGCTACGCGCTGCTGCTGGCCGCCGGAAAGTTGATGCGGTTTTCGCTGGGCGAACTCTTCCAGTTGCACCATGCGCAGGGCTTCGGTAACGCGGGGAGAAATGTCGGCTGCGGGCGTTTTTTGCATGCGTAAACCAAAGGCCACATTCTCAAATACGGTCATGTGGGGGAATAACGCATAGCTTTGGAAGACGGTATTCACGTAGCGGTTTTCCGCTGGAACGTGAGTAATGTCCTCGTTGTCCAACATAATATGACCGGAATCAACCGTTTCCAGACCGGCAATCAGGCGAAGAACGGTTGTTTTACCGCAGCCAGAGGGGCCAAGCAGCGTAAGAAACTCGCCATTATTGATGGTCAAATCCAGGCTGGAAATCACCTCTTTGCCATCGAAACTTTTGCGAATTCCCGCTAATTGCACCAGTGGAGAAAGCGAACGCGGTTGTTTATTCAATTTTTTACTCTGTCCCATGTAAACGCAACGGATGGCTGACCGATGCGGGGTTTGTGGTTAACCACCTTGATGACTCTTAATGAGGGCCGTTATTCTACGGCAAACCATTGTAATCGCCAATCCTTGTTGCGAATTACTGACTTAGCCCTATAGTCAGAGGGGATGTCAGGGCGAAATATTCTCACTTGCGGGGATAAAAGTGACCTGACGCAATATTTGTCTTTTGTTGCTTATTGATAATGTTGTCACAAAAAGTGAGGGTGACTGCATGGATAAACTACTTGAGCGTTTTTTACACTACGTGTCGCTGGACACCCAATCAAAATCGGGCGTGCGGCAGGTACCCAGCACCGAAGGACAGTGGAAATTATTACAACTGCTCAAACAACAGCTCGAAGAGATGGGGCTGGTTAATATTTCACTGAGCGATAAAGGCACGCTGATGGCAACGTTACCCGCTAACGTTGCTGGCAATATTCCTGCGATCGGCTTTATTTCCCATGTGGATACCTCACCGGATTTCAGTGGTAAAAATGTCAATCCGCAAATTGTTGAAAACTATCGCGGTGGCGATATTGCGTTAGGCATTGGTGATGAAGTTTTATCGCCAGTGATGTTCCCGGTGCTGCATCAACTTCTGGGTCAGACGCTGATCACCACAGACGGTAAAACGTTGCTGGGCGCGGATGATAAAGCAGGCGTGGCGGAAATCATGACCGCACTGGCTGTGCTTATCCAAAAAGATATTCCGCACGGTGATATCCGCGTGGCCTTTACGCCGGACGAAGAGGTGGGTAAAGGGGCGAAGCATTTTGACGTTGCGGCATTCAATGCGCAGTGGGCCTATACCGTTGACGGTGGTGGCGTAGGTGAGTTGGAGTTTGAAAACTTCAACGCCGCGTCGGTTAATATTAAAATTGTTGGCAACAATGTGCATCCCGGCACCGCAAAAGGAGTGATGGTGAATGCGCTGTCGCTGGCGGCGCGTATTCATGCAGAGGTTCCGGCAGATGAAAGCCCGGAAAAGACGGAAGGCTACGAAGGCTTTTATCATCTGGCGAGCATGAAAGGGACGGTCGATCGGGCGGATATGCACTACATTATTCGTGATTTTGACCGTAAGCAGTTTGAAGCGCGTAAACGCAAGATCATGGATATCGCCAAGAAGGTCGGTAAAGGGTTACACCCCGACTGCTATATCGAACTGGTGATTGAAGACAGTTACTACAATATGCGCGAAAAAGTGATTGAGCATCCGCACGTACTGGATATCGCCCAGCAGGCGATGCGCGATTGCGATATTGAGCCGGTGCTGAAACCGATCCGTGGCGGCACTGACGGCGCGCAGCTGTCGTTTATGGGATTACCGTGTCCGAATCTGTTCACCGGCGGCTACAACTATCATGGTAAACATGAGTTTGTAACCCTGGAAGGAATGGAAAAAGCGGTACAAGTGATTGTGCGTATTGCTGAACTGGCCGCGCAACAAAAATGAAGTATGTGTAGTTGCCGGATGGCGCTTCGCTTATCCGGCCTACATTATTACACTCCAGTAGGCCTGATAAGACGCGTAGCGTCGCATCAGGCACACTTCGCATTATCCTTCGAAGAACCAGTACCCGCTGTTGACCAGCGCGGCAAGCATGGCAAGGAAAGAAGGATCTTCCAGCGCATCCTCAAAGTTCTCAGCCGTCAACACAATATGACTGGCCAGCGCTTCCAGGGCAGGACGATGCGGTGAATCAATTTTCTCACCGTTAGCGTAGACGTCGTCGCCAATACGCAATACACGCAATCCGCCCAGACGCACTAACACGTCACCTTGCTTCAGGGCATCGTAAATTTCGTCTGGCTGATACGGTGGCTCCGGCGGGGCAATATCCAGTTCATGACGAGACTGAGAAATAAACTCGCCAAACCACTGCTGGAAATGTTCTGGTTGATTAATCAGCCCGAGCATCATTTCGCGCAGCTTATCCATCTCCTGCGGCAGAACGTCGGCCGGATGATCGCGCGGCGGCAGGTCCGGATCGCTGTAATAGGTGCTACCCAGTTCGCGTTGCAAAACGTAATCGGCGAACCCGCTGATCAGCTCGCGAGTGTTTGGCGCACGGAAACCGACCGAATAGTTCATCGCGTTTTCCAGCGCATAACCTTCGTGCGGGAATCCCGGTGGAATGTACAGGATATCGCCGGGTTCCAGCTCTTCATCGATAATAGCTTCGAACGGGTCGACCTGAAGGAGATCCGGGTGAGGGCAGTGTTGTTTCAACTGCAGTTTTTCACCTACGCGCCAGCGACGACGACCTGTTCCCTGAATGATAAATACATCGTACTGATCCAGGTGCGGGCCAACGCCGCCGCCGGGGACAGAGAAAGAAATCATCAGGTCGTCGATGCGCCAGTCCGGTAATTCACGGAACGGGCGCATCAGCGCGGCAGTTGGCTCGTGCCAGTGGTTGACCGCCTGCACCAGCAAAGACCAGTTGTTCTCGCCAAGATGGTCGTAGCTTTCGAAGGGACCGTGGCTAACCTGCCATTTTCCGTCCTGGTGGCTGACGAGTCGGCTGTCGACTTCGCTTTCCATTGCCAGTCCAGCCAGTTCGTCAGGAGAGAGAGGATCAATAAAATTGTTAAACCCGCGTTTTAAGACCACCGGGCGTTTCTGCCAGTGGCGTTCAAGAAAATCGGGCCAGTTAAGTGTGAGTTGGTATTCCATAATGAGCATCCCGCAGGCTGGTATCAGCAACCGATTATAACGGATACTTAACCTCAAGCGTGAAGTCAGTACATATTTATTACATGCGACGATTACTCGTCTTTCTGGCCCGGCTGCTGGCGGCCAAAAATAACTTCCATGCGCGCGCCACCCAGCAGGCTATCACCGGCAATAATCTGCCCGTCATACTGTTCGGTGATTTCTCGCGCCACCGCCAGACCGACGCCTTGTCCTGGACGTAGCGTATCTACGCGCTGTCCACGGTCAAACACTACTTCCCGTTTGCTTTGCGGAATACCAGGACCATCATCTTCAACCAGAATATGCAGCTGATCCTCAGACAGTTGCGCTGAAATCTCGACAAACTCCAGACAATATTTACAGGCGTTATCCAGTACGTTGCCCAACACCTCGACAAAATCATTCTGTTCGCCCACAAAGCTGATTTCAGGTGAGATATCGAGATTAATGTTGACGCCTTTACGCTGATACACCTTATTCAGTGCCGAGGTCAGTTTATCCAGCAACGGCGCGATCGGGTGCAGTTCGCGGCTGAGCAGGGCACTGCTGCCACGCATGCTGGCGCGATGCAGGTAATAGCCTATCTGTTGGGAAATACGGCTGATTTGTTCCAGCATGATAGGCTCTGCGTCGCTGACGCTCATCTTTTCATTACGCATTGAGCGCAGAGTACTCTGCAATACCGCCAGTGGTGTTTTCAGACTATGGGTGAGGTCTGTTAACGTGGTGCGGTATTTGTCATAACGCTCACGTTCGCTTTTTAACAGCCGATTGAGATTACGAACCAGGCTGGTCAATTCGCGTGTGGTGGCGGGGTTTAGCATCTCACGATGATGTTCCTCAAGCTCACGGACTTCACGCGCCAGCGATTCAATCGGCCGCAGGCTCCACCACGCGGCCACCCATAACAGCGGAATGACCAGCAACAGATTGGCGACCAGCACATAAATAAACCAGCTCCAGACCATATACGAGCGCTTTAGCTCTATTGGAATGGTATCGACAACCACAATGGTCAGTTGCGGCATTCTGGCAGTAGCAGGGTAGACGTTTACCGCCACGGAGTGGGTCATTTCGGCGTCGTCGTCATCTTCTCTGACTTCTTTTAACTGCTGCTGCGCGGAGTGATCTTCGCCCAGTAGGGTACTGGTAGCGTCTACGTTGGCTTCAATCTCATGAAATCCGTTGGTTTTTAGCCAGTCCGGTTGGATACTTTTCGTCAGCCAGGGAACATTGCGCTGCGCCCACAGAAGTTCACCCGCTTCATTGTAAATCAGCGACATTGTTGGGCTTTGCATGTCGAGGTTCTCGGGCAGCTCGATGTTAATCTTGCCGTTTTCCCATTTCGCCAGGGTATAAAACAGATTACTTTCGCCCCGCAGCAGGCGGAACGTTGTCTTATCAAAACTGACGCTGTAGCCCACCAGGGCAACCATGCCGTAGGCCAGCGACAGCACCAACACCACGCCCGCGGTGGCCAGTAAAAAGCGTAACCGCAGCGATAACGGGAAAAAATGACGCAATAGTTTATTCATTAGCGCAGTTCGAAAAGATAGCCTTGTCCACGTACGGTAGTGATCACCTCATGCGGATATTGCGCCTGAATTTTTTTACGTAGACGCCCCATCAGGACATCAATAGTGTGACTTTCGCGCAGCTCGGCATCCGGATAAAGCTGCAACATGAGCGAATCTTTACTGACCACTTTGCCATTATTACGGATGAGAGTTTCCATAATGGTATATTCAAACGCCGTGAGCTTGATAACCTCATCATTGACGGATAACTCGCGTCGGGAGAGGTCCACCTGAAAAGGCGGAAGGGAGATAATTTGCGATGCCAGACCGCTGTTTCGACGCATCAGTGCCTGCATGCGTGCAGCCACTTCTTCGATGTGAAATGGTTTGGTGACATAATCGTCAGCGCCTGCACTGAGGACTTCCACTTTGTCCTGCCAGCCTTCGCGCGCGGTTAATACCAGAATTGGCAGCGAAACCTCATTACTGCGCCAGCGGCGGATTAGCGACAAACCATCTTCATCGGGGAGCCCTAAATCAACGATCGCGATATCCGGCAGATGCTCATTCAGATAATAGTCCGCTTCCTTCGCATCTTCTGCATCATCCACCTGATGCCCTAAATCCTGTAACTGAACCTTGAGGTGGTGGCGTAATAAAGCATTATCCTCGACAACCAGTACGCGCATCATCGTTTCTCCCTAAAATAATGGTATGAATAGTTTAACGCTGATTATGTGGATTGAAAGCAGCGCTATGAAATTAAATAACTTTTCTCATGCTCCCCTGCCCGTGGGGGCGTCCTGGGGGCAGTGCTGTTGGCATCTGATTGTTCAGCATGTTGACCTGATCCTGGTTCATGTCGCCAATCCACTTGGAGTAAACCTCGTACACCATGCGTGCATCTTCATGTCCCATCTGACTCGCTATGAATGACGGGTTCGCTCCGGCCATCAACGTCCAGCATGCGTAGGTATGCCGTGACTGATAAGGATTCCTTTCGCGGATATTTGCAAGTTTAGTGCCTCGCTTCCAGCCATAGGCAATCGAGTTCTTGGAGAAGTAACTGCCTTTTTTTGACGAATATGCTGTCGGTGAAAAAACGTAGCGAAGAGATTGCTGCTCAGTTTTTCCGATCTCCCGATAGTGAAATCGAATTTCTTGCTTCGGATTAGCGCCGGTGACTTCGTATTGTTCCTTCAGTGCATCCAGAGCAGGTTTAAGCAACGTTATCGTCCTTATTCCGGCATCTGTCTTAGGGGATACAAATACTCGCTTATTCGTCAAACTTCTGGATACGTGGATTTCACCTTTTACCAAATCAATGTCTTCCCATGCCAGGGCGCATATCTCGCCCGGCCTCATCCCCGTATGAACGGCAACAATGATGATTAATGCCTGGCTACGGGGAAGGGCGGCCATCAGTGCCGGGTACTCATGAAGTAAAAGTGGGTCGGGATCATTTTTAGATAACTTGAGTCGCGACACTCCTTCATAAGGAGCATGCAATATAAACTGGCTTCGGTTTGCGAGCTTAAGCATTTCTGATAAAACTGCCATCTGTTTATTGACTGTTGAGGGCGCGCGGCCCTGCCTGGCCAGATTCGGCATTGCCGGGTTAATAATTGTCCCGGTTAATAACTCCTTTCGGTAATGCAAAATGTCGGCATGCTCAATATCTACCAGACGGGTATTTTCTCCGATTACACGCAGTAACGTATTTACGACCAAAGTAAGCGATAGCAGTGTTGCACCAGATACCTCTAAGGCTTTGGCGTCTGTAAAAAAATTACTTAGCTCTTTAAACGTGGTGATTTTTTTGGTTGTGATGAACTTCTTAAGCGCTTTGGATTCCGGGAAACGTTCCGCATAGTCGAACTTACCGAGCTGTATTTCGCTTGTGATGAGCGCGCGAAGATTGCCTGAATACACCTAAAACCATATGGGATGGGTATGGGTGGACTGGAATGCCCTTATGATCATTACCGAGTAAATCATCACGGAGAGTTCGCCAATTGAGGAAAGGTGACACGGATTTACAGATCAACAACCCCTGGCGTTATAACAACGCAGGGGTTGAATATTTTACTGCATACTTTCCAGGTCTTTTGCTATATCGCGATGGCGTCCCTGGTCGGCAATCTCACGCCCCTGGCGAGCCGGCGCTTTAAGAGCCTTTTCCAGATAGCGTTTCCCTTCGCCAGTCTTTTTCTCTTTCAGCAAAAAGTCACCATAAAAATAGTTTGGATCGATGCCATCAGGATTGATCGCCAGTGCTTTTTTCAGCATTTCTTCGGCTTTGTTTTTATCACCAAACCCAATCGGCCAGCCGGGAACCTGATAATATAGCGCCCCAAGGCTGGTCCAGGCTGATCCTTGTAAAGCATTGGGGTCGATGCTGATCGCTTTTTCCAGATCGCTACGGGCCTGTTTGACCAGACTCAATGCACCCAGCCCTCCTTTAGCCCCCGCCCAGCTACTGTCGATAATCGCCGACCAAATAAGCAATGCTGCGTCAGCATTATTTTTTGCCTGACTCGCACTATGGGCCCGCTGACTTAGTGTGGTAAAGCAGCTCTCTTTTTTTGCTTCAAGGGTCTGATACTGACAAACGGACCAGTCGTGCTGGAGGTTTTCCAGCGTGGTAGTCGCCATGGCAGAGGCGGGAAAAGCTGCTGTCAGGAGCAACGTTTTCATAATTTTCATTTGTCTTCACCTTTGAATGTGCCCTGGGTATAGGACTGGATCACTGCTAATTTTTTACCCAGCGCTTTGTCTACCATACCGGGAAACCAGGCATTGATTTTAACGAACAAACGTTCCATCGCGCCGAAGCGGTAGCGTTTCTGCTCTGTCTCAAGGAGATGTACCAGACGTACGGCGACAAATTGTGGGGAGTCACTGCTGTTGCCCAGTTTGCGGTTAAGCGCGTAAACCTCGTCACTGTTGAGCGCCGTTTCGGTAGCACGCGGCGCGGCATACAGTACGCTGATACCATTCCCCTTTAATTCGCGCCCCAGCGCTTCCGACAAACGGTGCGTGGCCGCTTTGGTGGCGCTATACACGCTCCAGGCAGGGTGGCCAATCTCACCAAATATCGAACCAATGTTTAGGATGATGCCCTGTGGATTAAACTTATCCAGCATGGCGCGGGTCAACAGAGTGGGGATTTCGATATTGGTTCTAATCTGTTCCCGAATATCGTCAAAAGACTGTTGTTCAAACAGTGCAAAACGGCTGGTTCCGGCATTGTTGATCAGGATATCCAGTTTGTTCTCATCTTTGAATCTGCTGGCCAGCGCGACGATTTCGTCATCGGTATAACTGCTCATTAGCACAATATGATGCCGTTCCGGATAGGGAAGCATCTCTTTCAGAAGCGTCATCGCCTGTGCATTTCGTCCAACCAGGCAGAGTCTGGCTCCTTTGTGCGCCAGCCTTTGCGCCAGCTCTTGTCCGATACCACCGCTGGCGCCAGTCAGCAGAACGGTTTTATCATGCAGGTTCATACGTGGTCTGCCCCAGTTGGTTAAGCATCTCTGTGTACAGGTGATAGACGCGACGAGCGGCATAGATAATGGCTGCCTGATCGGCCTCGTCAGTCACGGTATCCATAAGTGAGGCGAAAAATTTAAGATGTCTTTGATCAAGTTCACCGTGTGAACGCAGGTAGGTTGTCGCCTGTTCTGGCAACCCCAGTGTCCGTTCCACCTGGGCTGCAATCGCGGTAGCAATCGATACGCTGGTTCCCTCCAGAACCTGTACCATGCCAAAAATACTCATAGGGTTGACCCGTTCAATGCGGTAGTAGAGCCAGGCCACCATCATTTCTATCGGTATCCCTGGGGTGCCATTGCGAACGCTTTCCGCATCACCGCCGCAAGCCTGAATATCGTTCAGGATCCATTCCTGATGCCCGTACTCTTCGTCAATATATTCAGCAATTGCGCCCCGAATGGCTTCATGTGAGGCTGGCAAACGGCTGCCAGCACTCATCAACAGGGGGACGGTATGGCTGACGTGATAGTAAGCTTGTGTCAGAAAAGCGATATACAGGTCGCGCGAGATGTCACCAGTCTGGCAGCGCGCGATGACAGGCGAGGAGAGTAAACTCCGGCGTTCGGCCTCAGTCTGTTGTTGTAATTTGTTATAAAAGCTCATGATGACTCCTCTTCACTACAGGTGAGAATGTGTTGCCAGAGGGATTGCCGGATGAGTTCCCGGCGTGGGCGGCCATTTGCAGTGAGCATGCCAGGCTCTGATATAGCTGAAGTGAATAACAGGCGATGGAACTGCGCATAATCAGGCAGGCGAGCTGAAAGGGCCAGCAGCTGCTCGCGGGCCTGCATCTGTTGCCCGTCGAAGACATCGACGAGTGCAACGTTATGCCTTAATCCTTCTCCAAAAATCACTATCCGGCGTACAGCTGGACAGGTCATGGCCTCTGCCTCAGGCCATTCAGGTGAAAAATTACGACCAAAAGCGTTTATCTGGACATTCTTCAGGCGCCCCTGAATACGAACAAACCCGTGTTCATCCACACCTCCAAGATCGCCGGTGGCAACTGTTGGGGAGGCTGGTGCGGATCCCAGATATCCCAAAGCGTTAGCCGGGCTGGTGACACACAATTGTTGCTGGTCATCAACATTGATCTGGATACCTGGCAATGGCCGACCGACGCTGTTCTCTTTTATAGCGTCGGGCAGATTGAGGGCAACGACAGAGCCACATTCTGAGAGACCGTATCCTTCATATACAGGTAAGCCACTCTTTATCGCCATTGTCAGCAATGAAGCCGGAACCTTGCCACCGCCTGCGGCGACAAACCGTAAAGATTGCGTACTGCCTGGTACCTGCTTGTGCAGATGCAGTAACACACGTAGCAACTCTGGTACCAGCACCAGACTTTGTGGACACCAGGTGGTCAGCGCCTGAAGAAACTGGGCTGGATTAAAGCGGCTGGAACCTTCAAACCCAATCCGGGAGGGTGGGAGAATCACCGTCTCAGCGCCAAGTAGCAGAGGGATGTAAACGCCGCACAGATTTTCCAGCAGAATACTGAGGGGCAGTGTCACCAGGTGTTTTTCCAGTTTCAGGGGGTGCAATGCGGCCGCTAACGTTTGAGCCATCCATACCATACCATCCAGACTCAGACAGACACCTTTTGGCTCTCCGGTTGTACCGGAGGTATACGTTATCTTTGCCGTTCCTGCCGGCAGAGTCACGGGGTCCTCTACTGCACGGATTTGCAGTCTCCCGAGTACAAAATCGTGTTCCTGCCAATCCGCCAGGATTTCTCCACCGATTTGTGCATCCACAGAGGCTGATGATCGTACCCAGGCTTTCTGTTGCCCGCTGAAAAAGGAGGGGACAGGGATGATCACCACTCCACTTATCAGGCATGCGAGATCGATGATGGCCCATTCAGGGCTGTTATCCATTTCAAGTGCCAGCCGTTTTACCTTGAGGGCAGATAATTGTTCGGCCACTGCTTTAACGGCATCATGGTATTGCTGCCAGCTCCACGAGCGAGAATCGCCCTGCAGGGCGATGGCATTTGGCTGAAGCGCAGCCTGTTTCTCAAGCGTGTTCAGAAGCATAAGATCCTCCGGAAGGGGTTATCCAGGGAGCAGAAGGCGGATCAGCAAACATTCCCAGCAACAGGCTGGTCTGACTCAGTGTGGTTTGCCCACCATGTAACTCCCCCGCCATAATTTGCGGGTCATGTTCGTAATAGCTCCCCCATTCACGCGCAGCTTCGCCAAGCCTTGTCGAGTCAGCAGGCATCAATGTGACTGGTTGCAGATTCAGGCGGAAAAAGGTATTGCGTATTTTTTTAGTTCCGGTAAAGACAATCCACGAATAGCAGTATTGATTGAGAAGCAGGCATAGAGCCGCATACATTATTCGGGCGCTTGCCCCATCGCTCGCGGCAAAATTACCAATTTCAACAATCGAGTCGCGTGAAACGGGATGTGACAATCGTGCAGACAGCACGACTTCAACCGGGACATCAAGATAGTGTTCGAGGTATATCTTGCCCATTGAGGCCGGTTGGACGCCACAGGCTGCTTTTAATTCTCCGTTGGCATCGAACATTCCAAGTAACCATGGCATGCAGCGAGGAAGAGAAGCATGATAAAACTGAGAATAACTTTCACGAATAAACTCTGAAATATCATTTTGCTCACGTTCACCTGGAAGCCAGCGCAACGTATAAGGAGATAAGATTCGCATAGGAAGACCTCTTTTAGCGTCTTACCAGTATGGCGAGTCAACATTATGTCAACATTAAGTTGAGCATGAGCCAGGTAATTTAAATCCAATGTCGCGACAAAAATGTGTAGGACCCGAAAAAACGGAATATCTGATGTGTAAATACATTACGTAAAAAAATTAATAATTTGCGCTCTTAAATCGTTGATCATTTCTGCTTACAGGGGGGCTGTATAAAAAAACAGTGTATACATCGGAGGTAATTATGGGAGTTGAATTAGCCATTGATCGCACTAAAGAACTACCAAAAGGCGCGATACCAGCCATGGATAAAGAGTTGCTGAAAAAATTGGGTAATCAGTATGAGGACTGTAGCCTGAGCATTAGTCGAGCTGGAGCTGGCAGTTTCAGCGTTCTTGGCGGTGACAAGGACGACATAAAGAAAATTGAATCAATTCTCCAGGATTACAGTAGGCATTCACTGAGTGCCTACTGTAATGTTAAACATTAAAATTTGTATTTATTTCTTATCGTTACAGTCAGGGATCATTCTCAAAAGAGTGTTATCTTTCTGGACGTAGTGATGAAATAACGCTGCACCTGCATGCGCTGCGATTAAAAAGTATCCGACGTTTGCCAGTGTTTCGTGAATATCTTTAATAAGTGATTTTGTTTCCCCGTCAGGAGTAACGAAAGGTGCAATGTTAAAACTTAAGAAACTCCAGTCCTTCCCACCGTAAGCCATAATTGCAATACCTAATAATGGCAGAGCCAAAAAAGAAATGTATAGCAGGATATGCATTATTTTAGCAGCCATCATCTGCCAGGTCGGTGGGGGCGGAATGATGTCTGGGTCATGATACTTATGTTTAATATTTAATCGTATTATCATTAAAAACCAGACAAATACCCCAGCATTGTAATGTGTTTCTTTCATGAGCAGGTAGGTGTTGCTGCCTTTAGGAAACCAGCCGCGTAGCTCCATAGCTGCATAGGTTATCGCTATTAACATCAGAGTCAGCCAGTGTAAGCGAATCTGAAGTTTTGAGAATTTCATCATTATTATTTCCTCAAAGGGTGTGTTGCATCAACCATAAAGCATGAAGCTTAACAAATCCTTATTTTCGGTGAGAGATTAAGAAATTGTTATTCCAATGACCCCACGTGAATGTTTTGATAATTATTATCACTTACGGGTCCTTTCCGGCAATCCGGGCTGTTTTTTGTTGCCTTCCTTTTTCCATTCGTACCAGCCATCAGCAAAGAAAATTGCGCGGCCATGCTGCCAGAGTGGTTTAAACATTCTGCGGGTGGCTGCAGTTTCAGATCGTGCATAAATTAGTAGCAGCTTAGACCACCATAGATTGTTACTTATTTGGGGGCAAATGTGGTGGGGGGGGAAGGGATAATGTAGCGGGTGATAAAAAGCCGGAATCGCTTACGCTTATCCGGCTTCTGTTCAGCATCTGGGGAGTTGCTGATTACTTCAGTTCATCAACCATGGTGATGGCGCGACCAATATAATTGGCAGGCGTCATTGCTTTCAGGCGAGTTTTCTCTTCTTCCGGCAGTGCCAGACCATCGATAAACTGCTTCATACCTTCGGCGTCAACGCGCTTGCCGCGGGTCAGTTCTTTCAACTTCTCGTACGGCTTCTCAATACCGTAGCGACGCATCACGGTCTGAATCGGCTCTGCCAGAACTTCCCAGTTATGATCCAGTTCATCCAGCAGATGATCGCGGTTCACTTCCAGTTTGCTCACACCCTTCAGCGTGGACTGATAGGCGATCAGCGCATAGCCGATACCCACACCCAGGTTACGCAGAACGGTAGAGTCTGTCAGATCACGCTGCCACCGGGAAACCGGCAGTTTACTCGCCAGGTGCTGCAGAACCGCATTGGACAGACCCAGATTACCTTCGGAGTTTTCGAAGTCGATGGGGTTAACTTTATGCGGCATGGTCGAAGAACCGATTTCACCCGCGATAGTTTTCTGTTTGAAATGGTTCAGCGCCACGTAGCCCCAGACATCACGGTCAAAGTCGATCAGGATGGTGTTGAAACGGGCGATGCAGTCGAACAGCTCGGCAATGTAGTCGTGCGGCTCAATCTGCGTGGTGTACGGGTTCCACTGGATGCCCAGCGAGGTGACAAACTCTTCGCTGAACTGATGCCAGTCAACTTCCGGGTAAGCGGCGATATGGGCGTTATAGTTACCGACTGCACCGTTGATCTTACCAAGAATTTCAACCTGATTGAGTTGGCGATACTGACGCTCCATACGGTAGGCCACGTTAGCCATTTCTTTGCCCAGCGTAGATGGGGTGGCTGGCTGACCGTGGGTACGGGAGAGCAGAGGAATATCGCGATACTGTACAGACAGATCTTTCACCGCGTCGATAAGCTGGCGCCAGTACGGCAGAACCACTTCGTCGCGTGCGGTTTTCAGCATCAGCGCGTGAGACAGGTTGTTGATGTCTTCTGAGGTACACGCAAAGTGGATAAATTCGGAAACGGCGTGCAGTTCCGGGATATCCGCTACTTTCTCTTTCAGGAAATACTCAACTGCCTTCACATCATGGTTGGTCGTACGTTCAATGGTTTTGATACGCGCAGCATCTTCTTCATTGAAGTTAGCGACGATCGCATCAAGGAAACCGATTGCGTCGGCAGCAAAAGCAGGAACTTCCTTGATCGCTGCGTGCGCGGC
>OBXW01000160.1_pt1 | contig 80014 bp, 82 predicted proteins | sample 1495431 | NCBI WGS metagenome assembly OBXW01 (sample SAMEA2580166, study PRJEB22360) | human gut metagenome | biome: human gut; feature: human-associated habitat; material: faeces | place: Denmark | collected 2008/2010 | reverse complement strand
AGAGCAGGGTATATATTTTTATATACCTTGCTCTGCAAGAGGCTGCCGACTCAATGTCTTAACTAAATGACATTGGCCGAATGGGAACCCAGGGAGATTTTACGATCACAGGCTACAGCTCAGATTCTGCAATGAAAGATTTTGTTGACGGCAGCAGCTCCATCACCGAAGGGGAGATGTTTGCAGAGGGAACGGCAGACAATACCTGTGTGATCAGTTCGGAGCTGGCATCTTACAATGATCTGGCAGTTGGAGATACGATTACTCTTTCCAATTCGAATCAGGAGGATGAAACGTATACACTCACGATTGCGGGAATCTATGAGACAGAATCTACAAGCGATTCGGCTTCCAGCATGATGGGTGGATTTATGGCAGGAGCAGACAGCTCCAATCAGATTTATGTCAGCTATCAGACATTAGAAACAATCCTGACACAGTCAGAAGAAAATGCAACGACAACAACGGACAGTACAACAGGGGAGACGACAACGACAGCACTTCGTTCGATGCTGAACGGAACCTATGCATTTGATTCTGTGTCAGATTATGAAAAATTCCAGGATGAAGTCAAAGAGATGGGACTTTCTGACGACTATACGGTTTCTTCCAGTGACCTTACTTCTTACGAAGAGAGCCTGGAGCCACTGCAGCACTTGAGTGAATATGCAGGATATTTCCTGATGGTCATCCTGGCAATCGGGGCAGTGATCCTGATCGTTCTGCATATTTTTGCAATTCGGGAACGAAAATATGAGATTGGAGTTCTGGCGGCGATTGGAATGAAGAAATGGAAGATCGCAGTACAGTTTCTGACAGAATCTCTTTGTATTACATTCTGTGCATTGATCATCGGAGCCGGAATCGGAGCGGTTTCTTCTGTACCGGTGACCAATCACCTTCTGGCACAGCAGATTGAGAGTACATCTTCTTCCGGACAAGAGCAGCGGTTTGGAAGAGAAACAGGTGCGCAGGGTGGCACAGAAGCGCCTGAACAGCCTGGCGGATCGGGAGAACAAGCAGAGGCACCGGAGGCTTCAAATGCAGGAGGTCCTGGATTTGCACAGGCAGCCAATTATGTCAGCAGCATTTCTTCGGCAACGGATATGCAGGTGATTCTGGAAATGATGGGAATCGGAATTTTACTGACACTGATTTCCGGCTGCACGGCACTGATCTTTATCATGCGTTATAATCCATTGAAAATACTGAGCAACCGAGATTAGGAGGAAGAAAAATGAGTATCTTAGAATTAAACCAAGTATCGTATTCTTATGAAAAAAAGGAAATCAGGTATTGTCTGATATCAGTTATTCCTTTGAAAAAGGAAAGCTTTATGCGATCACTGGGAGATCGGGGGCAGGGAAGACCACACTTCTCTCCCTGATCTGCGGGCTTGCCACTCCGACTTCCGGGAGTATCCTGCTGAACGGAAAGGATATCTCTTCTTTAAACCGGTATGATTATCGCAGCCATGATATTGGCGTGATCTTTCAGAGTTTTAATCTGCTGCCGAAACTGACTGCCAGAGAAAATGTGATTCTTTCCATGGATATTGCGGGGTATCCATGTGAAGACAAAAAAGCACATGCGGATGAAGTCCTGAAAAAAGTAGCGCTTGGACAAAAGGAGGCAGATCGTCGGATTTTAAAGCTTTCCGGCGGGCAGCAGCAGAGAGTTGCGATCGCAAGGGCACTGTCGTACAGTCCGCAGATTCTGGTGGCAGACGAGCCGACCGGAAATCTGGATCCGGATACACAGAATGAAATTATGAAAATTTTCCTGAGTCTGGCACATGAGGATGGACGGTGTGTAATTCTTGTGACACATTCAAAAGAGGTAGCCGCCGCGGCAGATGAAGTGTATCGTCTGTAGCTTAAAGAGAATGTCTGTATATAAAAGAGAGGATAGAACGTATGAAATGGATCAAAAGAGCAGTGCTTGGGATTTTTCTTGCTGCGGCTGCAGTGATTGGAGTCCTGGGATTTACAAAGTATCAGGCAAGACAGGCGGAAGCAAAAGCAGCAGAGGAAACATCCAGAAAGAAAGAACAGATTAAAGAAATTTATACGACAGAGTATCAGGAGGCAGTAAAAAAACGGCTGGAAACAGCAAAGGAATCAGGAACGTATACAACAGAGAAAATGCTGGTGGAACAAAATCCGTTTGGAACAAATACGCTGTCTCTTTATGTCTATTTTGCAACAGAAGAACCGGTTTCTGTCTCCTATGTTGTTTCTGTGCCCGATAGCGAAATTGCAGCAGTGAATGAACTGGGTATGGTGGAGCAAGTCTATGATCTGGGAAACTATCAACTGCATCATGATTATGTTTTTGATGATGACGGAAATCTTCTGATTCTGGCAACGGATACCGGGAAACAGACGGTAGAGGACTGTGTATTAAAACTCAATCCTTCCACAGGTGAAGTCTCCTGCATTTTAGATCTGGAAGATCTGCTTGGAGATTATAAAGAAAGTCTGGGAATGGATCAGGAGGATCTGGACTGGGTACATATCAATACCATTCAGTGGATGGGAGAAGATTCCATTTTATTGAGTTCCAGAGAAACATCTACTATTTTGAAAATCCAGAATCTGAATACTGCACCCGAAATCGCATATATGATCGGAGAAGAGAGTTTCTGGGAAGGAACAGGATATGAGAATCTTCTGCTTACGAAAGATGAGAGTAACGGAAGCTTTTCATCATAGAAGAAGCATGATGAATATCTAATGCGTGCTGATCGTTCCAACTGTCAATGAGAAGCACAGTTTCGTTATCATCCATTGGGAAAAAGTAGTCATATCTGATATTTCCGTTTTCAGAACGAATTTCATTCACAATTCCACTGGAAATCATTTCTTCTGCAAATTTCTTTGCATTTCCATTTATGCTTTGGTAATAAATATTCACGGTAATCACCATTTTACCCTCCATCAATTTGATTTCTTATATACACAATGAATTTTATCACTGCTATAAAACCAAGGCAATGGAAAACTTATGTGCTGATTTTGCAATCCGTTTTTACCTTTCGAAAAATGTGTGTCTATGGTAAAATATCGACATCAGACAAAAGTATGAAACGAAGTTTGGGAGGGCAGTTATGAAGTTGTTATTGGTGGAAGATGATATAGAAATCAGCCAGATGCTCAAAAGCTATCTGGAAGCAGAAAACTATGAGGTGATTTGTGCGGTTGATGGGGAGGAAGCCTGTGAGAAGTTTGAGAAGGAATCCTACAGTCTTGTATTGTTGGACTTGATGATACCGAAAATCAGCGGTATGGAAGTGATGCAGCATATTCGAACGCACAGTACAGTTCCCATCATTATTGTATCTGCGAAAGATACGGATGCAGATAAGACGCTGGGGCTGGGTCTTGGAGCCGATGATTATATTACGAAACCATTTTCAGTAACAGAAGTATTGGCTCGTATTAAGGCAAATATCAGAAGAAGTACCCAATATTCAAAGCCGGAAGAGCAAGAAGTCTTGATGATGGGAGATCTTACTATAAATCTGACGAATTATATAGTGGAGAAAAATGGGACAAAAATAGATCTGACGGCAAAAGAGTTTGAAATTTTGAAGTTGCTCGTTCAGAATCCCCAAAAAGTATATACCAAAGAACAGATGTATTCTCTGATATGGAATGATGCCTATTTAGGAGATGAAAATGCGGTCAATGTTCATATCAGCAGGCTGCGGAACAAAATAGAAGAGCATCCGAGATCTCCGAAATATATCATTACGGTATGGGGAATCGGATATAAGCTGGGAGATCTGTCATGAATAATGAGATAATTTTATTTTTCCTGTGCATCTGTATTGCAGTGCTGATTTGTATTGTAGTTTATCAACAGTTTGTTTTTCGAAGAGGAATACAGAAGCAATTAAAAGAAATCAGTCAAAAGCTGGAAAAAATACAAGATACGGACAGCGATGAGAATATTATGATGTTCACAGATGAACAAGCTCTCATGGAACTACTGGTACAGATCAACCGTTTGCTGGAAAATCAAAGAAAAATGAAAGTGGATTATCGTCGTTCACAGATTTCAGCAAAAAAGATGCTGTCCAACATTTCGCATGATATCAAGACTCCGATGACAGTCATATTAGGCTATCTGGAGATTATGCGGATAAATGGTGACAAAGAGGACGAAATGCTTCTGAAAGTAGAACAGAAGGCAAAGAGAGTCATGGAACTGATCAATCAGTTTTTTACACTTGCGAAGCTGGAAGCAGGAGATATGGAACTGGAGATTTCAAGGATAAATATCTGTGAAGTCTGCCGCGAGAATATCCTGGACTTTTATGAACTGCTGAAACAAAAAGAGTTTCAGGTTGAAGTAAAAATTCCGGAGGAAGCAGTGTTTATTATGGGGAATAAAGAGGCGCTTCATCGCATTTTATATAATCTTATTTCCAATGTGATTCGGTACGGTTTGGATGGGCGGTATTTGGGACTTGTTCTCAGATCGGTGAAAAATGATGTTTATATTGATGTGATTGATAAAGGAAAAGGGATAGAGAAAGAATTTGCAGGGAATGTATTTGAGCGATTGTTTACAATGGAGGATTCCAGAAACAGAAGGATTCAGGGGAATGGTCTGGGGCTTACGATCGCGCAGACTCTTGCACAGCAGCTCGGTGGAGAGATTGTGTTGGAGAGTGAACCGAATGTAAAAACTACATTCACGGTAAAATTGCATAAGTGTTTCTTCTGAGACAGATTCTTTGCATTTTAAGTGAAAGAAAGAAATTCGTAAGAATTCGTCAAGAGTTTTGAAATTCTCATTTGCTAGAATGGTGATCAGAAAGGAGGCAGACGATATGACATATGTTGTACAGACAGACAAACTTACAAAAACCATTGGAGAAAAAAATCTTGTGACGAATGTGTCCATGTATGTGAAAAAAGGAGAAATCTATGGATTTCTGGGTCCTAACGGAGCAGGAAAAACGACGGTTATGAAGCTGTTGACAAATCTCTGGAAACCGACAGAAGGAAGCATCGAGCTGTTTGGAGAGAAACTGACATCGACTTCGTATGATGTACTTAAGCGGATGGGGTGCATGATGGAATTTCCTACTTTTTATGAGCATTTAAGTGGCAGAGAGAATCTTGCGCTTCATTGTGAATACATGGGATATTACAATACAGGAAGTATTGAAAATGCCATGGAGCTGTTAGGCTTGAACAATACAGGGAAAAAATCAGTACGCGAGTATTCTCTGGGAATGAAACAGCGATTAGGACTTGCACGAGCGGTGTTGTGTAAGCCGGAACTTTTGATTTTGGATGAACCGACTAATGGTCTTGATCCGGCAGGAATCAAACAGATTCGGGATTTACTGCGGATGCTTTGTACGGAATACGACATTACGATTATTGTGTCCAGTCATATTCTTTCAGAGATCGAGAGTATTGCAGATACGATCGGAGTGATCAACCGCGGTGTTCTCGTTCAGGAAATCGCGATGCAGGAAATTACGGAAAGAAGTCTTGCCTATATTGAATTGAATGTTGTGGATACAAGAAAGGCTTCGTATGTACTGTCGGATAAGATAGGGATTGACAACTTTAAGATTGTAGAAGATAGAATCATCCGAATTTATGACGGGAATATATCGGTGCAAGAATTGTCAAAGGCGCTGGCATTACACGATGTGGAAATGACTGCGATTGGAACAAAGTCAGAATCACTGGAAGAATACTTCCTCAAACTGACAGGAGGTGATGTGAGATGTTAAAATTGATCAAACTGGAATGGAAAAAGAACAACATCGGTAAGTACATTAGAAATGCTGTGATTCTTGCGATTATCCTCTGCACGTTTCTGTTTGCACTGGCGTATCTGGGAATTGCAAATGATCCGGACACCGGAGTGCCGGATGCTGCACCGGGAAATGAGATGATTTCGTCTTCCATTGAACTGTTTACGGGGATGTCTTTTTTAGTATTTACCGTGGTGATGCTGGCTTCGTTTATTGTCACAGCGTATAAAAATAAAACCATGAATCTGATGTTTTCCTATCCGATCAGACGGCAGAAAATATTAGTATCACAGATGCTGGCAGTATGGATTTTCAATTTTATTACACTGATTTTGACAAAATTGCTGGTTTATGGCTGTGTTCTTATCGGCTCACTTTTTATGAAATCTGCATTTTTGCTTGATTTTAACATGGCAAGTGCGTCATTTTATGTGCAGCTTATTCTGAAATCGATTGTGATTGTAAGTATGAGTTTTATTGCGCTGTTTATCGGTCTGGCAATGAAATCATCCAAAGCAACGATCATTTCGTCATTCCTTCTGATTTTTTTGACACAGGCGAATATCGGTGATTTTACGCTGAAAGATAATCTGGCATTTCCTGTAATCTTAACAGGAATATCGGTTGTTTTTGCGGTACTTTCTGTGTGTCATGCGGAGACGAAAGATTTGATGTAGTGGGGCGTTTTGAGAAAAATGACGCCCGAAAATAGCAGGGAGAGTGTAAGCTGAAAAGAGAAAAGCTGTAACGTGTTATCATAAAGATAAAATGCGTTACAGCTTATATTGTCAGGCGTTACAGTCCGAAGAACTCCTGGATTTGTCCGGCAATGATGTTCATAAGTTTTGTTCTGGCTTCAATGCTTGCCCATGCGATGTGAGGTGTGATAAGAAGCCGGTTGCTGTCCGTGAAGCCGCGAAGCGGATTGTCTTCGGACATAGGTTCTACACACAGAACGTCCAGACCGGCAGCTTGTATTTCATTTGTTTCCAGTGCGGTTTTTAAATCTGCTTCCACAACAATCGGACCACGTCCCAGATTTAAGAAGATCGCGCTTTTTTTCATCTTACAAAAGGCGTTCAAGTTCATAAGATGTTCTGTATGTTCATTCAAAGGTGCATGTACAGAGACAATATCGGAAGTTTCAAGAAGTGTATCAAGAGAAACCTGATGGTAGCCCTCCTGAGGCGCTGCACCGGATGGGGAAGCATAGATGACTTGCGCACCAAAAGCTTCTGCAATCGCAGCTACTCTGCGTCCGATATTTCCAAGTCCGATAATGCCCCAGATCTTTCCTTTTAATTCGTAGAAGGTCTGGGCAAAATGAGTGAAAATAGTGTCATTTGTGTAGTGGTCCTCTTTGACATAGTCATCGTAATATCGCAGATGTTCCAGAAGATAGAACAACATGGCAAAAGTATGCTGGGCAACTGATTCTGTAGAATATCCGGCAACATTTCTCCACGCAATCCCGCGTTTGTCTAAATATTCCTTGTCCAGATTGTTTGTGCCGGTGGCAGTGACACAGACCAATTTGAGATTTCTGGCAGCGCCGATGGAGGCTTCATTCACCTGAATTTTATTTACAATGATCACATCTGCATCCTGAATGCGTTCAGGCACTTCCTGTTGGGTGGAAAAAGGATATTTCACAACTTCTCCAAACAGATCAAATCTGGACAGATCAATGTCGTCGCCAATTGTTTTTACATCTAAAAATACGAGCTTCATAGTTTGTCTACCCCTTTCATTTGTTGTATACCCATCCGGGCATCCCGTAATACATGCCTGCGGCGGATGAACTTCGTCCGATACTGTATGGTATCATGGATTTGAGAATACTATATCACATAGAGAGGGTGGGGTCAAAAATCTAAGGTTGCGCTATCAAGTGATTCGCTAAGAAATTCCGATTTGAAGGAGCATTTATGACATTCTACAAATACAAGGGAAAGCGTATCAGCGCCACAAAGACTTAGTATCGTGGCGGTTCAATCTATTTCCCGTCAGCCTCTTTTACGTAATAAGAAACGATGGAGTTTTCAAGGGGAAAAATGAATTTCAACTTTCTCTTTTCAAATAATCATGTTATAATGCAGAAAAGCATAAAATTCTGGTTTTCTAAGCGGAACGATACCGCATCTTTTATTCTTATAGCATATCGGAAGATCTCTATGCTTTGATTTCAATCTAAAACAGCAGAGAGGTTTGAGAGAAAGATGAAAACCTGTATGGTACGAAAAGGATTCAGATCCCGACCCCGTAGTTTGTGATCTTTTACAATGGAAGTCAGGAACAGCCGGATCGAAAAATTTTAAGATTGTCTGATGCGTATTGCGTCAAAGAAGAACATCCGGCATTGGAATTGACTGCGGTGATGCTGAACATCAACCGCGGGCATAATGAAAAGTTGAAGGAAATGTGCAAATCTCTGAAGGATTACTCAGAATATACAGCAAGAGTGCGGGAGTACGCCCAGGTAAAGCCGGTGGAAGAAGCAGTAGAACAGGCAATCAGTGAGTGTATTCAGGAAGGGATCATGGCAGAGTTTTTGAAACAAAACAGAGCGGAGGCGAAACAAGTGAGTATTTATGAATATGATGAGGAAAAGCATATGCGGCAGGAGCGGGAAGCGTCCTGGGAAGAGGGCAGAGAGGTTGGAAGAGAAGAAGGACGAGAAGAGGGACGAGAAGAAGGACGAGTACAAGGGAGAGAAGAGGGAAAATTCGAAGGGAAAATTGAGCTTCTTAGAATGCAGATTCAAAAGAAACTGGTAAAAGGAAAATCTATTTCTGAGATTTCAGAGGAACTTGAAGAAGAGGAAGATGTTATTGCACAAATGATCCGAGAGATGGGAGAAGAGAGGGCAGCGGGCAAAGAAGAACAATAGAAAATACATATTTGGGGCTGTCGGGAAATAGATCGTTCTAAATAGGGGGCAGATGTGACTCGCACGAGTTGCATCTGCCCCCAAAACTTTCCCGTTATCCCAATTCTGAATAGCCGGTAAACCTGTAAACTTAAAAATTTTTCAAACCCACAGGAATAAACTTTCACTTCTCTCATATACATGGGATAAAGAGGTGGACAAGATGAATGAAGAGAGAAGAAAACAGCAGATCCTTCACATTCTGGCGGCCGGAATCCGCAAGGTGATGGAGGAAGCGCACCTGGACTATGGAAAGCTCCAGGAGATCCGGCTGCGAACAGATCAGCCGCTTCTGATCCTGTATCAGGGAGAAGAATTATTTTTGCCTGCAGGACGGGCGAAAAAGCATATGGTGACAAAAGAAGAGATAAAGGAGACGCTGGAATACAGCAGTCATTATTCCCTTTATGCGTATGAAAATGAAATCCGGCAGGGATTTCTGACAGTGGAAGGAGGACATCGTGTGGGGGTGGCAGGAAAAGCAATATTAGAACAGGAAAAGGTGAAAAGTCTGCAGCATATCTCGTCTGTAAATATCCGGATGTCACATGAAATTCCCGGATGTGCGGACAGGCTGCTTCCGATGATCACAAAGAACAGAGAGGTATGTCATACACTGATCATCTCTCCGCCATGTGGTGGAAAGACAACGCTGATCCGGGATTTGATCCGGCAGATTTCAGACGGGAATGCGCATGTGAAAGGATGCACGGTAGGGGTTGTGGATGAACGCTCCGAGATCGGAGGCTGTTATCTGGGAGTGGCACAGAATCATCTGGGGAGCAGGACGGACATTCTGGATTGCTGTCCAAAAGCAGAGGGCATGATCATGCTGATCCGATCGATGTCCCCAAGAGTTCTGGCTGTGGATGAGATCGGGGCCCAGGAGGAGATCCGTGCCGTAGAGTATGCTATGCAGTGCGGTTGTAAGCTGATCGCCAGTGTACATGGGAATTCGATGGCAGAGATCGCGTCCAAGCCGGGACTGGGGGAACTGGTGAGACAGCGGCGCTTTGAGCGCTATGTGGTACTGGAGAACAGAGAACATCCGGGAGAAATCAAAGAGATTTTCGATGAGCGGGGGAGTCTTTTATGCAGAAACTGATCGGCTGCATTCTGATTCTTTTGTCAACCACGGCAGGGGGATTTTTATATGGCGTGGAACAGCAGCAGTATCTGGAAAAACTGATGTACATCCGCCATATTCTGGAACTGATCCAGGGAGAAATCGAATACAGCGGCGCACCTCTTTTTGAGGTTTTTGGAAAAACTGCAAACCGGGTGCAGGAGCCTTATCGCAGCTGGATGCTGGATCTCCAAAGAAGGGTGGAGGCAAGAGGTGGGCAGAGTTTTCGGGGGATCTGGGAGGTGTGCACGGAAACAAAATTAAAGGAGCTTCATCTTAAGAGCAGGCATATGAGAGAACTTTCGGAGGTGGGGATGTATCTTGGACAGATGGATGTGAGGACAGGCAGAACAAGTATGCAGATGTATCTTGAGAATCTGGGGGCAGAAATCGAAGAAACCCGGCAGGAGATCACGGCAAAAAAGAGAATCGGAAACTGGCTCGGCGTGATGAGCGGATTGTTTCTGGTGATCGTATTATTTTAAGAAGAATTTTGCCGGGAAATCAGACAGGAGGAATTCATGACGATCGGTGTTATTTTTAAAATTGCCGCAGTCGGCATTCTGGTTTCTATTTTGAGCCAGGTATTAAAACACAGCGGAAGGGAAGAACAGGCGTTTCTGACAAGCTTTGCAGGTCTGATTCTGGTATTGTCCTGGGTGCTCCCATATATTTATGAGTTGTTTGCGTCCATGAAGCGCCTGTTTTCACTGTGAAGAGGGAGGCGGATATGAGTGTATTGCAGGTCAGTCTGATCGCGATGGTGGCGGTTCTTCTGGCAATTCAGCTCAAAGGAGGAAGAGCGGAGTACGGATTTCTGATAAATCTGGCGGCAGGCATCTTTCTTTTTTTCTGCATTGTGGGAAAACTGGAAGTGTTTATTCGGGCAGTGGAACAGATTCAAAGCTTTCTGACTCTTGATACGGAATATATTGCCATCATGCTCAAAATGGTCGGCATCACGTACATTGCACAGTTTTCTTCCGGAATCTGCAAAGATGCCGGGTATCAGGCGATTGCAGCGCAGATCGAGATATTTGGCAAGCTGGCGATCCTTGTGGTGGGGATGCCGGTCCTTCTTGCCCTTTTGGAAACAATTCAGGAGTTTCTGTTATGAGAAAATATGGGATATTCGGCATTCTCTTTTTGAGCCTGTGCCTGTTTGGGGCGGTACATACAGCGTATGCTGCAGAAGAGGAAGAAAGCCTGCAGATCACACAGGAAGAGCTGTTGGACGAATTTGATTTTTCAGATCTCGATGACAGTCTGAAAAAGATGTTTCCACGGGAAAAAATGACCTTCCGGGATGTTGTGGAGACGCTTGTGTCAGGTGATTTGAAAAAAGCGGGGGAGCAGTTTACAGGCTTTCTTTTCGATCAGTTTTTCTATGAACTGCAGACACACCGGAAACTTCTGGTATATCTGATTTTGATCGCGGTGATTGCTGCGGTGTTTGCAAATTTTTCCGGCGCCTTCGGAGAACGTCAGGCTTCAGAGATTGCGTTTTATATTCTTTATATGCTGCTTATCGCACTTTGTCTGAACGGGTTCCGATTGGCAGTATCCGAGATGGAGACTTCGTTAAACTTCCTGCTGGAATTTATGAAGGTGCTTTGTCCGACGTATTTTTTAGCAGTTACAGCAGCTTCCGGAAGTGTGACATCCATGTTTTTCTTTGAGGTGGTACTATTTCTGATCTTTCTGGCAGAGGCAGTAATCCTGAATTTTCTGGTGCCTCTCGTCAATGTCTATATGATGATCCAGGTGATGGGCAATCTTACCGGAGAAGAATTTTTGTCGCAGTTTGCTGAGCTTCTGGAAAAACTGACGGGCTGGACGCTAAAGACCATGCTGGCGTGTGTGATCGGGATCAATGTCGTACAGGGAATCCTTTCTCCTGCACTTGACTCCCTGAAACGAAGTTTTGTTACAAAAACAGTGGAGGCGATACCGGGACTTGGAAACATGGCAGTTTCCGTGATGGATGTCGCACTTGGAACGGCAGTTCTGATAAAAAACGGGATTGGAATGGCAGGCGCGGTGATCGCAGCGGGTATCTGCATTATCCCGATCGTGAAGCTTCTTCTTCTGGCGTTTTTATATAAAACAGTGGCGGCGGTGACACAGCCGATATCGGACAAACGAATTACAGCATGTATCGGAGGGGTCAGTGAGGGGTATGAAATGCTTGTGAAAGTAATGGCGACTACAGGGATTTTGTTTTTGCTGACCATCGCTGTGGTCGCGGCTTCTGCCACGTAAAAGGAGGGAGAAGACCTTGAAAGAACTCTATCAGTGGCTTCAGGATCTGGCGGTCTATCTGATTCTTGTCAGCGCCATTTTGCAGGCACTTCCACAGGAATCGTACCAAAAATATATCCGGTTCTTTTCCGGACTGGTACTGATCATTCTTCTGATGACTCCGCTGTTAAGGCTGACCGATATGGAGGACAGTTTTAGAAGTCGGGTACAGGAACAGAACATGGAACAGGAGAGCGCTTCTTTTTTGGAAGAAATCCGGGAGAAGCAGGAAGAAGGAAAGGGAGAGATGACCCTGGAGACGGAAGAAAAGGAGCAGATTGAAGTGGAGGAGATTCAGATTGGAGAATAAATGGAAGCAGTGGATTTCCGGATTTGGAAAAAAAGGAAAACTGCCGGCAAAACAGCAGCTTTTGATCCTGCTTTTGGCAGGAATCCTGTTGGTGGTGGTCGTTTCCCCGGTTCCGGATCAGAAAGATCCGGAAATCGGGACAGGGGCGGGACAGGAAGAAACGGAAACAGAAGGGGGAGAGGCGACAGAACAACAGTATGAAAGATTGCTGGAAAAAAGGGTGGAAGATACCCTGGAATGCGTGGAGGGAGTCGGGAAAGTAAAGGTGATGCTCACCTTGAAATCTTCGGAAGAGAAAGTGGTGGAAAAGGACAGCCAGAGGGAAGAAAATGAAATCACAGAGGAAGACAGTAAAGGAGGGAGCAGGGTTTCAGAAGATCGTTCGCTGAGTCATACCAGTATTTATGAGCAGAAATCCGATGGGACACAGACGCCTTATGTGAGTAAGGAAATGGCGCCGGAGATTGAGGGAATGGTGATTGCAGCTGATGGAGGAGATGATCCGGTCGTGGTAAAAAATCTGACAGAGGCAGTGCAGGCATTATTCGGAGTGGAGGCGCATAAGATTAAAATAATGAAACGGACAAATGCATAAAACAGAAGGAAAAAGAGGAGGATATGATTTTGAAACGATTATTTAAGAAAAACCAGATCATTATTACAGCGCTGGCGGTGATGATCGCGATCGCAGGATATCTGAACTATTCAGGACGCCTGTTCGGAGCAAAAGAAGATGGGGCAAAAGAGGCGAGTGCCGGAACCGCCAATCAGGAACTTTTGGATATCTCGGCAGAAGATCTGGAGACAGACGGAGAGATTGCGAGCAATGATTCCGAAGTGGAGGGGACACCGGGGGAGGCTGTTTTGACCAGCGGTGAGGCGGAAAATACCGTAGCGCAGGCAAAAGTTGCCAGAGAACAGATGCGTTCGCAGAACAAAGAAACGCTCCAGGCGATCATTGACAACGCGAATATCAGTGAAGAAGAAAAGAAGGATGCGATCGCACAGATGCTGCAGATGACACAGCTTTCAGAGCAGGAAGTGGCGGTGGAGACATTGATGGCATCGAAAGGCTTTTCTGAATCTGTTGTCAGTCTGACCGCTGATTCTGCGGATATTGTGGTGAATGCAGCGGAATTAACAGATGCAAATCGTGCCCAGATCGAGGATATCGTGACCAGAAAAACAAACATTGCTCCGGAAAAGATCGTCATCACACCGATCCATGAGACTGCAGAAGCCGAAAAATAAAGAAATTTGGATTGCGGCAGAGAAATGCTTGTGATACACTAAAAGGACATGTGAAGTTTTATAGAACAGGAGAAGAAGTAAGATGTCAGATATTACAAAGGAGATAGAAAAACGAAGGACATTTGCCATTATATCCCATCCGGATGCCGGTAAGACGACATTGACGGAGAAGTTTCTTTTATATGGAGGAGCAATCAATCAGGCAGGTTCCGTAAAGGGAAAGGCGACCGCAAAGCATGCGGTTTCCGACTGGATGGAGATTGAAAAGGAGAGAGGTATCTCAGTTACATCGTCTGTGCTGCAGTTTAATTACGGCGGATATTGCATCAATATTCTGGATACACCGGGACATCAGGATTTCTCGGAGGATACCTACCGTACACTGATGGCTGCAGACTCTGCGGTGATGGTCATTGATGCCTCCAAGGGTGTGGAGGCCCAGACGAGAAAATTATTTAAAGTCTGTGTGATGCGCCATATTCCGATTTTTACATTTATCAACAAAATGGACCGGGAAGCCAAGGATACATTCGATCTTCTTGACGAGATCGAAAAAGAGCTGGGGATTGCAACCTGCCCGGTGAACTGGCCGATCGGCTCCGGAAAAGAATTCAAAGGAGTGTTCGACCGTCAGAAGCAGGAGGTCGAGCTGTTCTCGGATACGAAAAAAGGAACTTCTGTGGGAGAAGTCAAAAAGGTAGATATCAACAACCCGGAGATCGACTGGCTGATCGGTATAGAAGCAAAAGTGACACTGGAAGAAGAGATTGAGCTTTTAGACGGAGCGGCTGCGGAGTTTGATCAGGAGCTGGTGAGCAAAGGAGAACTTTCTCCGGTATTTTTCGGTTCTGCACTGACCAACTTCGGAGTGGAGACATTTTTGCAGCATTTCCTTGCAATGACATCGTCTCCTCTTCCGAGAATGTCAGATCAGGGACCGATCGACCCGATGAAGGAAAAAGATTTTTCGGCATTTGTATTTAAAATCCAGGCCAATATGAATAAAGCACACCGTGACAGGATCGCGTTTATGCGGATCTGTTCCGGTGAGTTTGAAGCCGGGATGAATGTGTATCATATCCAGGGGGGCAGAGAAGTACGCCTTTCCCAGCCGCAGCAGATGATGGCAAGCGAGAGAAAAATGATTGACAAAGCCTATGGCGGAGATATCATCGGAGTATTTGATCCGGGTATCTTTTCGATTGGTGACACGCTGACAACTTCAAAGGAGCGGTTTGCATATGAAGGAATCCCGACCTTTGCGCCGGAGCATTTTGCCAGAGTGCGTCAGGTGGATACGATGAAGAGAAAACAGTTCGTTAAGGGAATCAACCAGATTGCGCAGGAGGGTGCGATCCAGATCTTCCAGGAATATAATACAGGTATGGAGGAGATTATAGTAGGAGTAGTCGGTGTCCTTCAGTTTGATGTGCTCAAATACCGCCTGGAAAATGAATACAAGGTGGAGATTCGTCTGGAAAATCTGCCGTATGAGTATATCCGCTGGATCGAAAATGAAGAGATCGATATGAACCGTCTGGTCGGAACTTCGGACATGAAGAAGATCAAGGATCTCAAAGACAGACCGCTGCTTCTCTTTACACATGAGTGGAGCATCCGGATGACACAGGAGCGGAACGAAGGGCTGATCCTGTCAGAATTCGGGCGCTCATGACCCTTGTCAATGCAGGGCATGTCTGATATAATATGAAAAGAAGATTAGCGCAAACAGTAGACACAAACAGGAGGGTCTTATCATGGCAAAGGACGAAAGAAATATTTATACAATACAGGATGACTCCAGCATGGGAGAAGTAAAAATAGCAGATGAAGTGGTTGCAATCATCGCAGCACTTGCCGCTACAGAGGTAGAAGGTGTGGCATTTATGGCAGGCAATATTACCAACGAGCTGATCAGCAGACTGGGAATGAAAAATCTTTCCAAAGGTGTGAAAGTAGACGTGCTGGAAGGCGTTGTGACAGTATCTCTGGCACTGAACATGAAGTATAATTACAGCATCATGGATGTATCGGCCAAGGTACAGGAAAAAGTAAAGAGCGCTGTGGAGAACATGACAGGACTGGAAGTTGCGGATGTCAATGTGAAAGTGGCAGGCGTGGAGATGGAGAGTCAGGAGTCTGCAAAATAGAAATTCATTGCAAAAGACAGGACAGCTGTAGTATAATAAAGGATGTCGCAGGACATCCTTTTTCTGTTTTAGAAAAAGCAAAAGCCCTGCAAAAAGAAATATGGACGAAAGAAGCATAAGGGACGGAAGGAGCCGATATGGTAAGAACAGAACTTCGGGAGCACATTTTTAAGATGTTGTTCCAGATTGAATTTAATACATTAGAAGAGATGCCAAAGCATCTGGAATTGTACTTTGAAGAGCTGACAAGCGCAAAAGAGAAGGATAAAGAGTACATACAGAAAAAGCTGGAAGCAGTGATCGAAAAGCTGGAAGAGATCGATGCGATTTTGAATGAAAAAGCAACAGGATGGAAAACCTCCAGAATGAACAAGGTCGATCTGGCGATCCTCAGACTTGCGGTTTATGAGATCAAGTGGGATGATGATGTTCCTGTAAAAGTTGCAATCAATGAGGCAGTGGAACTTGCGAAGAAATTCAGCGGGGAAGAAGGTCCTGCATTCGTAAACGGAGTACTTGCCAAGATTGCAGATTAAAGATGGCGGGGCGGACAGATGCTGAAGAATGTCTACACAGTAAAACAGGTCAATGCCTATATCAAGAATATGTTTACACAGGATTTTATGCTGAACCGGCTGTACGTCAAAGGGGAAGTGTCCAACTGTAAATATCATCCATCAGGGCATATATATTTTTCATTAAAAGATGAGTCCGGCACGATAGCCTGCGTGATGTTCGCAGGCTCACGGTCAGGGCTTTCTTTTCGTATGCAGGAAGGACAGCAGGTGGTTGTTCTCGGCTCGGTCAGTGTCTATGAGAGGGATGGCAGATACCAGATGTATGCCAGAGAGATCATTCTGGACGGAGCAGGAGAGCTGTACTTAAAGTTTGAAGCGTTAAAAAAAGAGCTGGAAGAGATGGGGATGTTCGCACAGGAGTACAAGCGACCGATTCCGCAGTTTGTAAAAAAAGTCGGGATCGTGACTGCATCTTCGGGAGCTGCGGTGCGGGATATCATCAATATTGCCGCCAGAAGAAATCCGTATGTACAGCTGATCCTCTGTCCTGCCAAGGTGCAGGGAGAAGGCGCAGCGGAAAGTATCGTACAGGGAATCCGGATGCTGGAAGAACAAGATGTGGACGTTATGATCGTGGGACGCGGAGGCGGATCGATCGAGGATCTGTGGGCATTCAATGAAGAGATCGTTGCGCGTGCGATTTTTGAGAGCCGGGTGCCTGTGATTTCCGCAGTAGGGCATGAGACGGATACGACGATCGCGGATTATGTGGCGGATCTTCGGGCTCCGACTCCTTCTGCGGCTGCAGAGCTTGCGGTATACGAATATCAGGCTGCAGAGAATCTGATGAAGGAGTATCAGATGCGTTTGAGCAGTGCGGTTTTGAAAAAGGCGGAACAGAACCGTCAGTATTTGAAACAGGCGGCACTGAAACTGCGGCTGTTTCACCCAAGGCAGAAGCTCCTTGAGAACAGGCAGTATGCCTCAGATCTGGAACTGCAGCTGCGCAGCCGGATGGAAGAGATCCTTCAGCAAAAGAGACACCAGTTTGCTCTTTATGTGGAAAAGATGAAGGGATTATCCCCGCTGGAAAAGCTGAACCAGGGATATGCTTATGTAGAAGATAAGAAAGGCCGCCCGGTGCGGCAGATTGCAGATGTAAAAGAAGGAGATGCGATCCGTATTTATGTATCGGACGGAATGATCGAAGCGCAGGTAAAAGGAATGACAGAAGAAATCCAATATCACGCATAAAGGAGGCAGACATGGAAAATCAGGAACAGAATACACCCGGTCTGGAGAAATTGTTTGCAAGACTGGAAGAAGTGACAGCTGACATGGAAAAGTCAGACATTACTCTGGAAGAGTCTTTTGCATTATATAATGAGGGAATGCAGCTGTTAAAGCAGTGTAATGAGACCATTGACGCAGTAGAAAAGAAAGTTCAGGTTCTGGACGAGAATGGAGAAGTTCATGAGTTTTAAGGAGATACAAAAAGAAAAAACAGCACAGATCGAACAGATCTTAAAAGCATATCTGCCCAGGGTGCAGGGGTATCAGGAAGTGATCATGGATGCCATGAGCTACAGTATGCTGGCAGGGGGAAAGCGTCTGCGCCCAATGCTGATGCAGGAGACATATCGGATGTTTGGCGGAGCGGACAGGGTGATCGAGCCGTTTATGGCTGCCATTGAGATGATCCATACCTATTCCCTTGTTCATGATGATCTGCCTGCCATGGATAATGATGAGTATCGCAGGGGACGAAAGACGACCCATGTGGTATATGGGGAAGATATGGGAATCCTGACAGGGGATGCGCTTCTCAATTATGCATTTGAGACAGCGGCATCGGCATTTGAGATGGCGCCAGAGAAGAGTCTTCTGATCGGAAAAGCAATCCGTATCCTTGGACAAAAAGCAGGGATCTACGGAATGATCGGCGGTCAGGTGGTGGATGTAAAATCTTCCGGTAAGAAAATTGACGGAGAGAAGCTGGAGTTTATCTACCGTTTAAAAACAGGAGCTCTGATCGAGGCTTCCATGATGATCGGAGCAGTTCTGGCAGGAGCGGACGATGAGTGTGTACAGGCAGTGGAAGAGATTGCAGCAAAAGTGGGAATGGCTTTTCAGATCCAGGATGATATTCTGGATGTGATCAGTACCACTGAAGTGCTCGGAAAACCGGTGCACAGCGATGAGAAAAATGAAAAAATGACGTATGTTGTGTGGAAAGGGCTGGATGTGGCCAAACAGGAGGTGGAGCATTTGTCCAGAAAAGCCATCTCAGACTTAAGAGCACTGAATCCAACAGATGATTATCTGGAGATTTTGCTGGAGTCATTGATATACAGGGAAAAATAAGGGGGCATACCTTATGCTATTAGAAAAGATTCAAAAAGAAAATGATATCAAACAGTTAAAGCCGGAGGAGCTGGAAAAGCTGGCAGAAGAAATCCGTCAGTTTCTTGTGGAGAAAATCAGTGTCACAGGCGGGCATCTGGCATCGAATCTCGGTGTGGTGGAGCTGACGATGGCGCTGCATCTGGCGTTTGAACTGCCGCAGGATAAGATGATCTGGGATGTGGGACATCAGTCCTACACACACAAGATCCTGACAGGACGGCGCGCCGGATTTGACGATCTGAGAAAATATGGCGGCATGAGCGGATTTCCAAAGCGAAAGGAAAGTGAATGTGACGCATTTGATACCGGACACAGCTCCACCTCTATTTCCGCAGGCCTCGGGTACGTGGCGGCGAGAGATATCAAGGGGGAAGAGCACAGCGTGATCTCCATCATCGGAGATGGAGCCATGACCGGAGGGATGGCATATGAGGCACTGAACAATGCGTCCCGTTTAAAAAGCAATTTTATCATTGTATTAAATGACAACAATATGTCGATTTCTGAAAATGTGGGCGGGATGTCCAGATATTTGAACGGACTGCGCACGGCAGAGGCATATACGGGACTGAAAAAGGGTGTTGAGGATACCTTGATGAAGATTCCGGTACAGGGTGAGAAGATCCTGTACCAGATGAAAAAGACGAAAAGCGGACTCAAGCAATTATTTGTTCCGGGTATGTTTTTCGAAGATATGGGAATCACCTACCTGGGACCGGTGGACGGGCATGATATCCGAAAGCTGTATAAGACATTTCAGGAGGCCAAGCGGGTAGATCATGCAGTTCTGGTTCATGTACTCACCAAGAAAGGAAAGGGATACGGTCCTGCGGAGGAGAATCCATCCAGATTTCACGGGATCGTTCCGTTTGACATTGAGACCGGGGAGGCAAAAGAGAAGAGCTCTAAGGACAGCTATACCGATATTTTTTCCAAAGTATTCTGTGATATTGCAAAGCAAAATGATGCAGTAGTCGGAATTACAGCAGCCATGGCGGATGGAACCGGACTTGCCAGATTTGCAAGGATGTTTCCGGATCGGTTCTTTGATGTCGGGATTGCAGAAGAGCATGCGCTGACCTTTGCAGCAGGGCTGGCAGCAGGGGGATTAAAGCCGGTTGTTGCGGTGTATTCCTCGTTTTTGCAGCGGGCGTTTGACCAGGCGATTCATGATGTGTGCCTGCAGAACCTGCCGGTGATGATCGCAGTGGACAGAGCCGGTCTGGTGGGCAGTGACGGAGAGACACATCAGGGACTTTTCGATCTGTCATTTCTGAATATGATCCCCAATATGACGATCCTTTCACCGAAAAACAGGTGGGAGATGGCGGATATGGTGCGGTTCTGTGCAGATTTTCAGTATCCGGTGGCACTGCGTTATCCAAGAGGCGCCGCTTACGAGGGATTGTCGGCGTTTCGTACTCCGATCGTCTATGGAAAAAGTGAGATTCTCTATGAAGAGGAGGATATTGCGGTGATCTTTGTGGGGCACATGGCAGAGCTGGCAGTTCAGGTGCGTGACAGACTGAAAGAGATCGGATATCATTGCTCACTGATCAATGCCAGATTTGTAAAGCCTCTGGATACAGAGATGCTGGAAACTCTGACAAAGGATCACAGACTTTTTGTGACGATTGAAGAAAATGTATTGTCCGGCGGATTTGGAGAACAGGTACTTCACTATGTATCGAGAGCAAAGCTGGATGTAGGTGTCAGGTGCATCGGAATTCCGGATGATTATGTAGAACACGGCAATGTAGACTTGCTGCGCAGGGAAGTCGGACTGGATGCGGAGACGATTGTAAAACAGATTATTGCAGATTATGTGACGATAGGGAAAGATTGACATGAAAGAACGATTAGATGTATTGCTTGTAAAAAGAAATCTGGCAGAGTCCAGAGAAAAGGCAAAAGCTGTCATTATGGCAGGAAATGTGTTTGTAGAAGGACAAAGAGAGGACAAAGCCGGAACGACATTTCCGGATACGGTGCAGATTGAAGTGCGCGGTCATGTGCTCCCTTATGTGAGCAGGGGCGGATTGAAGCTGGAAAAGGCGATTGCCAACTTTGACGTCAGTGTGGATGGAAAAGTCTGTACAGATGTGGGTTCATCCACCGGCGGATTTACGGATTGTATGCTTCAAAACGGCGCCAGAAAGGTATTTGCGATCGATGTGGGAAGAGGACAGCTGGACTGGAAACTCAGACAGGATGAGCGGGTTGTGTGTATGGAGAAGACCAATATCCGTTATGTAGTGCCCGAAGATCTGGGAGAACCGATTGATTTTTCTTCCATTGATGTTTCCTTTATTTCGCTGACAAAAGTGCTGGAGCCGATCCGGAATTACCTGAAGGAAGACGGTGAGATCGTGGCGCTCATCAAGCCGCAGTTTGAGGCGGGCAGAGAAAAAGTCGGCAAAAAAGGGGTAGTCCGCGAGAAGAGTACCCACCATGAAGTGATTGAGAAAGTAGCGCTGTATGCACAGTCCATCGGATTTAAGATTTTGAATATTGATTTTTCACCGATCAAAGGACCGGAGGGAAATATTGAATATCTGATCCATCTGAAAAAATGGCCGAATCCGGTGGAGGATGCACTCTTGGAAGATTTGAGTCTGGTTGTGGACCGGGCATTTGAGACACTTGCAAAATAAGAGGTGTGGTATGGAGCGTTTTTATATTATTACAAATCTGATGAAAGATCCGGATTATGGGATTACAAAGGAGATTCAGAAATATATAGAACAGCATGGCAGAGAGTGTATTCTGGCAAAAGAAGATGAGCAGGGGTTTATTTTTCCCGGAACTGTGCCGGAGAATGTGGACTGCGGGATCGTGCTGGGCGGTGACGGAACACTGATCCGTGCGGCAAGAGAGCTTGCAGAATATGAATTTCCGCTGATCGGGATCAATCTGGGGACGCTTGGATTTCTGGCAGAAGTGGAACGGTCGGATTTTTCATATGCGCTGGAGCGATTGTTTAAAAATCAAGTGGGATTTGAGGAGCGGATGATGCTTTCCGGTGAGGTTTCCGGCAACAGCAGTTATCAGAATGTAGCAGTCAACGACATCGTGATTACCAGAGATGGAAGTCTTCGGATCGTTCACTTTGATGTTTATGTAAATGGAACGTTGCTCAACAGCTATATGGCTGACGGTGTGATCATCTCCACTCCGACAGGAACGACAGGCTATAATCTGTCAGCAGGCGGACCGGTTGTAGAACCGACAGCCAGTATGTTTGTGATTACGCCGATCTGTTCTCATGCGCTGAATACCAGCAGTATCGTGCTTTCGGCGGAAGATACGATCGAGATTGTGATCAGCCAGGGACGATATGGAAAAGACGAGCAGGCACTGGTGACGTTTGACGGGGCAGATATGCTCCGCCTTGGTACTGGAGACCGTGTCACGATCAAAAGATCAGATCATGTGACAAGACTTGCAAAACTTAGTGAAGAGAGCTTTATGAAGACAATGAGAAAAAAGATGAAAGGAAACTAATACAATGAAAGTAAGCCGTCATGCAAAAATTATTGAACTGATCGCACAACATGACATTGAAACACAGGAAGAACTGGCAGAATATTTGAACAGAGAGGGATTTAAGGTGACTCAGGCTACCGTATCCAGAGATATCCGCGATCTGCGGCTTACAAAAGTGGCAGTGGACGGCTCCAGACAGAAATATGTGGTACTGGCACCGGAAAAGGATGAGATGAATGAAAAATATATCCGTGTGCTCAGAGACGGATATATTTCCATGGATATGGCGCAGAATATTCTGGTGATCAAGACCGTTTCCGGAATGGCAATGGCGGTAGCGGCCGCAGTAGATGCCATGAAATGGAAAGAAGTAGTAGGGTGTATCGCAGGGGACGATACGATCATGTGCGCGATCAGAAGCGTACAGGATACGGAACATGTGATGGATAAGATTCGAAAGATTGTGTCAAAAGGGATATAGGAAAAAATATGCTTCAAAATTTACATGTAAAAAATCTGGCGCTGATCGATGAGGTGGAGGTGGATTTTGGACCGGGACTCAATATTCTCACAGGAGAGACAGGAGCCGGTAAATCCATTATCTTAGGTTCCGTGAATCTGGCACTCGGCGGAAGATACAATGCGGATATGCTCCGAAAGGGCGCCAGGTTCGGACTTGTGGAACTGCTGTTTTCAATTGAAAATCAGGAGTTGATCCGTCAGCTGGAAGAAATGGATATCTTTCCGGAAGACGGGATGCTGATCTTAAGCCGGAAATTGATGGAAGGCAGAAGTGTCAGCAAGATCAATGGAGAGACGGTGACGATGGGAGTACTGCGGGATGTGGCAAGTCTCCTGATTGATATTCACGAGCAGCATGAACATCAGCGTTTGTTAAATAAGCGCAATCACCTGACGTTTCTGGATGTATATGCCAAGGAGCAGGTGGAAAAGCCAAAACAGAAGATGGCCCTGGCTTACCGGGCATATCAGGAGTACAGCCGCAGGCTGGAAGCATCTGGAATGGAAGAGAAGGAGCGGCGCAAAGAGATTGATCTGACGGAGTATGAACTGCATGAGATTGAAAGCGCGCATTTACGCATGGGGGAAGACGAAGATCTGGAAAGTCTCTATCAGAGGATGACGCAGAGTAAAGACCTGACCAGTGCGGTGGCCCAGACATACCAGTACACCAGTGAAGATGACCGAAACAACGCCAGCGACCTCTTAAGCCGTGCAATCCGTTCCCTTCAGGAAGTGGAACATTTCGATGAAAAAGGAAATGCACTGTATGGACAGCTGGTGGAGATCGACAGTCTGCTCAATGATTTTAACCGGGAACTCTCGGAGTATGCCAAAAGCTTTGAATTTTCAGAAGAAGAGTTTTATGAGACAGAGAATCGCCTCAATGAGATTAATCGATTAAAGGCAAAATATGGAAATACAGTCAATGAAATTCTGGAATACGCAGAGGAAAAACGGCAGAGACTAAATGAACTGGAGCATTATGAGACTTATATTGAAAATCTGCGGTCTCAAACCGAAGCGGCGCAAAAGGAAATGCAAAGCTGTGCCGAAAAGTTGAGTAAGATTCGAAAAAAAGCAGCTATTTCCTTTACAAAAGAGATCAAAGCCGGGCTTGAGGATCTTAATTTTCTGGATGTACAGCTGGAAATGCGTTTCTTACAAGAGGCAAAAATGTCTGCTCTGGGAATGGATGACGCGGAATTTTTTATTTCTGTGAATCCGGGAGAGCCGCCAAAGCCGCTTGGAACTACGGTTTCAGGAGGTGAACTCTCAAGAATCCTTCTGGCGATCAAGACTGTGCTGGCAGATAAAGAAGACACGCCAACACTGATTTTTGATGAGATCGACTCCGGCATCAGTGGAATCACAGCTGGAAAGGTGGCGGAAAAACTGCATATCATCGGACAGAAGCGTCAGGTGATCTGTATCACCCATCTTCCGCAGATTGCGGCAGCTGCCGATGCTCACTATCTGATTCAAAAACAGACGGATCAGACGACGACAAAAACAGGCATTTTTCCGTTGGATGAGGATGCTTCTGTGGGCGAGCTGGCGCGTCTGCTTGGCGGCGCCCAGGTAACGAAAAATATTCTGGACAGTGCAAAAGAAATGAAAGAAATGGCAAAGAGAGTATAGAATTCCAGTGTGAAAATAAAAAAATGTCACATACTAAAACGGATACCTTTTGGTGTCCGTTTTTTACTTGGCAGAGAGGATGTGACAAAGATGAAAAGAAAGTATAGGCAACTGGCGGCTGTTCTGATGTTCCTTGTGTGTCTCTCCGGCTGTGCGATGTCTCCCCAAAAGGAGACACAAAAGGTCAGAGAAGCCAGTACCCAGGCAGTCATGGAAGAAGGCGTCATACCAGGCGGCATGCCGGTCGGGATTTACATGGAGACGGATGGGGTTATGGTACTTGGTACAGACCAGATCACCGGCGCAGACGGAAAACAGTATCAGCCGGCAGAGAATCTGGTGCGGCCGGGAGATTATATTGTGGCATGGAATGATGAAAAGATTGAAAATAAAAAAGAACTGTTCCAGAAATTATCCGAACTGGACGAAGATCAGGTGGCGCTGACGCTGCGAAGAGGGCAGCAGGAGCTGACAGTTGCGGTCAAACCCGTAGAAACGAAACCAGACGAATATAAGCTGGGAATCTGGGTGAGAGACAATGTGCAGGGACTTGGGACAATCACCTTTATGACCAGAGACGGAGCTTTTGGAGCGCTGGGACATGGAATTCATGATATGGATACAAGTGCGCTTTTGTCGATACGGCAGGGGAGTCTTTATAAGACCAGTATTCATTCGATTCAAAAGGGACAGAACGGAATTCCGGGGAGTATGGAAGGAATGATTGTGTACAGTCATTATAATCGTCTTGGAACCATAGATAAAAATACGGAGGCGGGGATTTACGGGACGATTGAATCCGCAGAAAAACTGTTTTTGCAGCAGGAGATGGTTCCGGTGGCAGAGCGGGGAAAAATACAAAAAGGAAAAGCTGTGATTCGCTGTTATGTTAACGGAGAAGTAGAAAATTACGACATTTTGGTGACAGATATCGACGATTCCGGACAGGAAATCAACAAAGGGCTGGTGATCGAGATCACAGATCAGAGACTGCTTGATGCGACCGGCGGTATCATACAGGGGATGAGCGGAAGCCCGATTTTACAGAATGGAAAGCTGATCGGAGCGGTTACCCATGTGTTTGTACAGAATTCGGCAAAAGGCTACGGTATTTTTATTGAGAATATGTTGTCGAATCTTTCTGCCTAGTTTTGTCGAATAAGGTCTCCCTGATTTTCTTGCATTTTGGCAGATAGGGCAGATATAATGGAAAGCGTGGCGTTTGAAAGTTCAGGCAGTGAACAGAGGGAGAGGAACTATGGAACAGGTAAACGTGGCGATTGCTGACGATAATGAGCGGATTTTGGATCTTCTGGAGGAAATCATCAACATGGACAAAGAACTTCATGTTGTAGGAAAAGCAAAAAATGGGGAAGAAATGTGTCAGATCATCCGAAATAAGCAGCCGGATGTCGTATTATTGGACCTGATTATGCCGAAAATGGATGGTCTGACTGTGATGGAGAAGATTAATCAGGATAAAAATGTACAGAAGCGTCCGGACTTTATCGTAGTGACAGCAGTCGGCCAGGAGCGGATTACAGAAGATGCATTCAATCGAGGCGCAAATTACTATATCATGAAGCCGTTTAACAACGAAATGCTGTTAAATCGGATAAAAACAGTCAGAAGACCAGTGAGAAGCTGCGAAAAGAGGAATGATGAACTGTCATCACAGGTTCCATACATCAGAGAAGGGGATTTGGAGAACAGAGTGACAAACCTGCTCCATGAGATCGGAATTCCGGCACATATTAAGGGGTATCATTATCTGCGGGATTCGATCATCATGGCAGTGCAGGATATGGATGTGTTAAATGCGATCACAAAGGTGCTGTATCCAACCGTAGCAAAACGGTATCAGACGACATCCAGCCGTGTGGAGCGGGCCATCCGTCATGCAATCGAGGTAGCGTGGAATCGTGGAAAACTGGATACCCTGGATGAGCTGTTCGGTTATACGGTCAGTACCGGAAAGGGGAAACCGACCAATTCAGAATTCGTAGCATTGATCGCAGATACGATCCAGTTGGAATACAAACACAGATAAACCACACAGAAACCTTTGCAATCTTCGGGAAATGGAGTATAATGTAGAAAAATGCTGGCTTAGTAAAACGGAGGAAAATGGGAGGAAAAGCTATGAAGAACATTTTATTTGCAGCTTCAGAATGTGTGCCATTTATCAAAACAGGGGGACTGGCCGATGTTGTCGGTTCACTTCCAAAATATTTTGACAAAAAGAAATATGATGTGCGGGTGGTACTTCCGAAGTATTCCTGTATGAATCAGAAATGGAAGGACCAGCTGGAATATATGGATCATTTTTATATGAATCTGGCGGGAGAAGACCGTTATGTAGGAATTCTGAAATATGTGCAGGACGGGATCACATTTTATTTTATTGATAACGAGTATTATTTTAATGGATTTGCACCGTATGACGGAGATCCGAGATGGAATATCGAGAAATTCGCCTTTTTCTCAAAGGCTGTGCTGAGTATCCTGCCGGTGATCGACTTCCGTCCGGAGCTGATCCATTGTCACGACTGGCAGACAGGCTTGATTCCGGTTTATCTGGACAATTTTAGATTTCTGGGTGAATATTACAGAGGAATCAAGAGTGTTATGACGATCCACAATCTGAAATTCCAGGGCGTGTGGGACACCAGCACTGTACGTCAGATCACAGGGCTTCCGGAGTATTACTTTGCTCCGGATAAGCTGGAGGCATACCGGGATGCCAATCTGTTAAAAGGCGGTATCGTCTATGCGGATAAAGTGACAACGGTAAGTCAGACATACGCGCAGGAGATCAAGACACCGTTTTTTGGAGAAGGTCTCGATGGTCTGATGAGTGCAAGATCCAATGACCTTTGTGGAATTGTAAATGGACTGGATTATGATGAGTACTGTCCATTTAAGGATACACGGATCGCAAAACGTTTTACGGTCGATACATTCCGCAAGAACAAGGTTTCCAACAAGCTGTCTCTGCAGGAGGAGCTTGGACTGGACAAGGATCCGAAGGTAATGATGCTCGGCATTGTGTCCAGACTGACCGATCAGAAGGGATTTGATCTGATTGATTATGTGATGGATGAGCTCTGCCAGGATGCAGTACAGATTGTAGTACTGGGAACCGGGGAAGCAAAATATGAGAATATGTTCCGCCATTTTGCATGGAAATATTCGAATAAAGTATCGGCCAATATTTTCTATTCAGAGGATATGTCGCATAAGATCTATGCATCTGCAGATGCATTTCTGATGCCGTCTCTGTTTGAACCATGTGGATTGAGCCAGCTGATGAGTCTGCGTTACGGCACGCTTCCGATCGTGCGGGAGACAGGCGGGCTCAAGGATACGGTAGAGCCTTACAATGAGTTCGAGAAGACAGGTACGGGATTCAGCTTTTCCAATTACAACGCGCATGAGATGCTTGGCACGATCCGGTATGCAGAGCATATTTATTATGACAAAAAGCGGGACTGGAATAAGATTGTAGAGCGTGCGATGGAACAGGATTTCTCATGGAAGAATTCTGCAAAACAGTACGAGACATTGTACAAAGAGCTTATTGGAGAATAGACAAAATATACACAGGAGAAAAATGCATGAAGATTATTGACAGACTCAGAGAAGACGGGATACATATTTCCTTTGAGATTTTTCCGCCAAAGACAGATGCGGGATATGACAAAGTAATTCGGGCAGCAGAAGAAATGGCAGGCTTAAAGCCGGAATTTATCAGTGTGACTTACGGGGCAGGCGGCGGTACCAGCAAAAACACAGCAAAGATCGCATCCTATATCAAACATGATCTGCACGTAGAAAGCCTGGCACATCTGACGTGTGCTTCTTCCACAAAAGATGAGGTGCGCAGCGTTATTGCCAGCCTGAAAGAACAGGGGATTGAGAACATTCTGGCATTGCGGGGTGATATTTCAGAAGATATGGTATTTCCGAGCGAGGATCGTTTTCATTATGCCTATCAACTCGTAGAAGAGATCCGCAGACATGGAGATTTCTGTATCGGAGCTGCGTGTTATCCGGAAGGGCATGTGGAGAATGAGCATAAAGAAGATGATATCAAGTATCTGAAACAAAAGGTAGACAGTGGTGTGGATTTTCTGACAACACAGATGTTTTTTGACAATGATATCCACTATAATTTCCTGTACCGTATTCGTGAAGCAGGAATCACTGTTCCGGTATTGCCGGGGATCATGCCGATCACAAGCGCAAGACAGATGAAACGAAGCTGTGAGTTGTCCGGAACCGTATTTCCAAGGAGATTTCAGGCAATCCTGGATCGGTTCGGGGATTCGCCGAAGGCGATGGAACAGGCAGGAATTGCATACGCTACCGACCAGATCATTGACCTGCTGGCAAACGGAGTGAAGAATATCCACATTTATTCGATGAACAGACCGGAAGTGGCAGCAGCTATCATGCATAATATTTCAGAAATCATTCAGTGTTAGGAGACGGAGTAATGGATAGAATGACAAAAGAAGCTATCCGTTATCTGGGCTATGGAAGAAATGCGGTAGATGAACAGACACTTGCTTTGATCAAAGACTCTTTTGAGAGTCTGAGATCTGCAGTAAGTCCAAAATCCATCTGCCGTATTTTTGATTTACAGCATCAGAGCGAGGAGTGCTTTCAGATTGGAAATATCCGGATGAAGAGCAGAAGTCTGGGCAGAAATTTAAAACAATGTGAGAAGCTGATTCTCTTTGGAGCGACACTGGGAACAGGAGCAGACCGGCTGATTACGCGGGCATCTCTGACAGACATGGCAAAAGCAGTGGTGCTTCAGGCCTGCGCAGCGGCCATGCTGGAGGAATACTGTGATGCGTGTCAGAGAGAAATTGCGAAGCAGCAGGAAAAAGAAGGCTGGTATCTGCGTCCGAGGTTCAGTCCGGGATATGGAGATTTTGATATTCAGTATCAGAAGCCATTGATGCAGATGTTAGACTGCGCAAAAACGATCGGACTGACCATGACGGACAGTTTTATGATGACTCCGACAAAATCGGTGACAGCAGTGATCGGAATGAGCCGTATCAAAGAGCGGTGTCCGATACAGGGCTGCGAGATTTGTGAAAAAAAGGACTGTGAATATAGAAGGGATACGATATGATTTTAGAACGCTTGGGAAAAGAACTTTTATTTTTTGACGGTGGGATGGGAACCTTGCTTCAGGCAAAGGGGCTTCTTCCCGGAGAATTGCCGGAGACTTGGAATCTGACGCATGCAGAGGCAGTGCGTCAGATTCACCGCAGTTATTTTGAAGCCGGAAGTGATATTGTCCTGACCAATACATTCGGAGCAAATGCGTTGAAGTTTCACGATGAGAGCTGTTCCTTAAAAGAGATTATTTTCTCTGCGGTTTCTCATGTGAAGGAAGCGGCGAAACAGGGGGTGAGAGACAACCGGGAAGTGTATACCGCGTTGGATATCGGCCCTACCGGAAAGCTGTTAAAGCCCATGGGGGATCTGGAATTTGAGACCGCTTATGAAGCTTTCAAGGAAGTGATGATCTATGGAGAACAGGCCGGAGCAGATCTGATCCATATCGAGACGATGAGTGACACCTATGAATTGAAGGCAGCGGTACTTGCAGCGAAAGAGAATACAACCCTTCCGGTGTTTGTGACGACTATTTTTGATGAGAGAGGAAAGCTGCTCACCGGAGCGGATGTACCTTCTGTAGTTGCACTTCTGGAAGGACTGCGCGTGGATGCACTGGGGATCAACTGCGGGATGGGACCTGAGCAGATGATGCCGATCCTGCATGAGATTTTGGAATATACGTCTCTTCCGGTGATTGTCAAGCCAAATGCAGGACTTCCGAAACAGCGAGATGGTGAGACTTATTATGATGTAGAGCCGGAGCAGTTTGCAAAGACGATGGAAATGATCGTAGAAACAGGAGCCTGTGTGATCGGCGGATGCTGTGGTACGACACCGGATCACATCCGGGCAATGATCGCACAGTGTAAGGATCTTTTGATCAAAACACCGGAGAAAAAAGTTCATACGATCGTATCTTCTTACGGACAGGCAGTGATGCTTGGTACGGGATCCAGGATCATCGGAGAACGGATCAATCCGACGGGAAAGAAGAAGTTCAAACAGGCGCTCAAAGATCATGATCTGGATTATATCCTCAAAGAAGGGATCATGCAGCAGGATAATGGAGCGCATATTCTGGATGTGAATGTAGGATTGCCGGATATTGATGAAGTATCGATGATGAAAGAAGTCATTACAGAGCTTCAGAGTGTGACCAGTCTTCCGCTGCAGATCGATACCGTGGATATTCAGGCGATGGAACAGGCAATGCGGATCTACAATGGAAAACCGATGGTGAATTCAGTCAGCGGAAAACAGGAATCCATGGATGCGGTATTCCCGCTGATCCAAAAATACGGCGGTGTAGTGATCGGTCTGACGCTGGATGAAGACGGGATTCCAGAAACGGCAGACGGCCGTGTGGCAATTGCAGAGAAGATCATCCGTGAGGCGGCAAAGTATGGCATTGACAAGAAAGATCTTGTGATCGATGTACTTGCCATGACCGTCAGCTCAGAACCGGAAGGGGCAAAGATTACTCTGGAAGCACTGCACAGAGTCCGGTATGATCTTGGTGTGAATACGGTTCTTGGTGTTTCCAATATTTCATTTGGACTGCCGGGAAGACCGATCATCAATGCGAATTTTTATACGATGGCCATGTTCCAGGGATTAAGCGCCGGCATCATCAATCCTGCATCGGAAGATATGATGCGTTCCTATTATGCGTATCATGTACTGATGAATCTGGATCCGAACTGTGAAAATTACATTGGACGCTATGGAAGTGCCAATGTAGAGTTCGCTTCCGCGCCCGGCAGTATCACAACCGGCGCGGGGCAGACAGCAGGGGGGATGATGACACTGCAGGCTGCGATTGAAAAAGGCTTAAAAGAGGAAGCACATCAGATTACAAATGTGCTGATGCAGGAGAAAAAGCCGTTGGATATCATCAATGAACACTTGATTCCCGCGCTGGATACCGTGGGAAAGGGATTTGAAAAAGGAACGGTCTTTTTGCCTCAGCTTCTGATGAGCGCAGAGGCTGCAAAAACAGCATTTGCAGTTTTAAAAGAAGGGCTGGAGAACAGTGGAGACGTGCAGGAGAAAAAAGAAAAAATCGTGCTTGCGACAGTCAAAGGCGATATTCATGATATTGGCAAGAATATTGTAAAAGTTCTTCTGGAGAATTACAGTTTTGAGGTAGTGGATCTTGGAAAAGATGTGCCGCCGGAGACCATTGTAGATACTGTTGTTGCACAGCAGATTCGGCTTGTGGGATTGAGTGCGCTGATGACCACGACTGTTGTCAGTATGGAGGAGACCATCCGCCAGCTCAGAGAAAAAGCACCGTGGTGCAAAGTAATGGTAGGAGGCGCTGTCCTAAATCAGGAATATGCAGATATGATCGGTGCAGATTTTTATGGAAAAGATGCAATGCAGTCCGTGTATTACGCACAAGGACTGCTGCAGCAATAAAAAGTCACAGACAAAGGAGGAAATCAAAATGTCCAATATGAGAGGCCTGGATACCCAGGTGAGAGCAATTCGCAGACGTGTGTTCAAGGAAGTGGCAAAGCTTGGATTTGAAGCAAATTCAGAGACCCTGCTGGAAGATATGGAAGCCATTCCGTATGAGATTGTCAATGATGATACGGTAAAGTACAGAGAGAGTACGTATCGTTCCCGTGCGATCGTTCGGGAGCGACTTCGTCTTGCGATGGGACTTTCCCTGCGCCCGGAAGACAAGCCGGTACATCTGACGGCGGGAGTGCAGGAAAGTAATATTTCCGAAAAATATTATGAGCCGCCGCTGATGCAGGTGATTCCGTCTGCCTGTGAAAGCTGTGAGGAGAACAAATATGAAGTCAGCAATATGTGCAAGGGGTGTCTTGCACATCCGTGCAGTGAGGTCTGTCCGAAGGGTGCCATTTCCATGGTCAACGGAAAATCCTATATTGATCAGGAAAAATGCATCAAATGCGGAAAATGTAAGGCAGTCTGTCCGTATGATGCGATCGCGAAAAAAGAGCGCCCATGTAAAAATGCCTGTGGTGTGGGAGCGATTGTTTCTGACAAATACGGCCGTGCCTATATTGACACAGAAAAATGTGTGTCCTGCGGAATGTGTATGGTGAGTTGTCCGTTTGGAGCGATTTCGGATAAGTCCCAGATTTTCCAGCTCACAAGAGCACTACAGGAAGAGGGAAGCGAGATCATTGCGGAGATTGCACCGGCATTTGTCGGGCAGTTTGGAGAGAATATTAATCCAAGAAATATCAAGGCGGCATTGATTGAATTGGGATTCAAAGGCGTGCATGAGGTGGCGCTGGGAGCAGATATCGGTGCAGTTGCCGAGGCGCATCATTATGTAGAAAAAGTCGTGACCGGAGAGCTGCCGTTCCTTCTGACTTCCTGCTGTCCTTCCTGGGCAATGCTGGCGAAGAAATTCTTCCCGGATCTGATCGATCAGATTTCACAGGAACTGACACCAATGGTGGCAACAGCGAGAAGTATCAAAAAAGAGCATCCGAATGCCAAAGTAGTCTTTATCGGACCATGTGCGGCGAAAAAGCTGGAGGCTTCCAGAAGAAGTGTTCGAAGTGATGTGGATTTTGTAGTTACTTTTGAAGAACTGCAGGCGATGTTTGATGCCAAAGAGATTGATCTTTCCCAGTATGAAGCAGAGTCCTCTTTCCACGATGCGACAGGTGCCGGAAGAGGATATGCCTGTGCAGGCGGAGTAGCAGAAGCGATTGAAAAGTGTATCAATGAATACTATCCGGATGTGGAAGTCAGCATTGAGCATGCAGAAGGGCTTGCCGAGTGCAAAAAGACACTGACGCTTGCCAAAGCCGGAAGACTTAACGGCTGCCTGATTGAGGGGATGGGATGTCCCGGAGGATGTATTGCAGGAGCAGGAACGAATATTCCGGTATTGAAGGCGAAAAAGGATCTGGCAGCTTATGTAAAGAATTCAACTACGCCGATTCCGCCGAAAGAGCTGGAAGAAATTGAGCTAGAATAGGATTTACAAAAAAAATAAGCTGTGGTATGATAAATTAGACGTGGGTCTGCTGCAAAACGAATGTCTTGCGGCAGCCCCTTTTTGTGAGATTAGCGAATGAAACCGGAGGATAAGGTATGCAGCCATATGGAGTAAACCAATTAAGAAAAATGTTTTTGGAGTTCTTTGAAAGCAAGGGACATCTGGCAATGAAGAGTTTTTCTTTGGTGCCACACAATGATAAGAGTCTTCTTCTGATCAACTCGGGGATGGCTCCGTTAAAACCATATTTTACAGGACAGGAGATCCCGCCGAGACGCAGAGTGACAACCTGTCAGAAATGTATCCGTACAGGAGATGTCGAGAATGTAGGAAAGACAGCACGTCATGGTACATTCTTTGAGATGCTTGGAAACTTCTCGTTTGGAGATTACTTTAAGAATGAAGCAATCGAATGGTCCTGGGAATTTTTGACAGAGGTAGTAGGTCTGGATCCAGACAGATTGTATCCGTCCATATACGAAGAAGATGAAGAGGCATTCGAAATCTGGAATAAGAAAATGGGGATCCCGGCAGAGCGTATTTTCCGTTTTGGAAAAGCAGACAATTTCTGGGAGCATGGTTCCGGCCCATGCGGTCCTTGTTCCGAGATCTATTATGACAGAGGGGAAAAATACGGATGCGGCAGCCCGGATTGTACGGTAGGTTGTGAATGCGACCGTTATATGGAAATCTGGAACAACGTATTTACACAGTTTGATAATGACGGACATGGACATTATTCCGAACTGGAGCAGAAAAATATTGATACCGGAATGGGACTGGAACGTCTGGCATCTGTTGTACAGGATGTGGATTCGATCTTTGATGTGGATACACTCAAGGCACTGCGTGATCACATTTGCCGTCTTGCTGATACAGAGTATGGAAAAGATGCACAGGCTGATATTTCCATCCGTGTCATCACAGACCATACACGTTCTGTGACCTTTATGATTTCTGATGGAATTATGCCGTCCAATGAAGGAAGAGGATATGTGCTCCGCCGTTTATTAAGACGTGCATGCCGCCACGGAAGACTGCTCGGAATCGAGGGAAGCTTTATTCCGGAACTGGCACAGACCGTCATCGAAGGATCAAAAGACGGATATCCGGAACTGGAAGAAAAGAAAGACTTTATTTTAAAAGTCATTGCGAAAGAGGAAGATCAGTTTAACAAAACAATCGATCAGGGACTTGGTATTCTTGCGGAAATGACAGCGAAAATGGAAGCAGAGCAGACAACAACTCTGTCTGGCGCAGATGCGTTCAAGCTGTATGACACATATGGATTCCCGATCGATCTGACAAAAGAGATCCTGGAAGAAAAAGGAATGCAGGTGGATGAAGAGGGATTCCACGCATCCATGGAAGTTCAGAGAAAGACTGCCCGTGCAGCCCGCGGAGAGACGAACTATATGGGAGCGGACGTGACGGTTTACGAATCCATTGATCCAAGTATCACAAGTACATTTGTAGGCTATGAGAATCTGGCATGGAAGTCTCCGATTACGGTTCTGACTTCTGACACAGAAATCGTAGAAGCGCTTTCTGACGGACAGAGAGGTACTGTATTTGCAGAAGAGACTCCGTTCTATGCGACAAGCGGAGGACAGGAGGCAGACACAGGAATCATCCGTACAGCAGAAGGTGAATTCAAAGTAGAAGATACAGTAAAACTTTTAGGTGGAAAGATCGGTCATGTAGGAGTTGTTGTCAAAGGAATGATCAAAACAGGGGATCAGGCAGAATTGTGTGTAAATGCTGAAAAACGTGCATTGTCTGCAAGAAACCACAGTGCGACACACCTGCTTCAGAAAGCGTTGAGAACCGTTCTTGGAACACACGTAGAGCAGGCAGGATCCAGCGTGAACGAAGACAGACTTCGCTTCGACTTTTCTCATTTCTCTGCCATGACAGCGGAAGAACTGCAGAAAGTGGAAGAAATCGTGAATGAGCAGATTGTGGCAGGACTTCCTGTAAAAGTAGAAAACATGCCGATCGAAGAGGCAAGAAAGACAGGAGCACAGGCCCTGTTTGGTGAAAAATACGGAGATGTGGTACGAGTTGTCAATATGGGAGACTACTCTATTGAATTCTGTGGAGGAACTCACGTAAAGAATACAAATGAGATCATGGCGTTCAAGATTCTTTCTGAATCGGGAGTTGCTGCCGGTGTGAGAAGAATCGAGGCACTGACATCCAAGGGATTGATCCGTTACTATGACAATCTGGAAAAGAAACTGAATGAAGCTGCAAAAGTACTGAAAGCGACACCAGATAATCTGGCTGAGAAGATTGCGCATCTGACAGCAGAAAACAAGGCGCTGCACAGTGAAGTGGAAAGCTTGAAGAGCAAACTGGCACAGGATGCCATGGGAGATGTCATGGATCAGGTACAGGAGATCAAAGGTGTGAAACTTCTCGCAGCAGAGGTGGATGGAGTCGATATGAACGGGCTTCGTGATCTTGGAGATCAGCTCAAAGAAAAACTCGGAGAAGGTGTTGTTGTTCTGGCTTCCGGAAATGATGGAAAAGTCAGCCTGATGGTAACTGCGACAGATGCGGCAATGAAACAGGGCGCTCATGCAGGCAACCTTGTAAAAGCCATTGCAGGTCTTGTTGGCGGTGGCGGCGGCGGTCGCCCGAATATGGCGCAGGCTGGTGGAAAGAACCCGGCAGGAATCCAGGAAGCACTGAAAAAAGCAGCAGAAGCACTGGAAGGACAACTTTCTTAAAAAAATGGAAAAAATCAGTTGACGTTTCCGAAAAATATGTTATAATTCTTTGTAGTGCAATAAAAATACCCGAACAGTCGTATGATGCACAATACCAGGCTGGAGGGGAGGTTAGGTGTGAGACTATGTCAAATGTAATCGTAAAAGAAAACGAGACGTTAGACAGCGCTTTACGCAGATTTAAAAGAAATTGCGCAAAAGCTGGAATCCAGCAGGAGATTCGTAAAAGAGAACATTACGAAAAACCAAGCGTAAGACGTAAGAAAAAATCTGAAGCTGCTAGAAAACGTAAATATAACTAATATGTGCAGATAAATAGAGTGTCGTAAGACACTCTATTTTTAATGTGAATTAAAGATTGCAGAGGCAGTTGTTCATGCAAGGGAGATTATGAGTATACGAATTATGCAATAAAGAAGAAAAATGCAGGATTTCAAATATAAAATTTCAAAAACTTTATCAAGACAAAGTATTAAAACAATGAAATTTGATGCAAGAAATTCTTGACAATCGGGAAATATCACTATAATATAGAAAAAGGACAAGATGTCTCGTAAAACCCGGATGCAATTTATCTATTTGGGTATTTCTATTTTCAGGAGGTAATAATGATGTCATACGTTGATGAAGTAATTGATTTAGTTGTAAAGAAAAATCCTGCAGAGCCGGAATTTCACCAGGCAGTCAAAGAAGTACTGGAATCCCTGCGAGTAGTAGTAGAAGCAAATGAGGAGAAGTTCCGTAAAGATGCACTTCTGGAAAGACTTGTTGAGCCGGAAAGACAGTTCAAATTCCGTGTGCCATGGGTTGACGACAACGGACAGGTACATGTTAACACAGGATACCGTGTACAGTTCAACAGTGCGATCGGACCTTACAAAGGAGGTCTGAGACTTCATCCTTCTGTAAACCTCGGAATCATCAAATTCCTTGGATTTGAGCAGATTTTCAAGAACTCTCTGACAGGACTTCCGATCGGTGGAGGAAAAGGTGGTTCTGATTTTGATCCGAAAGGAAAATCAGACAGAGAGATCATGGCATTCTGCCAGAGCTTTATGACAGAGTTATGCAAATATATCGGCGCTGATACAGATGTTCCGGCAGGAGATATCGGTACAGGAGCAAGAGAAATCGGATACATGTTCGGTCAGTATAAAAGAATCCGCGGAGTATTTGAAGGAGTCCTGACAGGAAAAGGGCTTACTTACGGAGGATCTCTGGCACGTACAGAGGCAACAGGATACGGACTTCTCTATCTGACACAGGAGATGCTGAAATTAAACGGAATCGAACTGGCAGGAAAAACAGTTGCAGTTTCCGGTTCTGGAAATGTTGCAATCTATGCGACAGAAAAAGCACAGCAGCTCGGAGCAAAAGTTGTGACAGTCAGCGATTCTACAGGATGGGTATATGATCCGGAAGGTATCGATCTGGCAGCACTCAAAGAGATTAAAGAAGTAAAACGTGCAAGACTTACAGAATATAAAAACTACCGTCCAAACGCAGAGTACCATGAAGGAAGAGGCGTATGGAGCGTAAAAGTGGACATCGCACTTCCGTGTGCAACACAGAATGAACTTCATTTGGAAGACGCAAAAGCACTGGTTGCAAACGGATGTATTGCGGTTGCAGAGGGTGCAAATATGCCGACCACACTGGAAGCTACAGAATACCTGCAGAAAAACGGAGTTCTGTTTGCACCTGGTAAAGCAGCGAATGCCGGTGGTGTTGCGACATCTGCTCTGGAGATGTCTCAGAACAGCGAGCGTTTAAGCTGGACATTCGAAGAGGTAGACGGAAAATTACAGCAGATTATGGTAAATATCTGCCACAATATGGCAGATGCTGCTGAGAAATATGGCGCGAAAGGAAACTATGTAGTTGGTGCCAATATCGCAGGATTTGAGAAGGTTGTAGAAGCAATGACCGCGCAGGGAATTGTATAAACGATATTACAAATCATACAAAAATAATCTCTAAAGCAAGCAAATATGTGAAATGAGCAGGCGGCAGTATTCGTCTGCTCATTTTGTGTATTCTGCTTGCTTTTTTTCAGAACAGGTGTTATAATCCATATCACTTAGAGACAGATCTGGTTTCTGAGTTCTAAAAATTCATGGAATCTGAAGTACAGATTCATCGTTTTATATGATTCAGAAGTGATGGTTTTCATCACATCAGTAAAATGTATTCCAGTTATAGCAAGAAGTATACAGGAGAGATAGACGAAACGTCTGTTTTATTTTTGTACCCGAAAGGAGGGAGCAGATGGAGGAGAATGATGGCATTCGCGCTCCGCCGACAGTTGTCTGACAGCAGTAGGAAAAGAAATGGAGGTGTGAATATAAGAAGAAAGAATCGGAGATATCTGGCAGCAGGTTTGACTGTATTTTCCCTGTTGTTTGGCGGTTTGCAGGTATGGGCTGCCGAGGAGCCGGATGCCGGATGGGAAACAAAGATACAGAAAGAAGAAAAAAGTAACATGGAAATACTGATCGCTTCGGAGCAGCCTTATACATATTTGAGTCAGATGAAAGAGCGTATACAGTTTGTGGGGGCACTTTCTCTGGGAGAGCTTTATCAGCTGCAGGAAATTTTACCTTATCTGATGATCAAAGAACACATTGGAAAAGAAGAGGCTGCGTGGGATACCAAAATGTATCTGGAAGTGGTTGAGGAATGGATGAGACGGGAGGAAGCACTGATCAGTGAGGAAGAAAAGCAAAGCCTCACGGAAGCGCTTATAAAAATGCTTCCGGAAAACGGGCAATCTTATGTGATTGATGGAAAAGAAAGCCGGGTGGACAGTCTGCAACGATATGGAGAGTTTTTGCAGACACAGGTGTCTTTTTCAGTGGAAGCATGCCTGGAAGAAATCCGAAACAGCAGAGCAGACGACAAAGAAGAGCCTGTTGAAAATGAAGAAACATTGCCGGACAACGTGTCCAAAGAGCAGAAAGCAGAAGGCGCCTGCCGGATTGGGAATACATACTATGAGGATCTTTCTGAGGCTTTGAATGCAGTAAAGGATAATCAAACGATTTATATTGTACAGAGTCATGCGATGAAGGATAGTTTTGTATATGTGGAAAAGACCAGAACGAGAAAGTTTCAGAATGTCCGGATTTTGCCCGAGGGCGGTCCGAGAACGGTCAGGATGCCGGATCGGCACAGGCTGGCATTTACAAAATCAAGTGTTGCGATCGGAAGTAAAGGAAGCGATCCATTGACATTTGATTTGAGTGGAACTTCCGTTCCGGATTCGGATAATTTGTATTGTGGTGCCATTTGTGCAAATAAGGGAAGTTCTGTGACATTTGAAAATTGCGTTTTTCAAAATGGAGATCAGCTGTCAAGATGGATGATCCACGGAGAATATGGTTCTGTAACAGTAGATCAGTGTAAATTTCAAAATTGCGACAATGGAGTGGGAGTTGTTACAGAGGCAAGTTCTGCATTCACGCCGACAGAAATCAGTTTTCGCGTGCAAAATTCTGTGTTTGATGGGATTGCGGATATCGGAGCGGTTCACTTTTCTATACATAGGGCCAATATCCGTGCCGAGATCCAGAACAATGTATTTAAAAACTGCCGGATCGGGATTGGCGGAATCCGAAGTGATGAAGCTCCATATACCGGACCGATAAGTGCACGGATTCAGGGAAATACGTTTCAGAACTGTTATATCGGGGAAAGCTTCAGTCAGGGTACTTCGGTTGCAGCTTCTGCGTTTCAGGTAAATGTGTCCAATGAGAGGTATCATGGATGGCAAAGTACTTCACAGCATCCGAATGTGGGAGATCTCTACTCAGGATGGTTCAGTACCGGATTTTGCAATTCCAATGTAGAAGCAAGTGTGAATGGATGCAGCTATGAGAATGGCGTCCATGGAATTGCAACGATGAGTAAAGGGCGCACGGTGGTTAATAATACGACTCTGGCAAGAAACAATGCAAAAGAAGCGAATACGGAACAGTGCGGACAGAAAGGAAACGGTGGAGGTATCTTTCTCAATGGGGGAACGATTATATGGAATAGCGGAACGATTTGTGAGAATCAGGCAGATCGGGGAGGCGCCATTTATTTAAAAGATGGGGAGATTCTTTTGAAAGACGGTAGTTTTTATGGAAATCGTGCACAAAACCGGGGCGGAGGAATCTACAATCAGAATGGAACCGTGAAACAGGAAGGGGGAATTTTTTCCGCGAATACGGCAGAGATCGGTTCCGGTGTTTATCAGGATGGAATTTACCAGATGAGTGGTCCGGCAGTGGTAGATGAAGGGAATGACGTATATCTGCCAGCTGAAAAATACATTGAGGTAATACGAAAGCTTCAGTCTGTTCCTGCGGCAAGAGTTACACCGGACCGATATGAGAATGGCAGAATGGTCGTAAAGGTAAGTTATGGAAACCGTACAGGAAGTATGGAGTGGGAGCGGTTTTTGCTGACACCACAGAGCAGATATTGCCTGCGCCCGGGAGATTATCAGGAACGGCGTGCAGGTACTTTAAAAGAAGCAGTTACGATCAGCAGTGAATATACGGTGCAGTATGATAAAAACACGAAAGCACAGGTGGAACAGATGCCGGAACCGTCTGTCAAATACTGGTATGAGAAAGCATCGGTTTCGGAACAGATTCCAAAATGGCTGGACGTACCGTTTCTGGGATGGAATGAAAATCAGACGGCAAAAGAGGGACAATATCAGCCGGGAGAAAATCTTCCTGCTGAGAAAAATCAGGATCTGACGCTGTATGCAATCTGGGAGGACCGGGTATCGATCCGTTATCTGGGAAATCACGCAGAAGAGGGACTGGAAAAGTCGGAAATTGTTTCTTATGAGGATTGTCTCCAAAACGGATACCGGATTCAGAAAAATAAGGGCTATACAGATTATAAGAGGAGCAGGCATACATTTGCAGGCTGGGATCAGCGTGCGGATGTGGGCGCAAAAGAAGCGGCATTTCAGGAAAATCGCGAAAACAGAATTTCTTATGAAGAACTTCGAAAGATTGCTGCCAGTCAGAGAACCGAAACCGGGGAGAGCAGGGAAATGGCAAAAGTGGCATTGTATGCGATCTGGGACCGGGCTCCGGAGATTTCAGCACCGGATAAAGAGTACTTTGAAGGAGAGACCGTAAAAAGAGAGGATCTGTTGAAAGATGTTCAGAGTACGGATCGGGAAGATGGGGAATTAACTGCGCAGATTAAGATCGTTCAGATTGAATATGCGCCCGGCAGACTGACAGAAGACGGAAAAGCGGATAAAGAGGTGAAAACATGGAAAGACGGAATGTCATCAGAAGAACTTCTGGATACGTGGTTTTTGCAGCTGGATAAAAAAGTCAGCCCGGTCACGCATAAAGTCGTATATCAGGTTACGGACAGCATTGGAAATATTACAGAAGAGTCCTGCAGTGTTAAGATTAAATATAATGAATTTCCGGTGATTGAAGCACAGGATCGCTATTTTACTCTTCAAGAGGCACAGCAGGGTGCAATTACGGAAGAAGTGTTAAAGACTCAGGCAATATCAGAAGGAAAAGTAAAAGCCAATGATACGGAAGAAGAAGATCTTTCTGAAAAATTGAAACTGCTTGATTTTCATCCGGAGGAATTTCAAAAATTTACGGATTCAGGGTATATCGTGTTGAATTGGCATGTTCAGGACAGCATGGGTCCGGATGGCAAAGGAAAAGAAACGGTTCGGCCGTTTACTGTGTATGTTGTCAAGGATGGAGAAATTCCAAAAGCACCGCATAAACAGAATGTTCGTTTTATCAGTGAAAAATATTATCGGATCAATGAGAATGTGGATGCAGACGCTCTGACAGAGGACGAAAAAGAAGCATACAGCAAAAACGGAGGACTTCATGTAGACTCCAAATGGTATCAGGAACAGGAGTATCAGGATGTGATCGAAAAGACATGGAAAAAGAATGGTGGAAAAGTATATCGTTTTACGCATGAGGATGCCAGAAGAGCGGAAGAATTTGTGGATACCCACGGAATCGGAAACAGTCGGGATGAGAATGCACTGGCGATGTTTGCAAATGAGTTTCTGAAATAAATTGACAATATCGAGTATCGATAATATAATGAATGTATAAATTATCGATACTCGATATTTCTTTTTGGGAGGAGGAAATCTCATGAGAACAAAGAAAAGAGTGTTTCGTAGTTTTGGATATCTGGAATGTGATGCATTTGCAGAATATCTAAAGGAAATGGCAGCATCTGGATGGCATTTTTCATTTCCGGAATTTACTACATCTGTTATGGTCAGAAAATTTTACGTCTTTCAGTGGAAGAACCTCTGACAAAAGAACAGATTCAGGTTGTGGAAGAACGACTGAAATTGAAAGAATAAAGAAGGGTGTGGACTATGGCAAGAGAGCAGTTTCAGACACTGACAGAGCCGATGTATTATATTTTGATCGCGTTATCCGAAGAATGCTGTGGAGTGGACATTATGGAAAAGGTGCAAAAAATTTCCGGCGGAAGAGTGAAGGTTGGTCCGGGAACGCTGTATACAATGCTGTCTAAATTTGAGGAAAATCAGATTATTTTCAGGACAAAAGAAGAAGGAAGAAGAAAGTCTTATGTGATCACAGAACATGGAAGAAAATTGCTGCAGGAAGAGCACGAAAGATTATGTATCATGCTGGCAGATTGGAATGGATATTTTGACAAAAACTTGCTATACTACAATAATAGACAAGAGAAGAAGGAGAACGAAAGATGAATATATTTGATATTCTCGGACCGGTTATGGTAGGGCCATCCAGTTCCCATACTGCGGGAGCAGCAAGGATCGGCTATATTACAAGAAAGCTGCTGGGGAGCCGCCCGAAAAAAGCAAGGATCGGATTGAGCGGTTCTTTTGCGGCAACAGGGAGAGGACACGGAACAGATCGTGCTCTGGTAGCAGGACTTTTGGGGATGAAACCGGATGATATGCGGATTCCGGAGAGTTTTGCTGTTGCAGGACAGGAGGGACTGGAATTTGAAATATACAATACACAGATCAAAGAAGCGCATCCAAATACGGCGCTTTTGGATGTGGAAGGAGTTGACGGAAAGACGATCGTGGTACAGGCATCGTCTCTTGGCGGAGGAAGGATCATGCTCAATGAACTGGATGGGATCACCGTAAACTGTACAGGCGCCTGTCCGACATTAATCATAAGAAACGAAGACAGCCCGGGACAAGTGGCAGAGGTGACTTCTGTATTATATGGAAAGAAAGTCAATATTGCCACACTTCAGCTTCACAGGGACAAGCGGGGCGGTTATGCGGTTATGGTGATTGAAACGGATCAGCCTGTAGAACCGGACACGATCCGGGATCTGGAACGTTTAAACGGTATCAGCAAAGTGACTTATATTGAGACAGAGGGGGTATAGCGGATGGCATTTCATTCATTAGAGGAGATTCAAAAATCCTGCCGGGAGAAGAACGTTTTGTTTTGGAGAGCGGTCCTTTTAGAAGATATGGCAGATCGATCTGTGACAGAGGCGGAGTCAATGCAGTCGATGCAGCAGATGTGGACAGCGATGAAATCAGCGAGTGAGCAGTATGACAGGACACAGGTCTCTGCCAGCGGACTGGTCGGAAAGATGGGGGCGCAGATGGAGGAATACCGTCAGAGTAAAGAGCCGCTGTGCGGTCCATTTGTCTCAAAGGTGATTGCAAGAGCATTGGAGATGGGAGAATCCAATGCCTGTATGAAGCGGATCGTGGCAGCACCGACTGCAGGTGCATGTGGGGTACTGCCGGCTGTACTGGTTCCCCTTTATGAAGAAGAACGGGTATCGGAAGATGAGGTGATCCATGCATTGTATACTGCGGCCGGTATCGGCCAGGTGATCGCATCCCGTGCATTTATTGCCGGAGCGGCAGGTGGATGTCAGGCGGAGATTGGAGCGGCATCTGCAATGGCAGCAGGCGCACTCGTGTTTTTACAGGGTGGAGATGAAGAGCAGATCTCACATGGAGCGGCCATGGCGCTGAAAAATCTGTTGGGACTGGTGTGTGATCCGGTAGCCGGTCTTGTGGAAGTACCCTGTGTAAAGAGAAATGTGATCGGAGCTGTCAATGCTTTATCATCTGCGGATATGGCGCTGGCGGGAATTACCAGCAGGATTCCGCCGGATCAGGTGATTGATGCGATGAAGGAGGTCGGAGAGAGTATGCACGTCTCTCTGCGTGAGACCGGAGAAGGCGGAGTTGCCAATACGCCGGAAGCGCGGAAAATCAAGGAAAAACTGGGAATGTAGTATGGTTTGCAGAAAAAATCGTTGACAACAAAAGGAAAATGCTTTATAGTTTTCTTAAATAAAAGGGAGTAACCAGCGCTTATGGCGTGCACGATGTCGTCAGTACGATGGAGAAGTCCATCCGTATCGTGATTAAATGGTGAGACTTTTGTTGCATACATAACGTGCAATAAAAGTCTCTTTTTTATTGCATAAAAGAAAAAGGAGGAATTCATGTGAAAAATTATTATCAGCTTTCTTCAGAAGAAGTCAAGCAGGAAATCAATGGGAAACAAGAACCTTTGACGTCCGCAGAAGTAAAAGCCCATCAGGAAAAATTCGGCCCGAACGAACTGGTGGAAGGAAAGAAGAAAACCACATTTCAGATTTTCCTGGAGCAGTACAAAGATTTCCTTGTGATCATTTTGATCGCAGCGGCGATCGTCTCCGGATTTTTGGGGGATGCAGAAAGTGCCATCGTTATTTTAATTGTAATCACGATCAATGCGATCCTTGGTACCGTTCAGACTGTGAAAGCAGAACAGTCCTTAGCCAGTCTGAAAAAGCTTTCCGGACCGGAAGCAAAAGTATTACGTGACGGAAGCGTTGTTCCGATCCCGTCATCAGAAGTGACAGTAGGAGATATTGTCATGCTGGATGCAGGAGATTACATTCCGGCAGACGGCCGTCTGTTAGAGAGCGCCAGTCTGAAAGTAGATGAAAGTGCGCTGACCGGAGAGAGTCTTGGCGTAGAAAAAATGACAGATGCCATTGAAGGCGAGGTTCCGCTTGGAGACCGTACGAATATGGTATATTCCGGAAGCTTTGTCACATACGGAAGAGGTTCTTTTGTAGTAACTGGTATCGGTATGGAGACTGAGGTCGGTAAGATCGCAAGTCTGTTAAAGACCACATCTGAAAAGAAAACGCCACTGCAGGTGAATCTGGATCAGTTCGGACAGAAACTTTCCATCATCATTCTGGTGTTCTGTGGTATTTTATTTGGAATCAATGTATTCCGCGGTGGTAATATCGGAGATGCGTTCCTGTTTGCAGTTGCACTTGCAGTTGCAGCGATTCCGGAGGCACTTAGTTCTATCGTAACAATCGTACTTTCTTTCGGTACACAGAAGATGGCAAAAGAACATGCGATCATCCGAAAACTGCAGGCAGTGGAAGGACTGGGAAGTGTTTCTATTATCTGTTCTGATAAAACAGGTACCCTGACTCAGAATAAGATGACAGTCGAGCAGTATTATGTCAATGAAACAGTGATTCCTGCAGATAAGATCGATGTGAAAGATTCTGAGCAGGAAAAACTGATGTATTTCAGTATTTTGTGTAATGATTCTACGAACGTAGATGGTGTGGAGATCGGAGATCCGACAGAGACAGCCCTGATCAATCTGGGAAGCAAGCTTGGTCTGGATATTCAGAAGATCCGTGGAGAATATCCGCGTGAGAGCGAAAATCCATTTGACAGTGACAGAAAACTGATGTCTACAAAGCACACGATTGATGAGACACCGATCATGGTTGTCAAAGGTGCGGTTGATGTCATTATGGGACGTACAGCAAGCATCCAGTGTGGAGATGAAGTGCGTGCCATTACTCCGGAAGATATTGAAAAAATCGAAGCACAGAATCAGAGCTTTTCAAGAGAAGGGCTTCGTGTTCTCGGATTCGCCTACAAGGCAGTATCTGCGGAAGAAGAGTTGTCTCTGGAAGATGAAAACAATCTGACATTCCTTGGTCTGATCGCTATGATGGATCCGCCGAGAGAGGAATCTATGGCAGCGGTTGCGGAATGTAAGAGAGCGGGTATTCGTCCGATCATGATCACAGGTGACCATAAAGTGACAGCGGCAGCGATTGCAAAACGAATCGGAATTCTGGAAGATGAATCAGAAGCATGCGAAGGTGCAGTGATTGATTCCATGTCCGATGAGGAACTGAAAAACTTTGTAGAAGGTATTTCTGTTTACGCACGTGTTTCACCGGAGCATAAGATCCGTATCGTACGTGCATGGCAGGAAAAAGGAAACATCGTAGCCATGACAGGAGATGGTGTCAATGATGCACCGGCGCTCAAACAGGCAGATATCGGAGTTGCTATGGGTATCACAGGAAGTGAAGTATCAAAGGATGCTGCTGCTATGGTACTGACAGATGATAACTTTGCAACAATCGTCAAAGCAGTAGAGAACGGAAGAAATGTTTACCAGAACATTAAGAATTCCATTCAGTTCCTGCTCTCCGGTAACTTCGGAGCAATCCTGGCAGTATTATATGCATCTATCGCAGGACTTCCGGTTCCATTTGCACCGGTACATCTGCTGTTCATCAATCTTTTGACAGACAGTCTTCCGGCTATCGCCCTTGGACTGGAGCCGCATTCGAAAAAGGTAATGGATGAAAAACCGAGACCGATGAATGAATCAATCCTGACAAAAGATTTCCTGACAAAGATCGGAACAGAAGGTCTTTGCATCGGAATCACGACAATGATCGGATTTATGATCGGTCTGACGGGAGAAGGCGGAAACGCAGTACTTGCCAGCACAATGGCATTTGGAACATTGTGTACAGCAAGGCTGGTACACGGATTTAACTGTAAGTCTGATTATCCGGTAATCTTCTCAAAGAGATTCTGGAACAATATTTATCTGATCGGAGCATTTCTGCTTGGTCTGGTGCTGATCACCTGTGTAATGACAATTCCGGCACTGGATGAAGTTTTCAAAGTACAGACACTGACCTTTACACAGTTGCTGATCGTATATGGTCTGGCACTTGTAAATCTTCCGATCATTCAGCTGATGAAAAAAATCAAACTGATGTTCAGAAAAAATAAATAAACAGGCAATGAAAAAGTCCCATTGGAAAGTTTGATCCAATGGGACTTTTTTCTGTCCTTTTCAGGTGTGACGTTTGATCGTCTCTTTTAATACATATTTTTTATCACTGTAGCGGTCTACAATATAACGGTTTGCTTTTTTCTCCAGATCGTCGGAAAGTGGAGCGAGGGTTATTTCTTCACCGTATTTGCGCTTCAGCGCCCGCTCTAACAGATAGTCACAAACCTGCGGATTCTTCGGAAGAAGAGGTCCGTGCAGGTAGGTTGCGATTACATTCTTGTAGACTACGCCTTCGTAACCGGATTTTCCGGTATTTCCCAGTCCGAAGAATACTTTTCCAAAGGGAGTGTGCTCCCCGATATAGGTGCGGCCTCCATGGTTTTCAAATCCTACAACAGGGGTATCAAACAGCGGGCTGTGCAGGATAATGTTGCGGATGAGACGCTCCGGTTCCCATTCGGTCGTGATATCCAGAATGCCAAGGCCTTCGATCATTTTTTTATCGGTCTTGTAATACTTGCCGAGGAGCTGGTATCCGCCGCAGACGGCAAGTACTACACCGTTGTCTTCTACATATTCTTTGAAATCTTTCTGGATTTCTTTTAAATAGCCGCAGACCAGTTCCTGTTCCCGGTCAGAACCGCCCCCGAGAAGTACGATATCCAGTTTAGAAAAATCAATCTCATCACCGGAAAGCACCGGGATGACTTCTGCTTCGATTCCGCGCCAGTTGAGACGTTTGCGGAAGCACTGGATATTTCCTCGGTCTCCATAGAGATTCAGCAGGTCGGGATATAAGTGTCCAATCGTCAGTTTCATGCCTGTTCTCCTTTCTGTTCCTTTGAGGGTTGTGCCAGTTCTTTGAGCATTCGGTTTGTGCGGTAAAGCCCGGAGTAGTTGACAATGATGTAGAGATTTTTCGTTCCGTTTTCGGTCAGCTCTTCAACACGGGAGCGCATATCATCAGTTGAAGTACAGTCGATGTCCTCATATTTGAGACGAAGCCCCATATCATGCTTGCGGGTTCCGCACGTTGTGATGGTAGCTGCATTGCTGTCTGCAAGATACTGGAAATCGACATCCCAAAGCCAGGAAACATCTTCTCCGTCCTGGTAGGTATCATTGATCTGAATGATAATATCCTTTGGTTTTGGATCTTTTAAGACGAGAGAAATCTTCTGCTGGAATCCGATCGGGTTTTTGGACAGGTGAAGTTGTACTCTGGCACCGTTGATCATCAGGATTTCTTCCCGGTTGTTTCCATAGTCAAAAGACTCTGCCATCTCTTTAAAATGTGCCATCGGGGCATGCATAGTATGCAGTGCCGTATAGGCAGCAAGGGTGTTGTAAATATTGTAAGGTGTCCGTACCGTAGAATCCAGGTGCAGATCTCCCATATCGAAGGCGTAGAGTTCGTCTTTGAGCGTGATCTGTGTGGCTGTAAAATCAGGATCCGGGCGCTCCCATCCGCAGTTCGGGCAGTGATAAATTCCAAGCTGTCCATAATGGAAGAAATCATACTGCAGTTTCTTTCCGCATTTTCGGCAGAAAATACTTTCCCGGATCTCAGAGCGGGAGATGTCATCAAAAATCTGTTCGCTGATCCCGTATGTCACAAACGGATTGCCGCTTGTTTCCGCCAGGGAATAGGAAAGAATATCATCGCAGTTGATGATCAGTGTCGTATCAGGGACACTGGTGACGGCTGTTTTCAATTTGTCAAAGGTAATATCTACTTCACCGAACCGGTCCAGCTGATCTCTGGAAATATTTGTCAAAAGCGCACAGTCCGGTTTTAACTGAGGGAGAACTCCCACAGATGCGATCTCATCGACCTCAATGCAGGCATAATCCGCATTCAGCTGTCCGTGCTTGTCTGTGGCCAGAACAAATGCCGAAATAATCCCGTTGAGCATGTTGGCTCCGGTGCGGTTGATGATCACGGTTTTTCCCTCGGCCTTCAATGCTTTGTATAAAATGGCATTGGTCGTTGTTTTCCCGTTGGTTCCCATGGTAACGATCGTCTTCTCCCGGATCTGGGAAGCCATGACGCTTAAAATATTGGGATCGATCAATCTTGCCACATATCCGGGGAGGGTAACGCCGCTTCCGCGGTTTAATTTTTTGATCAGGGCACTTGTCCCTTTTGCACATGTAATTGCAAGTCTGCTTCTTAATTTCATAGTAATCCACTATCATCCTTTTCTTTGAAATACTTGTATTATTATAAGGGAAATGGAGGAAGAAGACAAGGAATCTGCATGATTTTCCTGTTTTAGAAGAAGAGTTTTTGAAGATTTTCTAAAGTTTTCTGGAATCTACTGGAAAAACGCATTCAGTGTGTTAAAATGTAAGCAATTATACGAAACAAAGATCCTATCAGGATTGGACATACGGAAGGAAGCGAGAAAAATGCGGCAGAAAAAGCGTGGAGAAAGAAGAGTAAAACGAAGCATAGACGAAACGCAGACGATGGAGATCACACTGGAGAAGCGGATTCCCACCACAAGATACCGACCGGATCATCAGACGGGGCTGACTGCGCAGCAGGTGCAGGAGCATCGGATGCATGGGTGGACCAATCAGCCGGTGGATCCGCCGTCTAAGACTACAAAAGAGATCATTCAGGAAAATGTCTTTACTTATTTTAACCTGATCTTTCTGGTACTGGCAGTTCTGCTTTGCCTGGTCGGTTCCTTTCGGGATCTGACCTTTTTACCTGTAATTGTATTGAATACTCTGATCGGGATCATTCAGGAGACCAGGGCGAAAAAAGTACTGGATAATCTGACGATGCTCAATGCACCTCATGCAATGGTGATACGGGATGGAAAGAAGAGTCAGATCAATGCAGAAGACCTTGTGGTAGATGATATCGTAATCTTCGAAGCCGGAAATCAGGTGTGTGCGGATGCTGAAGTGTGTGCAGGAGAAGTGCAGGTCAATGAGTCGCTTCTGACCGGAGAATCGGACGAGATCACAAAACGAAAAGGCGATCAGCTGATGTCCGGAAGTTTTATTGTATCCGGACAGTGTCATGCGAGGCTTGACAAAGTGGGGGCGGATTCGTATATTTCCAGGCTGACACTGGAAGCAAAAGCGATGCAGAATACAGAACAGTCGGAGATGATCCGTTCTCTGGACAAGCTGGTCAAATGGGTCGGCGTTGCCATCATTCCGATCGGGATTATTTTGTTTATTCAGGCATTTGTATTTCAGGGCGAAGGGTTCCAATCCAGTGTGACGTCCATGATCGCGGCTGTGATCGGAATGATCCCAGAAGGGCTGTATCTGCTTGCCAGTGTGGCGCTTGCGGTAAGTTCGATCCGTCTGGCACAGAAAAAAGTATTGCTGCATGACATGAAGTGTATTGAGACGCTTGCCCGGGTCAATGTACTGTGTGTGGACAAGACCGGAACGATCACGGAAAATACAATGGAAGTGCAGGATGTGATTCCGACCAAGGAATACGAGGAAGGTAAGCTGCGCCCGCTTTCGGAGCTTCTGGGAGATTTTACGGCAGCACAGAGCAGTGATAATATTACCATGGAAGCAATGAAACGGTATTTTAAAATCGCATCCGGGAAGAAGGCTGTGGCAAAGACAGGATTTTCTTCCGCATCCAAGTACAGCAGTGTGACGTTTGAAGAGGCGTCCTATGTGTTGGGAGCACCGGAATTTGTGCTCAAAGAACAGTATGAAAATTATGAGGAAGCAATCAGTGCACATGCGTCCAAAGGAGCCCGCGTTCTGGTATTTGGAACAGCAAAAGAAGAACCGGATGGTAAGCCTTTGAAAGAAGCAGTCATGCCTCTGGCTTATGTACTGTTAGCAAACCCGATCCGTCAAGAGGCGAAAGAGACCTTTACGTATTTTGCGGAGCAGGGCGTGGAGGTGAAAGTTATTTCCGGGGACAATCCCCTGACCGTGTCAGAGGTGGCAAAAGAGGCGGGAATCGCAGGCGCAGAACGATATGTGGATGCGTCCACGCTTCATACGGAAGAGGAGATGCGGGCAGCAGTCCTGAACAATGCAGTATTTGGCCGTGTCACTCCGAACCAGAAGCGGAAATTTGTGCAGATATTGAAGGAAGAAGGAAAGACTGTGGCCATGACCGGAGATGGTGTCAACGATGTGCTGGCCTTAAAAGATGCGGACTGCAGTATTGCTATGGCATCCGGAAGTGATGCAGCGGCACAGGCATCCCAGCTCGTCCTGCTGGAATCGGATTTCTCCTGTATGCCGGAAGTGGTACTGGAGGGAAGAAGAGTTGTCAATAATATTCAGCGGTCAGCCAGTCTGTTCCTTGTAAAAAATATTTTCTCGTTCCTGCTGTCGCTGGTATCCTTTGTATTTATGTTTACCTATCCGCTGGAACCGTCGCAGATTTCACTGATCAGTATGTTTACGATCGGAGTACCGGCATTTTTCCTGGCACTGGAGCCGAATAAGAATATAATCAAAGGGCATTTCCTTACAAATGTATTCTTAAAAGCACTTCCTGCGGCACTGACTGATGTGCTGGCAGTTGGGGCGCTGGTCATATTCGGACGGACATTTGGAGTGAGTTCAGCCGATATTTCCACAGCAGCAACGATGCTGTTATCCATTGTAGGATTTATGATTCTGTACACGATCAGTGCACCGATGAATGTACTGCGCGGTGTGATCCTTGGCGGATGTATCGTGGGACTTCTGTTCTGCAGTATTTTCCTCAATGATCTGTTTGCGATTACAGGAATGACTACGAAGTGCGTGATGCTGTTTGTGGTATTTGCCATTGCGACAGAGCCGGTGCTGCGATATCTGACCTGGCTGATCGGAAAGCTGCGATTCTATTATAAGCGGCTCAGAGGACAAAAAGAAGTGTAGGAAGCGGACAGTCCGGATAGAATGTAAAACATAAAAACGAGATGCGTCACATGGAAATGCATCTCGTTTTGTGTTTTACTGAAATTTATTTAAATTCCATCCGGATATTCTACGCCATCCGGCAGAGGATCCCATTCATTCAGCCCCAGATGCTGTTTGAATTTTGCCTGTTCCATGGTAATCTTGACCGGATCTTCGGCAAGGTATTCCATCAATTCGTCAATTCCCTCCCGGGTCACGTTATTTACAAGAAAAATACGATCGCAGCCGGCATTTAAAAGCCACTGTTTTATCATAGGAACATTGGCATAGGGGGAATCGGTCTTGGTAATGATGCCGATCAGCGGCCGCAGGATAAACGTGCGCAGACAGGGACTAAACAGGTTGTATGGTTCATCCGCTGCCTGAACGATCCCGACAACGTCCGCTTCAAAAGAAAAGCATGCAAGACCGGCACCGAACTGTTTTGACTCCGCATATTCTCCCGGAGAGTCAATGGTATCATCCGCCGTAATCGTATATTGTGTTTTTTCATAGTGAAGCTCTTCCCCTTTTAATGCCTGTGTCAGGGAAGTCTTTCCGGCTTCACTTCTTCCCATCAAAAATAATTTTTTCATATCGTCATGTCTCCGGTCCTCTTAGTTTTTATGGATCTCACAGGTGCGAAATCCCAGATCTTCATGAAAAAATCGAACGACTTCTTCCACCGCAGTCTGTACCTGTGACAGACCGCCGGTTAAAATGAGGGAACCGCAGAAGCGATCCATAAATCCAATTTCTACATCGGCGCTTTTCATTGCCACATCCGCAGCAACGACAACTGCTTCCCATGGGGTAAAACGGATCAGACCAATGGATTCTCCGGTGTGATCCTCCCCCTCATGTACACCGATATGCAATCCCAGATTCTGATAAACAGGGGTCTGGGAAGTATTGATGATGTGAGCCAGACAAACTTCTTTGCCGGGAACACGAACACGTGTCATGCGCAGTTTTTTCCCTTTCAGATGCTCATAGTCATCATTGAAAATCTTTTCCAGAAGTTCTTCCTTTGTTATACGAGTCATAGTCACACTTCCTATCTCTTTGTAATATCACAAACGACATATCCCAGAGAATCTCTGAAAAAGGTTACCACTTCTGTCAGGGCAGACATGACGTCTGAAATCTCTCCTGTGATGATGAGTGTTCCTGTAAAACGATCTGCAAATCCAAGGTAAATGTTTCCGCTTTTTACTGCGATATCGGATGCGATGACAGCAGATTCCGGCGGCGTCATATTCATAATTCCGATAGCAGAAGAACGATAATCGACCTGTGGATTCAGACCAAGTTTCTGATATACGATCGGCGCCGGACCACCCATTACATGAGCAAAGGTGATCTCTTTGCCGGCTACGGTCTCCTGCACGATTCGGATCTGTTCTTCATGGTTGTTTGACATTTAAAAATTCCTCTCTTTCATAACATAAGTAAATGATACTATTTGTGGAATTTTCTGTCAAGGTTACATATCCTGTCACGATAAACATTGACAATGCCGGAAATGTATGATACTATGAAAAACAGTTTAGTATAGTAAAGTGGTCAATCATTAGCATGATGACGTACAAACAGGGAGGAAACAAAGATGAAAAAGAAATTAGCGCTGATTTTGGCAGGGACAGTGATGGCAGCAATGGTACTGGCAGGATGTGGAGACAAAAACAATGCATCCGGGGAAGATGTAAAGACAGCAGAAAGTGTGGAAGATAAGAAAACGTTTACGGTAGGATTTGATGCAGAATATCCGCCATACGGATATATGGACGAGAACGGAGAATACACAGGATTCGATCTGGAGCTGGCAGAGGCAGTCTGTAAACTGGAAGGCTGGGAGCTTGTAAAAAAACCGCTCAACTGGGATTCCAAAGACATGGAACTTAATTCCGGTTCGATTGACTGCATCTGGAATGGATTTACCATGAATGGAAGGGAAGACGATTATACATTTTCAACTCCGTATGTAGACAACAGTCAGGTGATTGTTGTGGCGGAAAAATCCGGTATTGATACCCTGGAAGATCTGGCGGGAAAGACAGTCGGTGTACAGGCTGCAAGCGCGGCACTGGATCTGCTGCAGAGTGAAGAAGAAGGCGGTCAGAAAAAACTGGCAGATACATTTGGAGCTTTGAATGAGTTTGCAGATTACAACACCGCATTTACCGAGCTTCAGGCAGGCGCGCTGGATGCACTTGCAATCGATGTGGGAGTTGCCAATTATCAGATCAAGTCCAGAGGGGAAGGATATAAGATTCTGGATGAGACATTGAATACAGAGCAGTATGCGATCGGGTTTAAGAAAGGAAATCAGGAGCTGTGCGACGTAGTCAATGCGGATCTGAAAAAACTGACAGAAGACGGAACAGTTGCAAAGCTGGCTGAGAAATACGAGATTGCGGATATGGTGACTTTAAAATAAGAGGGGAAGAGACATGAGTTTTGATGTGATGTTGAGGCAAATGACAGCAGGATTCGGACAGACCTGCCTGATCTTTTTTATGACGCTGATCTTTTCTCTGCCTCTGGGGATGCTCGTATATTTCGGAAGGGTGAGCAGGATCAAGCCGATCAGCTGGATCGTGAAGATCTATATTTCAATTATGCGCGGAACCCCGTTGATGCTGCAGCTTCTGGTGTGGTATTTCGCACCGTATTATCTGTGGCAGATGAATATCGGCGGGTATAAGCTGACGGCGATCCTTCTTGGATGCTCTCTGAATTATGCGGCATATTTTGCAGAAATCTATCGTTCCGGAATCGAATCGATCCCCAAAGGACAGTATGAGGCAGCCACACTTTTAGGGTATTCCAGAGGGCAGACATTTTTCCGGATCGTGCTGCCGCAGATGGTAAAGAACGTGCTTCCGTCTGTGACAAATGAAGTGATCACACTGGTGAAGGATACGTCCCTTGTGTATTCCCTGTCTTATATTGAGATGTTTGCAGTGGCAAAACAGATTGCGGCGGCACAGACAACCGTACTTCCATTTTTTATCGCCGGTGTTTACTACTATATCTTTAACTATGTGGTTGCCGGAGTGATGGAATTATTTGAAAAAAAGCTGAATTATTATCATTAGGAGGTTTCCGAAATGAGTCTTTTGGAAATGAAACATATCAAAAAAGAATTCGGCGGGATGCCGGTGATCCGGGATATTTCGCTTTCTGTGGAGCAGGGAGAGATTCTGGCCATCATCGGACCGTCCGGTTCCGGCAAGTCTACGCTGCTCCGCTGTGCGACGATGCTGGAGACGATCGATGACGGTGAGATTTTGTATCTGGGAAAAAGAGCGGCATGGGTGGAAAATGGAAGACCCGCTTTTCCGAAAAAGCAGGAGATGAAAGAGATTCAGTCCTGCTTTGGTCTGGTATTCCAGAACTTTAATCTGTTTCCTCATTTTTCCGTCATCAAAAATATTACAGATGCACCGATCCGTGTGCAGAAGCGAGAGAAAGAAGAAGTCTATGAAGAGGCGAAGAAGCTCCTTGCAAAGATGGGACTTGCGGATAAGGCGGATGCATATCCGTATCAGCTCTCCGGAGGGCAGCAGCAGCGTGTATCGATCGCACGGGCACTGGCGATGAAACCGAAGATGCTGTTTTTTGATGAACCGACCTCTGCACTGGATCCGGAGTTGACGGGGGAGATTTTGAAGGTAATTAAGGATCTGGCGGCAGAGCATATGACTATGGTGATCGTGACACATGAAATGAATTTTGCGCGGAACGTGGCTGATAAGATTATTTTTATGGATAAAGGCGTCATTGCGGTGGAAGGCACTCCGGAAGAGGTCTTTACATCAGAACATGGAAGAATGCAGGAATTTTTGGGGAAATTATCGGTGGAATAATAAAAAGGAATGAGACAGGGAACCTTTGGCGGTAGCGGGAGGTTCCCTGTTTTGAAGTTCTGATTGTGACTATTTTGGTAAAATGCTAAAATAAGAGAAATAGTGCAGAAAAAGATCGAAAAGGAACAAATATGGAAGAAAAAAGAAGGACGTAAGGTAATCTCATCTGTTTAGGACGAGCTGTTGACTTGTGAAAAAATTGCCTGCGTTGAAGGAATACTTCTATTATTTGTGGGATTATAATTAAAAATCAGATTGATTTTAAGAATTCCAATATGCTTTATATCCTTGGCGATATACTGGATCGTGAACCCAATCCAATAAAAATTATCTTAGACGTGATGGAAAGACCGAATGTAGAAGTGATGGCAGGCAATCATTGTGTAATGGCCTGTTTCCGGGCGGAAGGCCGGGGTGTTTACGTTTGGATGATATGAAAGAGTTTTATGTATAGGGAGATGATGTGTAAATGCATTTTTACATAACAGGAGATACACATCGAGATTTTGACCGCATCGAGGAATTTTTTGAAGAAAACGAAACGACGGTTGACGATGTGATGATTATTCTGTGTTCATGGAAATCATGAAGAAAAACCTTGGTTTGCAGTGGATTATGATGAAGTTGTGTGGAATAAGGAGATTGTGTATGTAGAAGGACAGTATGAAGAATGCGACCAGTTTGTTCGTGCAGGTATATTGATTGAAAGGCTGAAAGCTTATGAAATAGAGCTTCCAAAAGATATGGAACTGATGGTGCATGTAAATTTTTGTGAGAAAAGTGAGTTCATGAATCCAGAATGTCAAAAGATATCTGATTTGGATTCCATGACTGCAGAACAGGATAAAATATGGTATGCTGATCGTAATCCCAAAACCAACGATGACGGTACAGATGTTTTTTACAGTATATTATGCTGAGAAAGGCGAACAGATGCTTTAGTTAGTACACTTTCTTCATTTGCAGGACAAGTGTTGATTCCTGTTCCCGTACTTGGTGCAGTAGTTGGTAATACTGTAGGAACTATGATGTATCAGATTGCAAAGAATAACTTATCATCCAGAGAACAGAAGATATTTGAAGAATATGTGGAAGCAGTACATTAGTCAGGTCGATGTTTCATTGCAGGAACAGTGTCAGAAATTTGTGGATGAAATTGGCAAAGATACGCAGTTGTTTATGGAATTATTAGACAGTAAAGAAAAAATAGCATCGTATTTTATGGATTGAAAGAAGGAGTGGTATGCACGCAATTATAAAAATGGGAGATGGAAAGTATTACATTTCATCAGTATTTGGATATTATAATGATGTGAAATCTGAGGGTGATTACCAGAGGTATCTTGAAAGAATTCATACACCATATTATGTAGTATTTAACGAAGAAAAAACGAAATTGATAAAATGGTATAATATGTAGCCAGATACAGAATTTTTAATAAAACAGGTTCTAATCATAGATTCTGATGAGAGTGGGTGGAATATAAATGAGGAAGATGGCACAGGTGGTGTGAGTTTCCTTCCAAGAGAATTGGCAGATAAAATTATTTCAGAAGGGAGTATTCCTGATGATATTATGCAACAATGTAAGAAGATTGAAGAATCCTATGTGTATGATGAATATCGCGAAATAAAGACAGAAAAAGATATAGAAGATTTTGATTGGGCAACAGGCAATTTTCATGATGCGTATATTAAAGAACAGAAAATACTTGAGGGAGGGGAACTATATTTAAGGTTTTCTGGAATATGGGGATGTCAAGTCGAAATTTGGTTTTGGGATGACCTAGAGTACTGTTCGGAAAGCAGAAATCCGGAATACAGCGATCCGTATTGGTCGTGTTCCACATTGGAATTGAAAAATGGATATGTATATTTTGTGGATGGTGAGATTGATGTGAAAGAAATCACAGATGGGTACTGTTGGTTTAAAGCCAGACATATGAAATACCATATCATTCCAAATTAGAAGAACTGAAAATGGCTATGAGTGTTTTCGAATGCTATAATGTTTATAGATGTGATAAGCGAATGTCGCCTGCTATGCGACTTCCAAGTGAGAAAAGTGTGCTATTTTGAGATCAAACAAGAGGCTAATAGAGTCAGGAGGATGACGTTATGAGTAAAAAAGGATATAGCAGACCAGGATTATTTGGATCCATAAACCATTATGATGCAAACGGAAAGAAAGTAGGCGAGAGCCGACCGGGATTCTTTAGTGGTATGAATGATTATGATGCAAATGGTAAGAAAATCGGACATAGTTCTCCGTTCTTCTTTGGGGGTATGAATCATTACGATAATAACGGGCATAAAGGAGGTGAGAACCGTCCAGGATTTTTGGGTGGCTTGAATCATTATGATGACAAGGGGCATAAGCGGGGACATAGCAATCCAGGATTTTTAGGTGGATTCAATCATTATGATGATTAAAAATTATAAAAGGCGGTACAGATATGGCAGATTAGAAGCTGATTGATGAGGTAGTGCAAATTCCGGCTCATCAGAGCACGGTTTCCGATAAAAACTGAACACAGATTCCGCTTGTAACTGAGCGTGTTTCCGGTTCAACTGACCATTCGTTCCATATCGTGTTATAGTTCTTTCGTAGTCCAAGATTGATTACGAAAGGAGGCATTTTTATGCAAGACTACAATACGATTATTGGCTCTATTCAGATGCGTCTGAATAACTGCCCAACTAGATCCGTTATGGATCGGTACAACATCGGCTCAGGTACACTTAACCTTATCATGAGCCGTTATAAAGCATCTGGGATTCCTATAGAAGAACTCCGTATGATGCCACCAAAGGATGTGGAAGAATTATTCTATCCTTGATGTTAGAATATAAATAGTACAAAATAAACATGACCATTTTCGATAAATAGTATATGATAGTCATAGATCAAGGAGGAGAATGGTTATGGCAAAAGGTACAAAATATTCCCAACAGTTTAAAGAGGATGCAGTACAGTATCGCTTGGATCATCCGGAGCTGCCACTTCGCAAAGCTGCGGAGAATCTTGGAGTCAGCGAATCTGCACTGAAAAACTGGATGAAAGCAGCAAAGGAACATAAAGGAGAGGTTCCTACCCGTGGTTCTGGAAATTATGCAAGTGAGGAAGCAAAAGAGATTGCCAGATTGCAGCGTGAATTACGAGATACGAAGGATGCTCTTGAAGTGTTAAAAAGAGCAATCGGTATTCTGGGAAACTGACAAAAGCTCTTTACACGGCTACTTCTGAGTACGTGAAAGAAATCAAATCCCTGCCCGTGAAACGTCAGGTTTCTGTCAGCGGAATACTGAAAAAATTAGGCGTTTCACGTTCGGGTTACAATGCATGGAAGAAACGGGTTCCTTCGGACACGTCTGTTCGCCGTGCAGTTTTAAAAGAAAAAATTCAAAAGATCTACGAGGAATTCCATCAAAACTACGGTGCTCCTAAAATTACTGCAGAATTGCGAAAATCCGGGGAGTATGTTTCCGAAAAAACAGTTGGAAATTATATGCGTCAAATGGGAATCAAAGCCCATTGGGTGAAACCATATATCCAGACAACCATAGATTCTGATTTCAGCCAGAAGCTCAAAAATATCCTCAACGAGGAATTCAATCCTGCTCATCCAGATGCTGTCTGGTGTTCAGATATTACTTATATTTGGACATTTGAAGGATTTGTGTATCTTACCAGTGTGATGGATCTGTATTCAAGAAAAATCATTTCCTGGGTGTTGAGTGAGACGCTGGAGGCCTCCCACGTAGTGGAATGTGTTGAAAAAGCAAAACGTGTCAGAAATGTTGAAAAACCGTTGATCTTCCACTGCGACAGAGGATGCCAGTACGTATCGGAAGCATTTCAAAAAGCAACCAAAGGTATGATTCACAGTCATTGTGGATATTTGTCTCCAAATGAATATGAGGAACAATATCTTGAAAACATCGAGGAGAATGCAATAAAAATAGCAAGTTAAACTTCGCTCAGAACAGAGAAAATTGGTTACATTTAATTTGTACTTTTTCTTGACATAGGATCACTTCGATGCTATCAAAAAGGCTCGTCTTGAAAAAGAAAAGCCGGTAGTAGAAGGCTTTTTGTCGTGGCTTGATCAGCAAAGCCCTATCCGTGGAAGCAGAATGGATAAAGCTGTCACCTACATTCAGAATCGCCGCTCCTATCTGTCCACTTATCTGGAAGACGGCCGCTGCAGTTTTTCTAATAATCTCAGCGAAAATGCGATCCGCCCGTTTACAGTAGGCCGTAAAAACTGGCTGTTCTGCGATACACCAAACGGAGCCCAGGCCAGCGCTATCGTGTACACAATGGTAGAAATGGCAAAAGCCAATGGAGTAAACGTCTATCACTATCTTACTTATCTGCTGGAAAAACTGCCTGATGACAGGATGAGTGATGATGAATTAGAACTTCTGGCGCCATGGAATGAAACTGTCAAAGCTGAGATCGAACGTCGTGCAAACGAATCAAATCAATCATATGTGAATTGTCAAGGTGCTCCGGCTACTGAAAAGTAGTCGGGGATTTTTCTATCATACCTAAAAATTAAGCGCTTACTTTGTTTGTGATCTAGTGGAGAAAGCTATTAAGGTATATGATAAGAAATGAGAATTATTATTGAAGTTGTTGAAAAATAATAAAAAGATGGTATAATTATAAATAAACAAATTTATATATTTATATGAGGGATAGATATGGGATTTGGCTCTTATTTTAGAGATCTGAGAATAGAAAAGCAGATTACTCAGAAGCAGATAGCTGATGTTATTAAGAAAAAGCCTATGCTAGTGAGTAATGTTGAAAATGGTAAAAATGGTCCGTTTTCGGACAATGACTTGAAGAAAATAGTCTCTTTTTTGGAATTATCAAAGGATGAAGAAAGACAGTTATATAAGGAAGCCGCAAAGGCGAGAGGAAAGCTACCACAGGAAATGCAAGCATATATCATAAAAAGCGACGAAGCGTATTACCTGCTCGAAACACTTGCAAGAAACGAGCTTGGAAGCGAGTCTTTGTCTCAAATAATACAAATGGTGGAGGAGCAGATATTATGTTAAAAACAATTGATTTGTTTGCGGGAGCCGGTGGGCTTAGTTATGGGTTTGAGTCAACAGGAGAGTTCTTGATTGTAGCTGCAGCAGAGAATAATAAAAATGCTAGAAAAACATATATTGAAAATCATAAAGGACGTAATGATATCAGATTGATTCCTGATGTTAGAGACTATGATTTTTCGGCTCTTGCATCTGAATTTGACGGGATAGATGTGGTTATAGGAGGTCCGCCATGTCAAGGATTTTCAAATGCAAATAGACAGAAGAATCATATTATAAGCATGAATAATTCTCTGGTAAAAGAGTATTTCCGCGCTGTTAAGGAAATCCGGCCCAAAGCTTTTGTTATGGAAAATGTTAGCATGCTTTCATCGGAGACTCATAGATTTTATGATTCAGCAAAAGATCATGATGTTGTGACGTCACTAGGAGTCCAGATGAGAGAAGATGAGTTGGTACTGGCTGATTCCGATTATAATGGATATAGTCTTATGAACATCATTCAGGCAGATGCAGTCGCAGATTACAAGATTTCGGATGAGTTGTTTCAATTGCTAAATGTACTATATAAAAATAGGAATAGTGAAGAACGGCTTTCGAAGTACATAAAGAATAAATCAAAGCTGATTATTGATAAGATTGCTTCACAGGCAGAAGAAGTGAAAAACAATCTTGGCATTTTAAACTGGATAGTTGATATGATTAATACGGAGCAGATTAGCGCATGTTTTACAGAGTTAGGTCAATTTATTAAGTTTCAAAAAACATTTCGTCTTAAGGAGGAGCTTGATTCTAACGAAATAATATATGAAATAGAAAATGACCTGCAAACAGGGAAGATAATTGCTCGCGTAAAATCCTATTCGGTAATTGAATATGTGAATAAAATATTAGGGGATGACTATAAAAAGAACAGCGGGGTGATTAATTCTTTATGGTTTGGTGTTCCCCAGGAACGAAGGCGATTCATAATGATTGGGGTGCGTTCAGATATTATCCAAGAAAAGGAAATAGAAATGCCGGAAGGTAATGGTGCTGAGATTGTTACGGTAGGGCAAGCAATTGGAGATCTTAGAGATTATGAGGTTGATGAAGAGGATAATGAACCGGAAAAACTTCCCTATGACTCCAGTACGGAAAATCTATCGGATTATGCTAGAATTATGAGAAAAGGATCAGAAGGCATCAGTAATCATATTGTACCGAAGAGTAGAGATAAAGCAAAGGCAAGGTTTGCGGCACTTAAAGAGGGTGAAAATTTTCATAATCTAGATAATGGATTAAAAGATAATTATGCTGTACCGGAAAGAACACAGAATAGTATTTATTTACGATTAGATAGTAATAGGCCAAGTGGAACGGTGATAAACGTTCGAAAGTCGATGTGGATTCATCCAACTATAGATCGTGCAATAAGTGTTAGAGAGGCAGCGAGATTACAATCCTTTCCGGATCGTTTTGTTTTTAAGGGGACAAAAGATGCACAGTATCAACAAGTGGGTAATGCAGTTCCGCCTTTGATGGCAAAGGGGATTGCTGAGACAGTTTTAAAATATTTATAATTGTAGCGCAGGGAATAAAAAACCTGCGCTACAATTATTTTAAAAATAAATTTAAAATAATTTCGATTATATGAGCGAACGAGAAGACGAAATAACTTGATAATTTTATTATATTTATTTGCAATTTGTAATTAAATGAATAGAAGTAATTTTAAAATAACGATAGTATTTTAAAAATAATGTAAAAATGCTTGACACACATAATAAAAGCAGCTTATATTAAATGTAGATACTATGAGTATATCGTATGGAGGTATGGTATGAAGAACGAAGAAACCAAAAGAGAGAAATTTGTAAGAATTGCTGAGGCAAGGACAAACAAGATTATTAATATGATTCAGTTACTGGGAAATTGTTCGAATCAGAGCTTGTATGAGTATTCGCAGAAGGATGTAAATAAGATATTTAATACGATTCAAACGGAACTGGATGAAGCAAAAAAGAGATATAGTAAGCAGGATAGCCAAAAAGGAAGTAAATTTACACTTGATTAACCGCATGGAGGGGTACAGTATGTTTCAGTGGAAGGAAAATTTTCAATGGATTTTTTCTGATCTGGGATCATCAGATAAGGTTGGCGTAAATGAGTCAGGAATAGGGATTTTTAAAAGACAGCCATATAAAGGTCTGGCCAAAGAAATTTTACAAAATGTTACAGATGCAAAAAATCCGGAACTTCCGGATGAAGTACCAGTAAGGGCAAAATTTGAATTGATTTATGTCGATTTAGTGGATATTCCTGGTCACGAAAGATTGCGTGAAGTTATTCATAAGTGCTCGGAGTATTATTCGGATGGTGATGATGGTGAAAAACTGAGAAGTATTCGAGATGCAGCGGATAAATACTTTTCTGGTGATACCAAAGTTCCAGTTTTAAAAATTAGTGACTACAATACGACAGGTTTGCGCGGTGTAAAAGAAGAAACAGGAAGTAACTGGACAGGACTTGTACGTGAGAGGAGTGCTACCAATAAGTCAAATGCTTCTAGTGGTGCTTTTGGTGTGGGCAAATTTGCACCATATAATTTTACATCTGTGAGAACAGTGTTGTATTCAACGAAAACTATTAATGACGAGTATGCGTTTCAGGGAAAAGCTATTCTTACTACATTTAAGGAAGATGGGAAAAACAAACAGAATATAGGATTATTTGCAGATAAAGATAGCGAAAATTTTGATGCTGTTTTCGATGTTAATGATATTGCACCAGTATTTCGAAGAACAGAGACTGGTACAGATATTTTTGTACTTGGATTTGTAAAAGAAGACGAGGATACCTGGGTAGAGCAGTCTGCAATTAGTGTTATTGAATATTTCTTCTACTCTATTTATCGTGGAAAACTTGAAGTGGAAATCCGGGATGGAGAGAAGCGTGTAGAGATTACTCAGAATAACCTTGGGGAAATGATCACATTTTACGAGAAATACTGTAAAGAACATATGGCAGATGATACTGCTTTTAAATTTACAGCACCATCTTATTGGAGGCTATTGCAAGATAGCAGACATAAAATTATCAAGGCTCCATTTGAATATAATGGCAAAAGTATGGGGAATTATGAACTTTATCTTTTGACTGGTGATGATGTTGTTGAAAAGAAAGTATTGGAAATGCGCCAAGCAGGAATGAAAATTAGAGAAGATTGTGCATTTAGAATTCCGATGAATTTTACTGCGATATTTATTGCTACAGGTGAGGGAGCGGCATCACAGGATCCTAAGGATAATATTAGTAGTTTTCTTAGAAAATGTGAAAATCAAGCACATGACGATTGGGCTGCAGATGAATATAAGGAAGAGAAAACGAAAGCAAAAGGAATTATTAATAGAGTACATCAAATAATTCTTGATGCAGTTAAAGCAGAAATGCCTGATTTTGGAGATGAATCAGTTGATGCTTTTGGATTAAGCGAGTTTCTGCCAAACGAAGAGGCAGATGATGATCAAAAAGAAGAAAAGGCGTTTTCGGATTTTAGACCACTTACGTTTGAGATACAGAGCGTGAAAACTGGAAGAAAAAGAAGACAAGCTGACATAAGCATGAAAAAAAATGGAGGTTCAAAGCGTAAAAAGAAGGAAGAAGAACGTAAAAGGAAATACCATAAGAAATCAAACAATAAAAAAGGAACTGGAACCGGAAAAGCTTCTGAAGTATTGATTTCTGGTATAAGGACACCATTTGATAAGGCCACTGGTGAGTATCAAATCTCATTTGTGCTAGATGAAAATGCTGAAGATTTAGTCGTAGGAATCAGAATAGGAAGTGATGATGATAATTTATCAAAAGCTAATATTTCTGAAGCAACCATGAATGGAAAGAAACTTCCTATAAAAAATGACATGATTGAATTGAAGGGTATTCATAATGAAGGTGAGAAAAATATTCTAAGAGTTAAGCTGGAAGAAAAGACGAGAAGAACATTGGAGGTGCGGGCATATGCTAAACATTAATATTAACTATCCGTATCCTGTAATTCGTGAGTATACAGACGATTATCAGAGTACTGAGTTTATCGGCGAACTCAAAGTACTTCTTGAGCCAGATGGATATGCTGTGCATACAAATTTTGAAATAAATAACAAAGGTATTCAAATTTTGCTTAGCAAAAGGATTCTTACATATGCGTTGGAGGTCCAATGCGTATCGACTTGGTTTAGAAAACTGTATCCAATACATGAAAACAGAGTAATCAGACTTGATCCACAGATGATTCACGAAAGAGTTGAGTTGATACCATGTATAGTTGCTGCAACATCGATTGAAGGATTTACAAATGAAGATTTTGCGGAAGAATACCAGGACATGAAGTTTGATTTAAATGCAGGAGACATCATAGGTATAGGTCAGAAAAGAACATTTGATGCGCTGTATCAAAATGATATCATAAAAAATGGTTCCTCCATCGTTGATGTTGGAGGAAATGATAAGCTGAAAGAAATTCAATGTGATTTTTCTCAAAGTACTATTAAGCTCACCTTGCCAGCTGATCAATATGAGAACTATAGAAGCTGTGGATACAATCGATCTAAATACAAGATGTTAAATGCAATACTGATAGTGCCGGCACTGGTAGAAGCAATTGGAATCATTGCAGCAGATGAGAAAGATCCGGAGCATCAAAGTGGTCATCAAAATCGTGCATGGTATAAGACGATTGTAGTTAATTTAAAGCGTTTTGCTGAAAATGATGAAAGAAAGTATTTACAACTACTAGAAAAACCGTTTGCATCAGCAGAATTATTATTAGGTAATAACTCAGCTGATGCACTTAAATTCCTTTGTCAGGTAGAATAGGAGGATGTATGAAATTATACTTTTTAAAACAGAAATCTCTCGATATGCTTGAACAGACTATACCTGATAATCTGAATAAGTACCAAGATGCAGAAACGTGGGTTGATCAATATTTTATTGATAATGACAAGCCTAATTATTTTTTTGATACGGGAATAGAGGTTGATGATTATCAACTTATTTCAGGAGGTCCGGAAACAGATTTCTCTAATGCAAAGATTTTATACGAAGCTTTGCAGGGACATATAAATTTAGTTCAGGCAAGTGATCTTAGATTATGGGCGTATATGGCACATAAACAACATTGGGATTATATGCATACAAGATGGGGAATTGACCTTCCGGATGATGAAGATGAAGCGGAAGAGAATGAAACAAAAAAATCTTCGACAGACAAAGCGATCGATCGTATTGGAACACGTTATTTTTTCAAGGCATCGAAAGGAAAAGCCTTTGTTCGTCAGGGTATAGCACGATTATATTGGAGTGTTTATTTAACTTATGACGAGAATAACGAAAATGGAAATCCTTATGAATATACAGAATATTTTTTTAGCAAGCAGGATATATTCACATCAATTACAGAGCGTTCCTATGCCAGAAATAAGGTACTTGTGTTGGCCGCACTCAAGGAGTTAAAGAAAAATTCAGAACTATCGAGAACAGAAGTACGTGCTTTTTTAGCCAAATTAAATCAAGCGGGTGCTATTACAGTTTTAGATTTTCTTGACAAGACTCAAGCAGAAAAATTATGTGAAAATGTTATGGCTGAAATTAAAAGCATAGCTGTATTAGAAGAAGGTAGCCATTTTAGAGCGGTTAATGATGTTACAGGTAAGCCATTTGGAGCAGAGATGGTGATAAAAAATGGGCAGGTTACAGCTGTAGGAAAAACAATTTCAACGAAACCGAAAAATCTGCTTGGTAAGAAGGAAGGTACAAAGTTTGTCATTTCTGGCAAACAGTATGTTATTAAGGACATAAAGTAAATGAAAGAGAGAAAAGCAATATGGCAGCCGACAGGACAGGAATAAAATGGAGCCGAGAAGAAACTATTTTGGCATTTGATTTGTATTGCCGTACACCTTTTGGAAAGATTAGCCAAGGTAATCCGGAAATTATAAAACTTGCGCATTTGTTGGGACGAACTCCGGGTTCTGTGGGATTGAAGATGCATAATCTTGCTCATTATGATCCTGAATTGCAGAAGAGAAATGTAACTGCAATGGCGCATGGAAGCAAGCTTGATGGCGAAATTTTTTCAGAGTTTTCAAGAGATTGGACAAATTTATCGTATCAAGCTCAGCTTATCCGCGCAAAACTGAAGAATAAGGACATATCAGAAGTAATTGATCTTGGCGATATTGATGTGATTCCAGCTGGAAAATATCGAGATCAGATGATGAAAACTAGAGTAGGGCAGTATTTCTTTAGAATGACGGTATTAAATTCATACGAAAATAGATGTTGCGTCACAGGGTTAAAACAACCAGAACTTTTGGTGGCAAGTCATATTAAGCCTTGGAAAGTTAGTGATGAAAGGACTGAACGCACAAATCCGGCAAATGGATTATGTTTGAATGCTTTACATGATAAAGCATTTGATAGAGGGCTGATTACTTTAGATAAAAGATATAAGATTATCGTCTCCAGAAAGTTGAAAGATACGGAGATGGATTCAGAAACGAAATCCTGGTTTATGGGATATTCCGATCATCAAATTATTCTTCCAGATAAATTCCTGCCCGGAAAAGATTTTATAGAATACCATAATGATGTGATTTTTCAGAGGTAAGAGTGTGGACAATTTAACATCAGAGCAGCGTCGGAAAAATATGCAACATATAAGATCAAAAGATACAAAGATTGAAGGACTATTAAGAAAGGCATTGTGGAAAAAAGGTTACAGATTTCGGAAGAATTATAAAGAATTGCCAGGCAAGCCTGATATTGTATTTACTAAATATAAAATAGCAATTTTTTGCGATGGAGAGTTTTTCCACGGCAAAGATTGGGAAGTGCTTAAGCCTAGACTGGAAAAGAGTAATAATAGTGAATATTGGATTGGTAAAATATCCAGAAACAAAGAGCGGGATGATGAAATCAACAAGAAGCTCCTTTTTCTGGGATGGACGGTAATCCGATTCTGGGGCAATGATATAAAGAAAAATACGGATGAATGCATCCGTGTGATTGAAGAAACCATTTTTGAAATTAAAACAATGGATGATTATACGGAAGAATAATCGTGAAAGGAGCATCACAATGTATAGATTGTGTTTTGGAACTATAATGACTATTTTATACCAAGCACGGAGTCATAAAGTGACTAACAAGTCTATTTGTAATGCTCTTTTTTCGTGCTTTGGAAAAACTAGTTATTAGTTCATGTTAAGAGGACAAAGAAATATGGTAAATCTACACCTTTCTGTAAAATCAATTCTACGATAAAAACATACCGTCTAGACAGCTACTTTTTAAGCTATTATCCAAAAGACATATAATATATAGGCTCGAATGGTGAAAGTGCCCATTTGGGCCTATTATTGTATGAATTCATGTGTTACAACTAGAGCAAGATCCACCCGTGTATTACAGTATTGTCATTTTGACAATATTGTATTACTTACGAGTAGCAGACTTGATGGGGATTACGTCCCCATACCCACGTGAAAATATAATTGCTGGCAATTACATTTTAGCAGATATGCAGGCATATCTGGATAAGAGTCACAGACAACAAAATAATGAAATTTTGATAAGGCATTCACCTGGATAGGTGAGTGTTTTTTTATTTTCAAATATTTAATTAACAGAAAAAATAAAAAAGTTTTCCTCAGGGGGCTGTAAAAATGCCTCTCAGCGTTTCGTATTAATGAAAGGGTATTTTTTGCAGGAAAAATAAAAAATTTTCATCAAGAGCCTGTATTTATGCCCTTCATCTTTTGAATATGTGTAAGGACATTTTTTGAGCCGGCATAAAAATGATTTTTACAACAGTTAGAAACAGAAACGAGGCGAGAAAAGAATGAAATATGAATACATGAAGGAGTCAGAGCAGATGATTCAGTACTTCCAGTTTCCGAAGTTTTTGCTAAAGCTTCGAATTTCTCAAAATGCAAAATTTCTTTATATGCTTTTGTATGACCGAGCGCGGATATCGAGAAAAAATAGCTGGATAGACAAGTATGGAAATGTTTATCTGATTTTTCCGATAGAGGAATTGTCTGCTCAAATCGGCAAATGTAAATCTTCTGTAAAAACAGCATTGAAGGAATTAGATGATGTGGGACTATTGGTTCGCAGATCTGGTGGTTTTTCAAAACCCAATCATTTATATGTAAAAATTCCATCTGATGAGATAGGTTTACAGCCGGTTGACAATAAGTCGGTTGAAAAGATGGCTGTAATAGAGTCGGAAAAGCCCCCATCATCTAGCTGTAAAAATGGCTATGCAGAAGCCGGAAATGTGGCACCTAGTAAAGTAACTGAGAAATATAAAAATAATAAATATCATGAAGTAAATTATTGCTATGGGGAAGGAGAGAGTTTGTGATGAGAGAAGAAGATAGCGTATGTGTAGGCGGTGATGGTTTGCAATACTGCAAAGTCTGTGGGGAAGCGAAAGAAGCATTTTTTCCTAAGGGTGGATTTATGGGGATGAAGAAACATTCCAGGCAATGTGCCTGTGACAGAAAAGCATATGAAGAAGAACAAAAATATTTTAAAGACAAAGAACAACGGGAATTAGTCAGTAGAAATACGAGCATCTGTTTTGACGAGAGCAGAATGGAAGAGTGGACATTTGAGAATGCAGATATGTCAGATGCAGTAATGCATAAGGCAAAAAGCTATGTTGATACCTGGGAAGAAATGAAAAGAAATCATATAGGTTGTTTGTTCTGGGGACCGGTTGGCACTGGAAAAAGTTTTATTGCCGGGTGCATTGCCAATGAACTTCTTAAGCAGGAAGTAACGGTAAAGATGACAAATTTTAATACCATTATTGACGATATATTTCCACTGACAGACAAAACGGAATATATCAATGCATTGGCTTCGTATCAGCTTTTGATTATTGATGATCTTGGAGTGGAACGAAATTCAGAATATGCGTTAGGAATTATTTTTAGTGTCATAGACCGCAGGATCCGTCCAGGACGACCTTTGATCATCATGACCAATCTTCCACTGAAAGAAATAAAAAACGAGACCATGTTAGATAAAAGACGTATCTATGACCGTATTTTAGAAATGTGTACGCCTATGTATGTTGGAGGCACAAGCAAACGAGAAGTGATTGCAAGTATGAAAATGGAGAAAGCGAAAACGTTGTTGAATACAAACAGAGGGGAGGAGGAATGCGAATGAATCATACAGAAAAAACAATACCTGTTTGGGAGAAATATTCTTTAAATGTTTCCGAAGTAGCTGAATATTACGGAATTGGAGAAAAGAGATTGACACAAATCGCAGGTGAAAATGCAGAAGCAGATTTTATTTTGGAAGTTGGTTCGCATATCCGGTTCAAAAGAAAATTATTTGAAGATTATCTGGACACAGCCAGTACAGTTTAAGTGACAGAATAGAAGAAATAGTAATGAAAATAATGTTCATTTTATCTTAGCGAAGAGAAGGTCTTGTGGTATAATGAATAAACCGAGACGGTCTTCCAAGTTAAATGAACATTTGATGAAGGAGACTAAAAAATTATGAGTGAAAAAAGGAGAGATCATAGAGGACGTATATTACACAATGGAGAAATACAGTTATCTGATGGCAGATATCGATTTAAGTATGTCGATGAGATGGGAAAGGAGCGCTGCGTATATAGCTGGCGCTTAGACCATAATGATGCAACTCCGAAAGGAAAGTGCCGTACTTTGTCGCTTCGAGAGATGGAGAAGAAAATCCAGGCGGACCATTTTGAGCAGATTGCAACAAATGGCGGAAATATGACGGTACTGGAACTGGTTGAAAAATATACATCAACAAAAACCGGTGTCAGACCTACTACAGTTGCATGATACGGAACAGTTATCAATTTATTGAAGAAAGATCCATTTGGAAAAAGAAGGATTGATACGGTTCGGATTTCGGATGCAAAATGTTGGCTGATACATCTTCAGCAGGTAGAAAAGAAAAGCTATAGTTCCATCCATTCGATCCGAGGCGTTCTTCGTCCGGCATTTCAGTTGGCAGTGGATGATGACCTGATCAGGAAAAATCCATTTCAGTTTCAGCTAATGGAAGTGGTTGTGAATGACAGTGTGACAAGAGAGGCAATAAGCAGAGCAGAGGAACGTAAGTTTCTACGATTTGTGAAGGAAGATCCTCATTTTTGCAGGTATTATGAGGGAATCTACATTTTATTTAAAACCGGTCTTCGCATCTCGGAATTTTGTGGTTTAACGATTTCTGATATTGATTTCAAGGAGCATACGATCAACATCGATCATCAATTGCAGAAGAAATCAAAAATCGGATATTATATTCAAGAGACTAAAACAACAAGTGGAACGAGAAAGATACCTATGACTGCGGATGTAGAGGAATGCTTTCGGAAAATAATAGAAAAACGAAACCCGCCCAAAGCAGAACCTATGGTAGATGGAAAAAGTGGATTTTTATACTTTGATAAAAATGAAAGTATCTGTTATTCTCTGTACTGGGAGCATTATTTCCAACATATCATTCAGAAGTATAATAATACTTATAAAGTACAGATGCCTGTCATTACACCGCATGTATGTCGGCATACCTATTGCTCAAATATGGCAAAATCCGGAATGAATCCAAAAGCATTGCAATATTTGATGGGTCACTCAGACATCAGCGTAACGCTGAATACATATACGCATATAAATCTTGAGGATGCCAGAGAAGAAATCGCCAGACTTCGGATTGTGTAATTAGGATTTTTAATTGAAAACAGCAAGGTGTAAAATAGAAAAATATACACCTTATTTTACACCTTTTGCGGACGATATTATGCAAATATAAACAAAGTTATGCCAAAAAGCAAAAATTTACAAAGGCTTACAAAGCCCGAAATACCAAGAAAAACTAAGAAATGCAAGGTTATACAACAATGATAAAAGTATTATTTATATGCCACAGCACTCTTTGAAAGCTTCGCCCAAAAGCCAGTAAAATCAAGGTCTGAAAGGCATAGGAGGTTAGAAAATAACCCGAAAATAACCCCTGGGATTTTTGTGCAGATATTATATGTAAATATAGATGATGTTTGGGATGCAACATGATAATGATTAGAAAGTTATAAATATAAAGATTATTAATATATTCATGGATAATTTCACTAGACAAGCATTTTAAGTGACAAGATGTGAAATTATTTCAATTGATGCCATTACAGAAATTATTTTCAAAATAGACATTGACAAAATAACGATATTGCGCTATTCTTGGATTGAGATATGGACAAGATGTACATATACAAAATAGTAGCCTGTCGGTATTATGATGCCGGGTAGGACAGTTGATCTAATATTTTATAAGGAGGACTTTAATATGTCTATCAGAAAAACAATGTATGTAAAAGAAAATTCATTCCGCAAACTTGACGATCCATTCAATGATGTTGCAAAAAAGTATGTATTTTATGTCAAAATTTGTGATGTCCCAGAGGGTATTCCCATGGCAACAAATCCACGCGATCAGAAACTTACATCTGGTGTTGCGCAAGCAATTAAGGAATCTCTCGAAAGCAATGATGGATTTTTTCATTTAAAAAATAGGGGAATCGTTCTTTCCGCAAAAAGTTGTACATATAATAATAAGACAAAAGAAGTTACAATTAATTTCACAGATGATATGCTTCATGGTAATATTGACGGCGGTCATACATATAAGATTGTATGTGATCATCGTAACGCTGGTCTTGATCAGTATGTGCAGTTTGAAGTAATGACTGGTGTGGAAGATATTATTGAAAAATTAGCAGAAGCTCGAAATACGTCCGTACAGGTAGATGAGAAGTCTATGGCCGAACTTCAACAGAAGTTTGATCCTATCAAAGAAGGTCTAGAAGGAATGCCATTCTTCACAAGAATTGCATTTAAACAGAACCAACAGGCATTTGATGATGTGACAAATAAGAGGTTAAAGATGATCGATGCTCGTGAAGTGGTTTCTATCATTAATATGTTTAATATTGATAAGTTTGATGCAATGAATCATCCGATTAAGGCATATTCTTCAAAAGCAAAGATGTTGGAATTATATTTGAATAATCCGGATTCTTATCGTAGATATGTTAATATTATGCCAGATATTTTTGATTTATATGATGCAGTTGAGACAGAGTTTGCAACAGCTTTCAATGAAACAGGTGGGAGATATGGTCGCAAGAAATATTCTGGTTATAAAGATGGAAATATTATCGGTACATCTAAGTTTGGTCTTCATGATATTTATTATAAAATTCCAGATGGTCTTATTTACCCCGCGGTTGCAGCATTCAGATCTTTGGTCGTATTAAATCCGGAGACAGATAAATATGAATGGAAGAATGGTGTGAATCCTATTTCAGTGTGGGATAGATGTAAGTCAAGCATAACCAGCCAGATTATGAACTTTGCATCAGCTATTGGTGACAATCCTAATGCGGTAGGAAAGGATTCTAATATTTGGAATCTTGCATATATGACAGTATTGCTTCAACAAGGGGATGAGTTGAAATGAAAAAAAAATATGTTGTAAAATTGAAAGTGAAAGACGCATTAGAAAAAAGAGAATTGAGTCAGAAGAGGTTGGCAGAGATGTCTGGGATCAGAGAATCTACGATTAGTGATATTGTCCGGGGAACTCGAACAGTGATTAACTTCGAACATCTTTCCAAAATAGCAGAGGCTTTGGAAATAACAGACATTAGAGAGTTAATTGATTTTGAATAATTAATAATTGTATAGCAGTTAAAGAGAGTGCTCTTGACTGCTATGTTTTTTTCGCTATGGTATGGAAACGAGACTAAATAATTTTGTAGTGCTGTATGTTTATATAGTAATTCAGAAATGTATCTTAGACTTAAGAAAGAAAAATAATAAAGTAGAGAGAATGAAGAGAAAATCCATTCAAAATATATATGAATTAGAAAGTTGGTGGAAAGCTTGGATATAAAACAATTAATCGGTGAAGCAACTGAATATGACAAAAAGCTATCTTTGGAAGCGAAGAAACCAAAGAGTTGGTGTAAGAGCGTAAGTGCTTTTGCAAATACATTTGGTGGAGCATTAATCTTTGGAATAGCCGATAATGATGAAATTGTAGGACTTGAGAATCCGAATAGCGATGCTGAGAAAATAAGTGAAATCATTAAGACAAGGATGGATCCAATTCCAGAATTTCGTCTTCGATTTGAACAGGTCGAAGATGGAAAAGTATTAATTTTACTGGATATCTTCAAAGGTGAAGAGACACCGTACTATTATTCGGGTGATGGTGTGCTGGAAGCATATGTTCGTGTTGGAAACGAGAGTGTGAAAGCAACATCAACGGAATTGAAAAGACTGGTATTGCGCGGTAGAAATACATCTTATGATTCACAGATTTCTACGTATAAGGTGGAAGATTTTGCTTTTTCCAAACTCCGGGAAAGATATAAAAAATGGACAGGAAATAGTTTTGATGAGAAAGATCTTATATCATTTGGGTTGGCGAATGAGCAAGGATATCTGACAAATGCCGGAGCCTTGGTTGTAGATGAAAGCCCTATTCGATGGTCAAGATTGTTTTGTACCCGGTGGAATGGTTTAAATAAAAGCGGTGGTACAATAGATGCATTTGACGATGCGGAATATTCTGGAAGTGTATTGTCATTAATTGATAATGGAGAAGCTTTTATTAAGAGAAATGCGAAATTAATGTGGAGAAAGACTGCTAATTCCAGAGAAGAAATGCCGGAATATGTAGAACGTAGTTATCATGAAGCATTGGTTAATGCATTGGCTCATAGAGATTATCTTGTGAATGGCAGTGAAGTGCATATTGATATTTACGATGATCGTATGGAAATTTATTCGCCGGGAGGTATGCCGGACGGTTCCATTATTCAGGACAGAGATCCGCTTACAGTTCCGTCAACGAGAAGAAACCCGGTTTTGGCAGATATATTTAATCGGCTGGGATATATGGAACGTAAAGGTAGTGGATTCGGAAAAATCATCGGCGGCTATGAATTTCAGATCAACTATGATGAAAGTAAAAAGCCGTCTTTTAGATCGGATCGGTACCAGTTTACAGTTGTGATGCCAAATTTGAATTACAATGTCCCTCAGGATGTCCCTCAGGATGTCCCTCAGGATGTCCCTCAGGATGTCCCTCAGAAAAAAGAGAGTAATCCGTTGGAAATTCAAATATTGAATATGATAAAAAAGGATAATAAAATCAGTACAGAAAAAATGGCAATGACGTTAGGAATAAGTTCCAAGACTGTAAAACGTCACATCAAAGATATAGGTATTGTACGATTTATTGGTCGTGGTTCCAATGGACATTGGGAAATAATTGATGATTAGAAATACAACTAAATATTATTAATAGCAAAGCTATAAGATTTCAAAAAATGGAGTCTTATAGCTATTTTTTTTGCGCAAAAATAAAAAATTTCTCCAACACCCTGTAAAAACACCGTTCTTCTTTTGTATATGTGAGAGACAAAAACAAAAAAATAAAATTTTTTGCATTTGCCCACTGTATTTTACCCTCTGAGCGTTTCGTTATATGAGGGCGTAAAAAAGAAAGTATGATGCGGTGGCAAAGAAATTGTTTTCGTGCTCTCGATTGAATCCAGGCCTGATTCATATGGAACAAGTAAATCAGAACAAAAAAAGGATGAAGATGAGATGAACAAAGTGATTTTAATGGGACGGCTTACAAAAGCTCCGAAGATTAAATATTTGCAGGATGATAATAAAACCGCAATGGCGCGATATACGTTAGCGGTTGACTGGAGATATGGAAAAGACCGGGAAAGGGAAGCAGATTTTATTTCCTGCGTGACATTCGGAAAGAATGCAGAGTTTGCAGAACTCTATTTGAAAAAAGGAACCAAAATTGTCATCAGCGGACGAATCCGCACAGGAAATTATACGGACAGCGAAGGAGTGAAAAGATATAGCAGCAATGTTGTTGTAGAAGAACATTTTTTTGCTGAAAGCAAGAAAGCATCCGATACGGATCCAAAGGATGAGAAAGATGGATTTATGAGTGTGCCGGAAGACGCAGAGTTGCCGTTTGAGTAGACAGATCTCTGGAGCTTAAGCGGAAGAGCGTACTTATATACTTTAGTAAGTATGTGCGTCCTCCGGAAGGGTACTTCTTTCTGGAAGCTATTCCAAAAGAAGTTTTCGAATTGCATCCGATGAAGGGGTATCCCTTCCGGCATAGATGCAAAGAAAGGAGGATGGCATAATGAGAGAAGGAAAAAAGCCAATGGCAGTATCTGAAAAGTATATGCTTACGATTAAGGAAGTAGCAGAATATTTTAACCTATATTATTCACGGCTTCGCCGTGAAAGTGGCTGAAAGCCACATAGTTACTACATTTTAACTGAATATTGCCATTCACCTATTAAGTGAATGAAAAAAGAGCATCTATTTGTGGTAAAATTTAGGTGTCCAATCTAAAAAATCTACCCAAAGGAGCCCTTTATGAGTATTGTAAACACCTTATCGCTTGAAAGCAATAGACAGATTAAAATTAATTTCAATGGAGGCGATTTATCCTCCGATACAGGCTTACTTCTCATCAAAGAATTCGTAAGCAAACTTGGCATTGACAGACTTTTCAGTCATTCATTTAAGACCAACGATTCTGCATTATTCAGATATCACACTGATAAGGCAAATCTTCTTCAGATGATATATATGATTATTGCCGGTTACTTTGAAGACGATGCTTCAGATGAACTTACCAATGATCCTGTGTTTAAAACAGTGCTTGAAAAAGACACTTTAGCATCACAGCCAACAGTTTCAAGATTCTTCAATCGTATGGATGAAGACACATTAAATCAGTTTCTTGCTATCGAAAGAATTCTGAGAAAGAGAATCTACAGCATATAGATGCCTGAAGCGGTTGTTCTTGATCTCGATTCCACACTTCTTGAAGCTTATGGCAAGCAGGAAGGCAGAGCCTTTAACTTTCACTATCAGAGTAATGGATATCATCCACTGGTTTGCTATGATGGAATCACAGGCGATTTAATCAAAATCCAATTGCGTGATGGAACCAAATATTCCTGCACAGGAGTTGTTGATTTCCTTCAGCCAATCCTTGATGAATATTTAGCGGATTATCCAGAAGTAACACTCCTGCTCCGTGGTGACAGTGGCTTTGCAACACCTGAACTATATAAGCAATGTGAAGAAAATGGCACCAGTTATGTAATCCGACTGAAAGAAAATAGAATTCTTCGTGACAAAGCATCTTTTCTTGTCGATGAGCTTGATGAAATCACGAAAGAGAACAAAGTTGATTATGCTGTTGTCTATGGTGAATTCATGTATCAGGCAGGTCCATGGCCTTATGAAAGACGTGTTGTCTGCAAAGTTGAAAAGCCTGAGAATCAGATGGTTTACATGTATACCTTCATTGTTACAAATATGGATTCATCACCAGAGTACCTTGTTAAATTTTACTGTAAAAGAGGTCTGATGGAAAACTTTATCAAAGAGAGCAAATCCGGCTTTGATTTTACTTCCGTAAGCAGTCATTCAAGAATTGTAAATGCTAACAGACTCCAGGTACATGCACTTGCTTATAACATATTTAATTGGTTTAGACGATTGGCGCTATCTGCAAATATGCTTAAACAGCGTATTGATACCGTCCGTTTAAAACTGCTGAAGATTGCTGTAAAAGTAATCCACTCAGCAAGATATATCACATTCAAGCTGTGTAGCAGCTGCCCCTACAAAAATGAGTTTTATGAAACGCTGGCAAATATCAGCAGACTGTATGTACAGCTGGAATAGCAACTATTAACGAACCTTGGCAGCTGAATAACTCCTCTAAAAATTGCCACAGGGATTTTATGCCCTTTTGGCAGATAATTTCAGAGTAGTTACTACTGCCAGAATCAATTTTTGAACTCATGGTACAGTTATTTGGTCGAATACTGATCCATGAATAATTCAGGTTTAATATTGGAATCAAGAAAATGAGACGTTTAGCAGAGGATAACGAAGGCGAATTTGCTATTTATATGGGAAATAGATACCTTGTTATAAGAGAACGTTTTGAACAGTACATTGTAAATTTGAGTCATGGAGGGGAGGACGAAGAAGAATGAAAAATCCAAGTCCAGGAGTGAAAAATATAATTACACCGACGGAGGCAATTGATTATTTTGTGCTTAATCGTAGGAAATTTTATGATTTACTGAAATCGGATGAACAGAAGAATTTCCTTGTGTTTTATAAGGAACGCAAGATGATTATTCGCACAGCGTTTGCAAGATATCTGGAAGCGCATCCAGATTTAAGGAGGCGATGTTAAATGGCAAAGATAGGAATTAGAAGAGACTCAAAACACCGAGTGTTACGCAGAGGGGAGTCAATTCGGTGGGATGGAAAATATCAATTTAAATATCATGTAAATGGCAAGGCGCATTTTGTATATAGCTGGCGCCTTGAACCAACAGATAAACTTCCAGCAGGAAAGAAACCATGCGTATCACTTAGAGAACTTGAAAAGCAAATCGGCTACGATTTGGATTCTCAAATGCATCCAGAAGGAAGAAGTATGACGGTAGAGGAACTGGTGGAACGATATCTTTCTACTAGAATTGGCGTAAAACCAAATACAAAAGCCAATTACAATTTTGTAAAGAATCTCATGAAGAAAGAAGATTTTTATTATAAGAAAATTGGCGATGTCAAAACCTCAGATGCAAAGCTGTTTCTGATAAAGCTGCAGCAGGATGGAAAAAGATATAGTACAGTGAAAACAGTCCGGGGCGTATTAAGGCCGGCTTTTCAAATGGCGGTGGATGACGATGTGCTCCATAAAAATCCGTTTGGATTTGAGCTTGCAGGAGTAGTTGTAAATGACAGTGTTACCAGGGAAGCATTAACGCGGGACCAAATGCGAAAGTTTCTTAAATTTGTTCATGATGATAATGTATACTGTAAGTATTATGAAGTTGTGTATATACTTTTTCATACAGGTATGCGTATTTCAGAATTTTGCGGCCTTACAATTAAAGATGTTGATTTAGAAAATCGAATTGTAAATATCGAGCACCAGCTTCAGAGATTATCCGATATGACGTTGGTTATTGAGCCAACAAAAACTTCCGCTGGAACAAGAAAAATTCCGGTAACAGAGGATGTTGCAAAATGCTTTCAAGCCATCATCGAAGACCGGGAGAAACCAAAAGTAGAAAAAGTGGTGGATGGATATACTGGGTTCCTGTTTTTGGATGACAAAGAACTGCCATTAGTGGCAATGCATTGGGAACATCGCTTTAACCACATGGTGAAGCGGTACAACGATATCTATCGGGTACAGATGCCGAATATTACGCCGCATGGTCGAGTTATAATAAGGACAAGTTAGAAAACTCCGGTAAATACAAGGGGTTGCACTAATTTAGTCCTTATTTTTAACTCCCTGAAAAAGGGAAAAATAAGGCAGCGCTGTCATTCCAGAATATGAATTATTACAAATCCAGACTGGAAATGGATTTGTGTAAGACAAGAGTAAAAACAACAGAATTATTGTAATTATAGGACTGAATTAGCTCGCACGGAATATAGATTCCGGTTGTCTAATTCAGTCCTCTTTTTGATTGACGACGATGAAAGGTGATGAAATGAAGTGCTATAATAAAGTTGTAACAGAAGTGGCTAATAAGATATAATCATCTTACAGAGAAAAGAGGAA
>OBXW01000159.1_pt1 | contig 80192 bp, 78 predicted proteins | sample 1495431 | NCBI WGS metagenome assembly OBXW01 (sample SAMEA2580166, study PRJEB22360) | human gut metagenome | biome: human gut; feature: human-associated habitat; material: faeces | place: Denmark | collected 2008/2010 | reverse complement strand
CACGATGGCGGATAACGTCCGCCCAGGGCGACCTGAGAGATAGCGCAGCAGAGAACAGACCGCCTATCGGTTTCGACCGGTAGGTAAGGGTGAAACGGCGGTGTAAGAGACCACCGGGCCACTGGTAACAGTCGGCCGCATGGCAAGCCTCATCGGGAGCAAGGCCAAGCAGAAGGCGTTTGAGGGCTGCTCGCCCGAAGCCTTCGGGTAGGCTGCTAGAGCCTGGCGGCAACGTCAGGTCGAGATGGATGGCCATCCGTGCCTAAGGCACGACAGAACCCGGGGTATAAGAGGTCTCACTCCCTTATCGCATCGACCGATCCCCGTGGCGAAACAGTGTTCAAAACCCGCATAGCCACTATGCGAATCAGCCGTTTCAGACGAACAATTCCTGTGCGATTTCCCGCAGAACTTCAGGATTATGGCCTTTCCTACCACCAGCACTCCAGAACCGTCTTTTACGCACCTCGACATCCAATCCAGCAGTTTTTCTCGCCGTCCGACGTCCCAGCTCCCATGCGGCCTCGGCGAACACGCCTTGGGATTCGGCCTCATCGCACACACGTTGCGCAAGCTGGCGGTCTACACCTTTGCGTTTGAGCTCCATAACTGCTCCCCTATGCCCCATCAGTCGTGATGCGCAGTACCGCACCGCGGACTGGGCGTACGCCTCGTCGTCGATGAGACGAACCCGAATCAGTCTGGCAATCACATCGTCCACTATTTCAGGAGCGTACCCTTTGCCAACGAGTCGCTCCCTCACCGCACCTGACGGACGCGGCGCCGCATCAAGCAACCGGAGGGCGGCCTCCCTGCACGCATCCAGATTATTCGGATCGTCAGGGGTTCGCGACACGCCAACCACGACACGCCCTGCGTGTCGTGCGTGTCGCGCACGCTTCGGCGTGTCTTCTTCATCATTGCGCAAAACCTGTCCGCAGCCGGATTCGATTCGGTCGTCCTGCAGCCGCCCGCCGCAGGCAAGGGCAGGGCCCCCAGCCTCGGACGATACCGGCTGGAGGCCCTGCTGTTCAAGAAATTGCTCGGCACTGATCATACGTCATGCCTTGTCGGCGGTCTTGGAAGACCTTGCCGCGCCCTTGACCGTTTCCGGCTTGGCAGCAGATTTCGCCTTTTCCTCGCCCTTGGCATCCTTCGCCGACGCATCGTCACTATCCTCGGCGAATTGATCGGTAGGCTCAATGAGGCCGAATTCGGCTTTCACCTTATTCTCGATCTCTTCAGTGAGCTCCGGGTTGTCTTTGAGGAACTGACGCACGTTCTCACGCCCCTGCCCCAGTTGGTCGCCACCATACGTGAACCACGATCCAGACTTCTTCACGACATTGACCTGCAACGCCATGTCAAGTACAGATCCTTCTTTGGAAATCCCCTCGCCGTACAGCACGTCGAACTCAGCAGTCTTGAATGGTGGAGCCATCTTGTTCTTGACGACCTTGACCTTGGTGCGGTTGCCCACAGCCTCGTCGCCGTTCTTGATGGTCTGGATGCGACGAATATCCATGCGGACGGACGAGTAGAACTTCAATGCCTTGCCACCGGTGGTCGTTTCCGGATTGCCAAAGAACACGCCGATCTTCTCACGAAGCTGGTTGATGAAGATGGCCGTGGTGCCCGCCTGAGCCAAAGCGCCAGTCATCTTACGCAATGCCTGGCTCATCAGTCGCGCCTGCAAACCGACGTGGCTGTCGCCCATTTCACCTTCGATTTCGGCCTTCGGCACCAATGCCGCCACGGAATCGATGACAATCACGTCAAGCGCTCCAGAACGAATCAGCATATCCGCGATCTCCAGCGCCTGTTCGCCGTTATCGGGCTGGGAGACGATTAGCGAATCCGTGTCGACGCCAAGCTTGCGCGCATAGACAGGATCAAGCGCATGCTCCGCATCGATGAACGCGGCGACCCCACCGTTTTTCTGAGCATTGGCCACCACATGCAGCGCCAGCGTGGTCTTGCCGGAGGATTCCGGACCGTAGATCTCCACAATACGACCCTTCGGCAAACCTCCGATGCCCAATGCCATATCCAATGCCAGTGATCCGGTGGGAATCACCTCGACATCCTGCTCGGGACGATCGCCTAATCGCATGGCTGACCCCTTGCCGAAACTCTTCTCGACCTGCGCAAGCGCCGTATCAAGCGCGGCCTGACGACGCGGGTCGATGCCGTTCGCGGACTTGTTCTGTGCGGCTCCCTTTGCCGCGCTCGTCTGTGCCATGACTACTCCTTCTGCCGACTATGACGAATGGTGGCTTCACCGTAAGGCCACAGCATTCGTTCTTGCAAATCCAACGACCGTTGTGGTCGGAAGACATGCAATCCAACGAGTCATAAACCAACATTCCTTGGAAAATCAACGTTCTCACGCGACTTGAGGAATTTGGAAACAGCCCGTTTATGTTGTTGTCTGTGGATAACTATATCCCAACATGCGAACATCTGTTCGAAAAGGTGTGTTGTATTCGAAAAAACTCAACGAACCGGCATGGGAGGCGCGTTATGATCTTTGCCCCAACGTTGGGAATCCGGGATGCTCATCTGGTCGCATAGCACATTCCAGACCACTCGAGGCTCCTCGCCCGCACTGAGCGCGTCGACCGCCGTCATACCGCCAAGGCGATCAAGTACCTGATCATGCGCCAACGATCGACCATAGCTACGTCCGAGCACTTCCTCAAGCAACTGCCAAAATTCACGTTCCTGCACGCGCCCCAGTGTACACAGACTTGATTTATATGCGAAAAGAGAAACGCCCAGCGAACAATCGCCGGGCGTCATCATGTCATATTCCACAAATCAGGCAGTCACGGAATCAAGATAGTCAGCCACCATGCGAAGCATCTGGGCTGTGGACAACCCCAAGGACTGCGCGATGGACGACAGTAGCTCAGAGCTGGCTTCCTTCTGCCCGCGTTCCACTTCGGAAAGGTACCCCAACGACACACCGGCCTTTTCGCTGACCTCACGAAGCGTCCTATGGTCTCGCGTGCGCAGGTCACGCAGCACATGACCGATGGCCTCGCGCAACGAAACCTCCTTGGCCTCATCAGACTGCTCCGGAGCATGCTGCACAGCATGCGTACGTACACGCTCGGAGTCCTCTTCCTGCCACATTCGCGTCAACGCGGCCTGACGCTCGTCCTTAGCTTTCTTGGCCGCACGAGCACGGAGCACCTGCTGCTGCGCGAACATCACCGCACGCCTCTGAGCCGGTGTGAGTTCCCTGACACGAGCCCCGGCAGCCTGCGCGGTTGCGGGGGCCATAGCCTTGAGTTCCCTCTGTTCTTCGGTGAGTGTCATCGTTTCCATTCATCAGCCCCTTTTTCGTGCGTACGTCTGTCCACTATGGTCAACACTCATCTTTGTAGATTATTCCTGTGAATCCGCTGAAAGCTCCCTCAGTTTTTGCAGAATACAATGCACGACTCCACGCCGTACGCTTTCCCTATCTCCCTGCAGGCACAGCTCGAAAGCCTCCGTTCGCCTGGAGCGAACAGATCCAAAACCGTCCGGCAGGGAACAGCCGACGTAGGCAAGTCCCGCAGGCTTGTCTCCGTCAGGTCCAGGACCTGCAACACCGGTGGTCGACAATCCGACGACACAATCGCCATCCTCCCGCTGCCGGTACAGCCTCGCCGTTCCGAAAGCCATCTGGCGCGCCACTTCGGGATGGACAGCCCCCTCTCGGCGCAACAACTCGGCATCCACACCAAGAATCGACGCCTTGGCGCGAATGTCGTATGTCACGGCGGAGCCAAGAAACACTTTCGACGCCCCCGGCACACGCACGAAAGCATCGGCCAGCAAACCTCCCGTCAACGACTCGGCCGCCGCGATTTTGAAACGATTGGTTTCGCAATATGCAAGAACGGCCGTCGCCAATTCATCGCATTGCGATTGGTTGGCGGCAGCCGTCTGGTTCAAGGATTCAACCATGAATACCCTACTTGGTTTCTTTTCCGGTCTTGTCTGCGGGCTTCTTACGACCGCCGAAAGTATTAACCAGATACTCGCCGCCGGAATACAGGCAGAGAATCAGCGCAAGATAAATCAGCGCGTACGTGATGATGTAGTAGACGGTCATCCACATCGGGATGTCGTTAAACCCTTTCGGAGCCAAGCTCCACATCGGCAGCATCAACATAGCCAGACCGATGCACTGGCAGAGCGTCTTGTACTTGCCCGCCTGGGATGCGGCGATAACCTTGCCGCCCGTGTCGATCACGAAGAAGCGCATGATGGTGATACCGATCTCACGAATCAGGAACAGGGCGGTCACGACCCATCCCAGCACCGGATTACCGAATTCATTGAAGATGGCGGCAACGATTAGTGTGCCACAGGTGAGCAGTTTGTCGGCGATCGGATCCATCAGCTTGCCAAGTTCAGTGACTTGGTTGTATTTGCGAGCCATCCAACCGTCAAGCTTATCGGTGCATGCCGCGATGATGAAGATGACCGCGGCAACCCAACGCATGGTGACGTTGTCCACGCCCCACGCGCCAGCTTTGGCGTACAGCACCAAAAACACGATGACCAAGATGATACGAGAGAAGGTGACAAGGTTCGGCGGCGCATTCCAGCCGTCAAGCAACGATGATTTGCGTTCTTCTTGCTTTTCCATACCGTTCACGTTACCCCGACACTTCTACTTGCTTACCAATTTGCGTTTCATACGAAGCGTTCCCCGATCACATCGCCTCTTCGGAATCCGCTGCCGAAGAAGCTGCCGAATTCAGCGACGAGGTCTCGCCTTTGATGAAGGCGAGCACCTGCGGCAGGTCCTGGGGCTGCACCAACACCTCGCGTGCCTTGGACCCTTCGGACGGCCCCACGATGTCACGCGACTCCAGCAGATCCATGAGACGTCCTGCCTTGGCGAATCCGACGCGCAGCTTGCGCTGCAACATGGATGTCGAGCCGAACTGCGATGTGACCACCAGTTCCGCCGCCTGCAACAGCACGTCCATATCGCCGCCGATGTCTTCATCCGGTTCGATGGCCTTCTTGTCGGCTTCCTTGGACATTTCCTCGATATCTTCGCGGTAATGTGGCTTGCGTTGGGTGCGCACGAACTCCACCGCACGACGGATTTCCGATTCGTCGACCCATGCGCCCTGCACGCGCAACGGTTTGGCCTGTCCCATCGGCAGGAACAGCGCATCGCCCTGACCGATCAGGGTTTCCGCTCCGGTGGAGTCGAGGATGACTCGAGAATCCGTGGCGGACGAGGTCGCGAAAGCAAGTCGTGAAGGAATATTCGCCTTGATCAGACCGGTGACCACATCAACCGACGGACGCTGGGTGGCGAGCACCAGATGCACACCTGCCGCTCGTGCCAGCTGCGTGATGCGCTGGATGGAGCTTTCCACATCGTTCTTGGCCACCATCATCAGATCGGCCATCTCGTCGACGACCACTAGGATGTATGGATATGGGGCGACCTTCCGTTTCGACCCGGCCGGCGCGTGCACTTTGCCTGCACGCACGGCCGCGTTGAAATCCTTGATGTGTCGGAATCCGAAGAATTCAAGATCGCTGTAGCGGGCATCCATCTCCTTGACCACCCATTCAAGCGCCTGCGCGGCCTTCTTCGGATCGGTGATGATCGGGGTCAGCAGATGCGGTATGCCCGCGTAAGCGGACAGTTCCACTCGTTTCGGATCAACCATGATCATGCGCACTTGGTCAGGCGTCGCCCTCATGATCACAGATGTCAGCATGGAGTTGATGAAACTGGACTTGCCGGAACCGGTGGCGCCTGCCACCAGAAGATGCGGCATCTTGGTGAGGTCGGCCGTTACAAAATGACCTTCCACATCCTTACCCACGCCTGTGAGCATAGGGTTCGGATCATTCCTTGCCTTGTCCGAACGAAGCACGTCGCCAAGCACCACGGTTTCACGGTCGGTGTTCGGTATTTCGATGCCGATGGCAGACTTGCCTTCGATCACCGACAGGATGCGCACGTCGGAGCTGGCCACCGCGTAGGCAATGTTTTTCTGCAGATTGGTGACCTTCTCCACTTTCACGCCAGGACCAAGCTCCACCTCGTACATGGTTACGGATGGACCGCGCAGGAAGCCGATGACTTTGGCATCGACGTTGAATTGCTGGAAGGTGACCGTAAGCGCGCGAATCACACGATCGTTCTCCGGCGTGTGCACGGCGTGCGGTGCGCCTTGCTTCAGCATGCCGAGGTCAGGTAGATGGTATGGGCCTTCCGGAATCTCGTCGGATTCATCGGAAACGCCTTCTTCGCTCAAACCGCCATTCAGATCGTCTACGACCTCGTTGGTCGCCGCATCGACCATGACCTGCGTTCCGTTGGATGTGCCGTTCTCATCGATGACCGCCCACGGATCGTCCGCAGCCACGCCGATTGACTTGATTTCACTGGATGGCACCGCTCCAACCATCGCAGGGACGGTTTCTGGAATTTTCGGCATGGTGCCACTTGCAATTCCGATCGGATCTGACGAAAGGGAACGCGCCACAGGCATCTGAGTCATGACGACGGTTCCGCCAGAATCCTGAGCGGAATGTTCGCTGGATGAAATGCTGCGCGGCTGCGAAACACTCTGATATGGTTCGTCAAGCATGGTTTCCGCCGTTTCGCCATGTCGTTCGGCGGCATTGCGAAACGCCTCATCGCCGTCATAGTATTCGAGTCCGCCCTGAGCGCCCTGTTTCTTGGTTTTTGATGATATCAACTGCTTTAAGCGAGAAAACAGCATCGGTTTCTTCTCTTCGGCTGCCGCATCGTCGGTCCCATCATGCGCCGGCACTCCCTCGGCAAAGGACAGCGTGGTATCTCCGATGCGCACCTCATTCGGGAATTGCTCAGTCTCGTCATCGTCCGTCTTATTTGCACCGAAACCAAAACGGGACATCAACGCGCATATTTTGTCGGGAACCTCATCAACCCGCGTACGGGTGATCAGCAACAGCGAAAACAGAATGACGACCGCGAAAATAACGATGGCAAATGCTTTGGAAAGCCCCCATGCCAACGGGCAACCAAGCACGTAGCCGAGCAATCCTCCCGATTTCTGCAGCAGTGCCATATCGAAGCCTTGGATGTCGGACGCAAGCGCCGCGTCAAGTATGGAACAGACAGACCACAAGATCATGGACCATCCCGTCGCCATACGCGCATTGTCGCTTTTGCGCTGGGTTTTATGCATAAGGCTGAACACCACTAGCATTAGGAAAACCGGCAAAATGATGCTCATCAGGCCAAACAATCCGGAGGCCATGGCATGGAGCGCCCGGCCGAACGCACCTTGCACCCGGAACCATTCCGAGGCGCAGAACAGCACCGCGAGAATCACCAGAACAAAACATGCGATGTCGCGCCTGTACTTGGTCAAGACGCCCATCACTGGCGATGGTTCGACCGCGTCCATGACCTTGGTCTCGCCGGAACGGGCCTTGCCAGCGGATCTTTTGCCGCTGGATTTCGTGTTGGAAGATGCTGTTCGTGCCATAACGGTCATGATTTTACCCATGGGATGAACCATGACATGTCATTTCCTCGAATCGCACACATTTTCTAACTTAAGGCAGAGGGGAGGCATGATACTGCGAATGAAACCCCGTTGCCGATATGGCAGCGGGGTTTCATTTCAGGCGAGGTCTCCGAGATGATGCTGAGTGTAGGCGTCCGCCTGCACGTCTATGGCGTCGTAGGCGCCTGCATCGGCATGCTCGATGATGGCCATCGCATTGTCTAGCAGCGCCGGATTGAGCGCTTGGAGCCAGTGGATGCGCGGGTCACGGCCGAACCATCCCATCTGTTTGCGTGCCAGACGCTTCGTTTTCTGTGCGATGTCCATGAACGTGTCGTTCAGGTCACGCAACCCGTCCAAATAGTCGACGACCTGCTGGTAACCGAGCGCTTTGGCTGCGGTGATGCCCAGTTTGGGGCGTATGCGCTCCACTTCTTCGATGAATCCGCCTTCGAGCATCTGCTTGGTGCGAATGTCGATGCGACGGTCCAGTTCCTCCCGAGGCAGATCGAGACCGATTTGCACGGTAGGAATGACGTACCGATAGTGCGGAAGGCTTGCCGAATAGGGACGTCCCGTCACTTCGATGACTTCCAGCGCGCGGATGGTTCGTCTCGGATTGTGCGGGTCCATGCGCGCCGCCGCTTCGGGATCCTTGGCCTTCAGCTCGTCGAACAGCGCGCCCGCACCTTCGGCTTTCTCCCGTTCCTCAAGCGCCTTGCGTACTTGCGGGTCGGTGCCGGGGAAGGAGATGTCGTCGATAGCCGCCCGTGCGTACAGGCCGGAACCTCCAACAAGGATCGGACGCACTCCCCTGGCCTGTAGTTCGGCTATTTTCTCGCGGGCGAGCTCTTGGAACCGCGCCACGGACATGGCATCGTCCGGTTCGATGATATCGATGAGATGATGCCTGACCTGCGCCTGCTCCTCAGGGCTCGCTTTGGCCGTACCGATATCCATGCCCCGATACATCTGGTATGCGTCGGCGTTGATGATTTCCGCCTGTTCGCCTTTGCGCGCCAACGCTTTGGCGACGGCAATGCCCAACCCGGTTTTGCCGGATGCGGTTGGACCGACAATGGATACGACCTTACGCTGCAAGGCAGGATCGGCATCCCCTGTTTTGCCTGTTGTTTCAGAAGTCTCAGTGTCGAACGGCATAGGTCTGCCCCGCCTTCAAATCGGGATCGGCGATGAGATTGTGGCGCCCCGCATGGGTGATGGTGGCGGTCACGAAATCGCCTACCTGCGGCATTGGCTCGCCTTCGGGCACACCGACATGCACGAGCACGCCGGTTTTCTCTCGCCCGGTGACGCGATGGGTTGCGGCATCCTTCTTGCCGGATGCGCCGGTGACCATCACTTCGACGTCACGGCCTTCGAAGGTTTTGAGATTTTCTTCGGTGATTCGTTCCTGCAATGCCACGAGTCGTTCGAACCGGTCTTGGGCCACGTCGTGCGGCACCTGCTCCATTTCGGCGGCCGGAGTGCCTGGGCGCGGCGAATAGATGAAGGTGAATGCGGACGCGAATCTCGCCTCTTCCACCACGCGCAAGGTTTCCTGGAAGTCCTCTTCGGTTTCACCCGGGAAACCGACGATGATGTCGGTGGAAATCTGCGCATCCGGCATTGCCTCACGAATTTTTCGCAGAATGTCAAGGAACTTCGCGGAACGATACGACCGGCGCATGGCGCGCAGGATTCGGTCGGATCCGGACTGCAGCGGGAAGTGCAGCTGGTGCATGACATTGGGCGTTTCGGCCATGGCTGCGATTACGTCGTCGGTAAAGGCGGCGGGATGCGGCGAAGTGAATCGCACGCGCTCCAATCCTTCGATCTCACCGCATGCGCGTAATAGCTTGGAGAAGGCGAAACGGTCTCCGATGCCGTAACCGAACGAGTTCACGTTCTGGCCGAGCAGCGTGACTTCCTTGGCTCCTTCATCCACGCACTGGCGAATTTCGGCAAGAATGTCTCCCGGGCGACGATCATGTTCCTTGCCTCGGGTGGTAGGCACAATGCAGAATGTGCAGGTGTTGTTGCATCCGACGGAGATGGCCACCCAGCTTGACACCTTCGACGCACGGTCGGTGGGAAGCTGGCTTGGGAAGTAGTTGAGCTCCTCTTTGACCTTGACCTGGGCATGGCCTTCGATACGTGCCTGATCGAGCAGCTGCGGCAGTGAGCCGATGTTCTTCGTACCGAACACGGCATCGACCCACGGCGCCTTTTTGGCGATTTTCTCACGGTCGAGCTGTGCCATGCAGCCGCCGACGGCGATCTGCAGGTTCGGGCGCTGGCGCTTCATTTCGGCCCACAGGCCGATGGTACCGTACATGCGCTCCGCCGCGTTTTCTCGCACCGCGCACGTGTTCATGACGATGAGATCCACGTCATGGTCGAGGTATTGTCCCTCGGTGGCGGGCACGTAGCCGTCCGCTTCAAGCACGCCTGAGATACGTTCGGAATCGTGCACGTTCATCTGGCATCCGAGGGTGTGCACATAGAACACGCCTTTGCCTCTCGTGGCGGTGTCTTCTGCGGTAGGTTCCGCGAGTTTCGAGGCGCGCTCCGCCTCGGTCATCATGTCTTCGTTCATAGTGTTCCATGCTATCGGCAGGGATTCCCAGCACGCGCCGTACTGTGCTTGGCATGTTGAAGGATTGAAGGAATAACGTTTTTTCAGCGCTTTTCCAGTTTTCCACGCCCCTTTTGGGTACACTATGGAACCGTGATACTTGATAGACAGAGCCGCATCAATACCAGTGAACTGCAAGCGCGATTGAAATCGATAAATTTCGACGATGGTTCGTTGCCATCCAATCAGATCACCGAGTTCATCGATCAGATGCAGGTGTACGAGGGTGCGATGTATGAGATTAGCACCAAGTTGGAGATTCTTGATTCCGAATTCCAGGTACGTTTCTCCCACAATCCCATCCATCACATGGAACGCAGGCTGAAGTCCATCAATTCCATTCTCGGCAAGCTGGAGCGTAAGGAGCTGCCGCTGACGGTGGAGTCGATCAAAGACAATCTGTTTGATGTGGCCGGCATTCGCGTGATCTGCAATTATCGCGATGACGTGTATTCAGTATCGAATTATCTGTCTGCCCAGAACGATATTCAGGTGTTGCGCGTGAAGGATTACATCAAGAATCCGAAGCAGAATGGTTACCGTTCGCTGCATGTGATTTACGCGGTGCCTGTTTTTCTGTCTTCCGGACCGCATTACACGCCTGTGGAGGTGCAGTTCCGCACTATCGCCATGGATTATTGGGCGAGTTTGGAGCACGCTCTGCGCTATAAGACGGATCTGCCCGACACGAAGCTGTCGGAGCATTCGCAAACGCTGCTTGATTGTGCGAGGAGTCTGCAGAATATCGAAACGCAGATGCAGAACATCCACCGCGACATTAATGGCGCGCCTCAGGCTGGCGAGGCCCCTAAGGCCGATTGACGTCCGCCTGCCTGCATTTGACCGCGTGCAGAAGCTGGTCGATGGGCAGCTGGGCAAGTATGGTGCCCGCGAAGATGAGCGCACAGCCGATATAGGCTCGGGTGGTCATGATCTCGCCAAGCAGGAGTGCGCCGCCGACCGCGGAGAAGAACGATTCGAGCGACATGATCACGGACGCTCTGGTCGGGGTCACAAGTTGTTGCCCTACGACCTGAAGCGTATAGGCTACGCCAGCGGAGCAGACGCCCGCGTAGACGATGGCGATCCAACTTTGCGCGGCACCGGCCCAGTCGATGGATCCTTCGATGATAGAGCCGATCCAACTGAGGATCGCGGTGGTGGTGATCTGCCCGAATGAAAGCAGGATGGGGTCCATGTCTCGCCCGAAGGTGTCTATGACGAGGATGTGCCCAGCGAAGAGAACCGCGGTGAACAGCAGCACCATGTCCGCCAGGGTGATGGATCCGAATCCGTCGGTGACGCACAGCAGGTAAAAGCCGATAACGGAGATGGCGACGCTGATGACGACGCTGAGGTGCACTCGTCGACGCAGTATGACGAAGGCAAGCAGCGGAGTCATGACGATGTATAGCACGGTGATGAAGCCAGATCGTCCCGCCGATCCGGAGTAAAGGATGCCGTATTGTTGGACGGTGCTTGCGGTGAAAAGCACGATTCCGCAGATGATGCTGACCACGATGGGATTGCCGGCCCATTTCGGCATGGCGACGATTGCGCCGTTGCCGAGGGTGATGGACGGTTTTCCCTGGGTTTCACGGCGTTTACGCTCTTGTTCCGCTATGGTGCTGCGGCGAACCCAAAGCAACGGTATCAGCGAGATGGATCCGAGGGTGAATCGGGTGGCTCCGAAGAACAGCGGTGTTGTGGAGTCCATGCCTTGCACTTGCGACACGAATGCGAATCCCCAAATGAGGGCCGCCAGTACGAGGCACGCCATGCCGCCAATCTCTTTTCTCTGCATGAGCACCCACCGTAAAGCATGTCTTTGACCAACGGATAAAGCCTGGCCACATTCTGGTCAGGCTTTATCCGTTACGTTGACCGAGGAGCAATTCCGAGGACGCTCCGTCATTTGGATTTCAGTCGCGATTGCCAAGGAGTTGGAGAATATACATGAACATGTTCACGAAATCCAAATACAGATTCAGCGCGCAAAGGATGGAAACCTTCTTGACCATTTCGGGGCCTTGGGCGGAATACTGTTCAAGCATCGCGCGGGTGGCTTGGGCGTCGTAGACGGTCATACCAGCGAAAAGCAGAAGGCCGATGGCAGAGACGATCATGAGGGTGGTGTTGCCGGGGGCGAAGATCATGAGAATCACTTCGGCGATGATGAGCACGATGAGACCGACGAAAAGGATGGGGCCGGCCTTGAGCATGTTGATCTTGGTGGTGCGTCCGAACATGGTGAGCGCGAAGAAGAAGCCGGCGCACAATGCGAGGGAAATGCCGATGGTGCCAAGATCGTAGGCCATGAAGATGGTGCTGAGGGTGAAGCCCATGAGCGCCGCATACACGTAGAACATGGCGTATGCGGTGGAGACCTTCATTGTATGGATGCGCGCGCCAAGGTAGATGGCAAGCACGATTTCAATGATGGCGGGGGCGAAGATGCCGATGATGCCCGTGGTTTGGATGAGTGCCAGGTATGCGCCGCTCATTTGGGTGATGATGGCGACCACGGCGGTGACGATCAAACCGAGGGTCATGTGCGTGTATGCGCTGTTGACGGAACTGCGTTCGGCCTGCTCGTAGGAATAGGTGGCCTGCACGTTGACCGCGGCGGTACCGTTGGGCGCGTAGGCGTATTGCGGCTGCGCATTGTACTGGTTGTACTGTTGGTTGTACTGGTATTGATTGTTGAAGCCGTTATTCTGGGCGTTGTTACCCTGGGGCTGCTGACCGAATGCCATAATCGCTCCTTTTTGCTCGATTGCGCATCACGATACGGCATTTTCCTGACGATTTCATGAATATTGGCTTAATCTCGTATTTTCTTCAAAGCCCGCATAGGTTTCGCGTTCGACACGGGGAGTGTGCCGGACGCGAAAGACTGGGACATGCCATGTCAGATGGCGAACTTGTGCGTCACTTTGGCGGTGTCGAGTTCCTGACCGTTTTGGAAAACTTTCGGACCTTCCCCCGTCGACGTACCGGTACGCACCAGAATCTGGTGCACCATACCGATGATGGCGTGCGCTAGTTTCGCCTGTCTGGCGCAGGCATCTTTCGCGTCCCAACAGTATGCGCAGGATAGCGCACCTTATTTATGGATGATCCTATGCGCGCTCGTTGCGATTTCTTCGGGCTTGATCCTTCTGTCCCGCAATAGCCACCCGCAGGCAGTGTTCTGGACCGCATGCCTACTGGTGGTGGTGCTCCCCTTCGATTCGCTGATCGTGCTTATGGCATTGACTCCGCTGCTCGCCAGGCGTCAGGATGTCAAGATGACGCTTCGTTCCGTATTGACCGCAGCGGCGGCGACCATCTGGTCCCAGGTGCGCGATGCGTTGCAGTCTGCCGAATTGACCCGCGATTCGCTGTTGCGGTTGATTGGTGACGTTCGTGCCGCGGGCATGCGGATCGACACGTGGATCGATATTCAGCAGTTGGGCCAGTTAGATGATTCCATCAGCATGATCGCGTATCGTGTGGTGCAGGAGGGGCTCACCATGAAGCGTTTTGTCAAGTGCTTTTTTGAGTTATTGACGCAAATTATCGTGAAAGTGCGAAAGTGCAAAGTGCAAAGGGTCTGCGTTTTGCACTTTCAGCTTGCGGGTTCGGGGGGCTACTCCTTCTTGATGAAGTTGTACCATTGAACCGCCCACGCGCCTTGCGCCTAAAACCGCGCTCATGTTGCGCTTGGCGTTCTGCACCGTTCTCTCGGATATTCCGGCTTCGGCTGCGGCTTTTACAATGTCCTCGCTGACAAGCTCTTTCCCGTCTGCAAGCAGGTCAAGTATCAGCCTTTCAGCCTGTTCGGTTTTGGTGGCACTGTTGCCGCCCGCGCCGGACAGCAGCTCGTCGGCGGTGATGTCATATTCGCCTACCCACGAAAAGACCGTTTCGGGGTCAAGACAGAACGCCATCGGCTTGCCCTCCGGCGCAAGAGAAGATTTGTCATGCACGATTACCCGGATATTCGGCTCACGCTTCACGCACCCGATCAGCAAGACGCTCCTTGCTGCGGCGCGAAAGTCGATAGAACCTAATCCCCGGTATGCGCTCTGCCCTCCGGCTGATTTGTTTAAGTGTCCAATAAGCACAACGGCGCACCCGGTACACTCCGCAACATCGGCAAGGCGGCGGAACATGGGGCGCACTTCGTTTGCCCGGTTCATGTCGGTTTTTTCGCCCATGTACGCTTGTATGGGGTCAAGGATAATCAGACGCGCCCCGTTCTGTATGATTGCTTTCTCTATGCGCTCGTCGGACAGGGTAAGCTCCCGTTTTGCTTCATCAATCACAAGCACCCGGTCAAGGTCTGCGGCAGCTTCTATCAAGCGGGGCTTGACGGTATCGCCCAAACCGTCCTCGGCGGTCTGATAAATCACTTGAAACGGCTGCATGGGCTTCATGCCCGGAAGCGTCCCGCCAGTGGTGCAGGCAGCGGCAAGGCGCAGCGCAAATGTGGTCTTTCCCTCGCCGGGGTTGCCCTGTACTATGGTTATTTTCCCAAAGGGGATATACGGTTTCCATAGCCATTCGACGGTCTGTGTGTCAACCTCGCTCATGCGGATAATCTCAACGATTTCCTCCTGCGGTGGCTCTTTCAAGCCGTAGACTGCTTCCCGCAAAAACTTTCCGTCTGTGATTTCCGCCCGGTGCTGCAACACCTCGTTCCAATCCTTGAAAAGAGGGATAAGCCGGTGGACGGCGCAGCCCTCCGGCATGAGCTTCACGAGGCGGCTGCAAGCGTCGTTTCCGGCTTCGTCGCTGTCAAGGCAGAGATAAACGGTCTTGATGGCCGGCGGTTGGGCTGCGCCTTTTCTCCTGTCAGCAGTTCAACGGCTTCGGTGAAGCTCTTGCCGAAAACTCCATGACAAAATCAACGGGGCCGCCGCCTTTGCTTTGGCTGTGGCGATACCATTTGTTTCCCCGGACGGTCAGGCTGTCGTGCCGCGTCCAGCGGTATTCCTGTCCGGCGCGGGTAAGCTGCTCGCCCTGTGATTGCAGGAACAAAACAAGGTCAGCTTAGTTCGCCCGGTCTATCTGTTCTTGGGTGTAATACATAAGTTTTGATACCTCGCTTTCTATGGTTGAATTGTTCATAGTTTTGATGTAGAACGAAACCGAAAAATCGGAAGTTAGTGAGGTGTCGGATTGTGAATGAAAGAGAAAGAATTATTCACTTATGGTTTGAAATGTGGCTTACAAAACAGGATTTAGGTATTGATAATATTTTTGCAGAAGATGTAATTTATACTGAAAGTTGGAGTCCAAAATATAATAACCGTCAAATCGTAAAGCACTGGTTTCAGGAATGGAATACCCGTGGCAAAGTCGTTGCTTGGGAAATCAAACAATTTTTCCACAAAGGAAATCAGACGATTGTGGAGTGGTATTTCAAAAATGAAATGAACAATGGGAGCATAGAGGAATTTGATGGAATTTCCCTGGTTGAATGGACAAAGGATAATAAAATAAAATCATTGAAAGAGTTTGGTTGCAATTTGAATAATTATAATCCTTATGAGCATAGTGACTTGCCCGAATTTAGGGACGAAAGAGCAAGTTGGTTTTAATATTAGGAATCAATAGCGTCCATTTTATCGGAAAACATTTAGGACGGACAGGCAAAGCAATGCGCGTAGACATGCGCTTGGAACGCCGGTGACGTTGCAGGTCAATGCGAATCCTTCACAAGGAGTGCATGTGCATGTCAGCAATCCGACGATATCGCAATCTCATCCCGATACGGCAAATCCAAGGAAGGGGGCTGGACTTCCCAGTTTGGCGGAACGTGTTCGGAGAGCTGGTGGAGCATGCCAATATGGTTTTGACCAACATAACGTCTTCCACCTTGATGTGCGACTACCATGGGTTGGGTGAGCACCGAGCGTAACCATGACGAGCAGCCGATCACCGTCGGCGTGATTGATGATGATCCGATGATCTGCCAGATGATGCGTTTGATTTTGGAGGATTATTCCTCCGGACGCATCAGCGCTGTGTTCACCTGCACCAGCAACAGACTCAGTCCCGACGTGACGAGGCACGCGCCATGCTCGACGCTTTGCCGGAGTGCGAACGTGAAGCGGTCATCCTCGCGGCCGAAGGATTCACAAATGCAGAAATCAGTGAAAGAATGTTCATTTCCGAACGCACGGTCAAAGCGCATCTTTCATCAGCCGCAGACACACTCTACATGGGCCGCGTGCAAATGGCCCGCCTAGTGGAACGCGCCACCCTGCCGCCACGACTATGACATCACACACTCGTACACTTGAACACAGAGCAACGCAACGAGGGGGAACGCCATGTCAATCAACGCAACGGAAAAACCATTAGGCAAGATTTTCACTTCGGATTACCGATTCGTCATCCCATCATTTCAACGCGCGTACACCTGGCAAACAGAAAACATCGCGCAACTGGTCACCGATCTGCAGGATGCATGTCACAATCCAAGCACACCGTATTTCCTCGGATCACTAATCCTCGTCCGTGATGGACAAACCAAATACCAGGTCATCGACGGGCAACAACGCCTCGTCTCACTTTCCATCATCATTTCCGTACTACGAGAACTGGAAGATGACCCCGAACTCATCGAAAGCCTCAACGACCTCATCGTCGAACCAGGAGACAAACTACGCGGTATCAAAGCCGAGCCGCGCCTCAAACTACGCGAACGCGACACCAATTTCTTCCGCATGTACGTGCAGGAGGGAGATCTGGAGGGACTGTTCGACCTGCGCGACAACGACATCGAATCGCACGCGCAACGCAACATCGCCATCAACACCAGACAAGTATTCGACGAACTCGCGAAAATGCCAACCCAAGACCGCCGCGCATTCGCCTCATATCTCGTCAACGAAGTCACCCTCGTCATCGTAACCACCGATGACCTCGCCGGCGCGCACCGCATCTTCGACGTCATGAACATGCGCGGAGTACCCCTCACCGCATCCGACGTATTCAAAGCAAGAACCATCGCGGAAATCTCCCCAGCCGCACGCAACGCCTACGCCTCCCGCTGGGACGACATCATGGACCCGCTCGGCGATGACGCACAAACACTTGAAGCGTTCTTCAGCGACATCCACCTCATCATCTCGCATAAAGCCGTCTGCACGCAACTGCTTGAGGAATTCCACAAAGACGTGCTCAAACCATACGCCAAGAAACAGAACGTCATCTCCTTCATCGACGATCTGCTAGCCCCCTACGCTAACGCCTGGCGCATCATCGACCACCCGACCGACGCCAACCTGCCAGATGACATCATCGGCCAACTCGTCGCACTCAACGACTATCAGACCACCGACTGGAAACCGGTGGCCATGTGGGCGCTCGTCAACTCCATCCGCAACCTCGGCAACCCCGGCACACGCATATTCTCCACTCCAGGCACACACGCGCCAACAGCCACACGCACCTCGAAAAAAGACCTCGAAGAACCACAGCTGCACGACCTCGAACGACTCCACGACGTACTCGTGGCCCTGGAACGCGCAACCGGCGTAGATAGTCTCAACAGACAAAACCCCACTCAGCCGCCGCACACGCTCAGCCAGCACCATCCGCGACCTCGACAAAAACCACACCATCCAACAAATCCGAGGACTGCTCATCACCGACGAAGACCGTCGCAGCGCGCTCGCCCACCTGCGTGGCGAGTTGCAGACCAGTCCCGCCATGAGGAAACTGCTGCTGGTACGTGCCAACGAGCAGCGGGCCGGGCATCGTATCATCCGTCCACGTAGCCTCAATGCTTTGCCGATCATGCCGGAGCAGGTAGTTTCCGATTCATCGTTCGCCACATGGCCTGAAGCGACGCGCGACCATTGGGCCAACCGCATCGGCAATCTTGCGCTCAGCCAAGCCAACGACAAGCAGATTGCAGAATTGGTCTCTTATGAGGACCGTCGTGACCGCATGCTGCTGTCTCCGAGTTCCAAACGATTCCCACTCACCGCGGAGCTGGCCGACATCGCGGACTGCACGCCCCAAACCTTGCAGTATCGACAGGATGAGACCGTTCGTCTGATCGCCGACTATTGGAATATCCGCTATGATGCCGAACGCAATGATCTGTCCACGCTCAGCGAGGAATCGTTGAGCGTTAAGGATACGTCCACCTCGCCGACGTCCAAACGTGTGTCCATCGCGCAGGTGCTTGAGGCAGGTCTGCTTATTCCCGGCGAGACGCTGGTGTGGGATCGGCCTCGCAAGGGCGAACGTTGGGTGGCGACCGTCACCGCGGAAGGCAAGCTGCGCATGGATGACGGCAACGAATATTCCACGCCGACCGCGGCCGCACGCGCCGTCGGCGGCAGTTCGGCGGGATTGACCGTATGGAAACGCACGTCGAACGGCCAAAAGCTCAGCGACGTGTGGAAGACCTATCGTCTGCGCACACGCTGAGGCCGGTGTCCGTTGGCCGCTTGCGTGGGTTTGCCATTGGCCATCGGAGAGAATGGAATCATCATCGAACAACGGCCGCCATCGTCGGTGGAACATGTGAGTAAGGAGTTGCTATGAGCGGGCATATGGAACGCGGTACTGATGAGCGTTTCGGTAGCGCGGTCAAGGTGTCGAAGCTGGTCAAACGGTATGGGGATATGCTTGCGCTTGACTATTTCGACCTTGACGTGCGTGAAGGTGAGATTTTCGGTTTGCTTGGCCCGAATGGTTCAGGCAAGACCACTGCGATTAATTGCATTCTCGCATTGCTTACGTTCGATGAGGGTACGGTGCGCGTGTTCGGCGAACCGATAGGCCCGACCAGTTATGCGCTGAAACGTCGCATTGGCATTGTGCCTCAGAATGTTGCCGTGTTCAACGAGCTGACCGTTGAGGAGAATATCGATTATTTCTGCTCATTGTATGTTCCCGACAGGGCTCGTCGCCATGCGATGGTTGAGGATGCGCTGGATTTCGTGGGCTTGCGCGATTACCGCAAGTTCCGTCCGTCGAAACTGTCGGGAGGTTTGCTTCGTCGATTGAACATCGCATGCGGTGTGGCGCATAAGCCGGATCTGATTTTCTTCGACGAGCCGACCGTTGCCGTCGACCCGCAGAGCCGCAATGCGATTCTGGAAGGCATTCAGCGGCTTAACCGCGAAGGCGCGACGGTGATTTACACGAGCCACTACATGGAGGAGGTCGAACAGATCTGCGACCGCATTCTCATCATGGACCACGGCAGGCATCTGGCATTGGGCACTGCCGACGAGTTGAAGACGATGATCGACACCGGCGAACGTATCAGCGTGGAAACCGATGACTTGGGCGGTACTCACGATGAGTCCGGCATAAGGAAGACGTTGGAAGAGCTGAGAGCGCTGCCATGTGTGGTCGGCGCCGATTATGACGGTCACGAATTGACGGTGCGTTGCCGCAGAGGCGACCACAATCTTCTTGACGTGCTGACGTTGCTGAAAACCAACGGCACGAATATCGGGCATCTTTCCTCTCGGCAGCCGACGCTGAACGACGTGTTCCTCGAGCTGACCGGCACCGCGTTGCGCGACTAGTGGAAACCATAATCTGAAAGGTTTGGCATTATGCTGCAGACACTGCTGGTCAATCTGAAACTTCATTTCAGGGAAAAGTCGTCACTGTTCTGGCTGTTCGCTTTTCCCATCATTCTGGCGACCATGTTCAACGGCATGTTCGGCAATATCGCAGAAAGTTACGAATTGCACACGATCGATGTCGTCGTGGTCGACAATGACGATTGGCGTGCCTCCCCTGGCGCGCAAACGTTGGTTGACGGCATTTCGTCCGGCTCCGACGGCGATCATGAAAAGGCCGATAGTGGTGATGGTGCCATGCCAAAGCTCATCACGGCTACGAAAACCAGCTCAGTGCAGGCCGCGAATCAGCTGCTTTCCGACGGGAAGGCGCAAGGCGCGCTATCCGTCGACGGCGAAGGGAAACTGCAGTTGGCCATTTCACAGGCCACGCAATCGTCCGTCACGGATGTGATGGCATCAAGCAGCGGCTTGGACATTTCCCTGACGGTATTGGGCAATATCGTGGACTTGTACAATCGCAACACCGACGTGGTGGTCAATGCCGTGCAGCATAATCCGTCGGCTTTGCTGGATGACGCATTCACCGGCAGTATCGGATCGTCAAGCGGGTTCACGAAAGAAATCCAGTTGACGAATTTCAAACCGAGCAGCACCGCACGCTACTATTACGCGCTGCTTGGCATGGTTGCGATGATGGCCATGAATTTAGCCGTGAACGTGGTATCGATGGCGCAGGCGAATCTTTCGGCGCTTGGCATCCGACGTTCCGTCGCTCCCCTGCCGAAATTGCAGCAGTTACTTGCCGGTTTTCTTTCCAGCTGGATCTGCTCGTTCCTAAGTCTGACCGTGGACATGCTGTACATCCGTTTCGGTTGTCAGATCTCCCTTGGCGGCCGTGAATGGGCAGGTTTGTGCGCATGTTTGATGGCATCGTTCGCCACGAGCGCGTTTGGCACATTAATCGGCGCATTGCCGGGTATTCCCGCAGGCGCCAAGCAGGGATTGTGCACGGCTCTGGCTTGCATTCTTTCACTGTTTTCCGGTTTGTATGGTTCGTTCGCCATGGCTCTGAGCGATCAGATAGCGCAGCACGCGCCCATATTGAGCACATTGAATCCGGCACAGCAGGTAACGAACCTGTTCTACGACATTCTGTATTACGACAGTTTCCGGCCGTTCCTCACCACGGTGGGCGTGCTGGCTGCAATGAGCCTGGTCTGCCTTGCTGTGGCGACCGTTCTGTTGAGGAGGCAGCGCTATGAACACCTGTAAAGCCGCGATGCGCATTCTCAAGGCGCGCAAATTGTATGTGATCATCTATTTGGTGCTGATCGGCACGATGATGTTCTCAATCAGCTGGCAGATCATGCGAGGCTCCTCAACTGCCGGAGCGTCGACGTATGAGCCGAAATCAGCCCGCATCGCAGTGATCGACCGTGATAATAACGCTGACCATGTGGCGGAATCGTTGCGTTCCTATCTCGCCTTGGATGGTGAGATGGTCGACATTGACGACGATTCCGTATCATTGCAGCAGGCTGTCGCATCGAATTATGTTGATTTGATTGCGATTGTTCCAGAAGGTTTCGCCGAGCACTATTTACAGTACGCGGACGGCGGCACGGATGCGCAGCCAACCATCGATACCGTGGTCAGCTATGCTTCCGGAGCTGGATCCCTGGCCCAGCTGGAAGTCAACGAATTCCTTTCTTTGACGCGTACCTCCTATCTTGGTCTGCCGCAATCGCAACGCGAACTCGGCACCGCCATGACAACGGTGTTGGATGTTGCCAACGACGATACGAAACAATCACATATCGCCGTGGTGTCTTCGTCTTCCGAAGATGAAAGCATAGTCAAACCGGGTGCGTCGGCATTCGCGGGCACGATCAAAACCGGCCTGTATCCACTGCTGCTGGTCATGCCGATATGCACGTTCCTGGTGGTCAGCACGTTCAACGACAGCGAGATCAGGCGCAGACTCTACTCGTCGCCCGCACGCACGGTATCGTTGGAAGCACAGCAAATGTTGACATGCGGAGCGTTCGGCCTGCTGGTATGCGTGGCCTACACTGCGGTGACGTTCCTGCTGATGATGTTGACCGGAGTCTCCTTTGACGGGCTCACCATCATAAATGTCGGACTGGCATTCGTGTCGCTGCTGACTTACACGTTCATGGCGATCGCATGCGGCTTTCTGCTGGGATCGACAGGCTTCAACGAAATGGCGACGAATGGCTTCGTCAACGTGTTCGCTCTGCTGGTCATGTTCACCTCCGGCATGTCATTTCCTACGGACATGATGCCGGATCCCATGATCACCATCGGCAAGCTGTTGCCTGGATGGTGGTTCTGCACGTCAATCGATCAGGTGTTCGGCATTGGCACCGCAGCATCCACCGGCGTGAATATCGGCCTATGGGCATCATCCATTGGCTTGGTGGCACTGTTCGGAGTGACTTTTATCTGTCTTGGCCTCACTTTTGGACGCATCCGACGTACAAGGCCAACACTCGCCTCCCCCGCTACCACACAACTCGCCAAATAACATAGGCGATCACATATGTCTTCAGCATTGCGCTGATCACGCACCCCGTCGGCCTACCGCAAAACGCGTTTATCTGCGCATGCTTCTGCGGTAGGCCGATGGCGTAACATGCATATATCGTTGAAACACTCGCGCAAAAAACGACGAACGTGAGAATCCCACCCGCACCGCAATCTCCGCAACCGGCAATTGCGTGGTCGCCAGCAATTCAGCGCCAGCGCGAACGCGCACATCATTCACAAACTCAATCGGCGACTGCCCAACCATGTCGTGAAACAACACCGCGCATTGCGTGCGTCCCACACACCCCGCAGCAGCAATCTGCGCCAACGTAACCCGTTGATGATAATGCTGTTGCACATAATCAATCATGCTGCGCAGCGCGGCAATTTTCGCCTCATCAACGCCACCAACACGAGAACCATCCCCTTCTCGTTCCTCCGCAAACGCCGTCAATGCTCGTACCATGGCATAGAAACAACTCAGTACAGTCAACGATTCACTATCGGACCACAGCTTTCTATACAGCATGTCAACCGGTTCGGATGAAACGAATTCAGAAGAAACCGGACCAGACAACGCCGGATGTTCGTTGCATGTCGAACAGCCGAATTTCGCGCGATGGATTCGTCTGATGCCGTCAACCAACGCATTACCATATTCGCTGTCGGTATCGAACACGATATATGGCATTGATGAATCCGCCAGAATCGGCGCTATGAATCGTTCGTATATCGCATTGGGCGCGCCCATTCGCGTGGGATTGAGCAATGTGCATGAGAATTCGCATTCCGCATTGTCTTTGGTGAAACCGTAATGCAGTTGTCGCGAGTTAACGAATATGCCTTGCCCTTCATCGAGGCGGATTGTTTCGCCATTCACGAAATACCACATATGGCCGCGCATAATGTAAGTGAATTCGAAATCGATATGCCAATGGCATTCCGCACGCATGTTCGGATATTGGCTCAATAACGAATGCTCGGTGAATGAGAAGAACATCGGAGCGTCGTATTGCACCATTTCCGCACCATTGGGCAAACGTCCCCATCCAGTGATCGGCATGCATACACAAGAAACGTTCAAACCGCCTGTTGCCGCGCTTTCTGCTTGCGTCACGGTCATGTCGCATGCCATATCATTCACCACTGTATTCCACCATTTCGGTAAATAATGCAAATTCTGGGAACGATAATACAGGCAGATACTGTGTTGCCGGGCAATCGTGCCATTGAATGATATGCGTAAGACCATTATTGACCAGAAGGGGCGTGCGGCATGCTGTCGCACGACTCATAACACAGGAGCATTACCATGGCAGATACTGCAAAGCAGCCAGCGGCAGATGAGTGGGAGCGCATGCTCTCCGGTGAACTGTATGTGGCCGATAGTCCACAACAGCATGCGAATATGCGCAAACGTCGCTTGGTGCAGGCCATCAACACATCCAAGTACGACGCGTTCAAGGAACGTGACGAGCTGTTTCACGAATTGTTCGGTGCCTTTGGAGAAGGCGGATTCGTAGAGCCACCGTTCAATTGCGATTATGGATGCAACACGTTCATCGGCAAGAATTTCTATGCCAATATGGATTGCATTTTCCTTGATGTGGCACGCATCACCATCGGCGACCGCGTTTTTTTCGGACCTCGCGTGAGCCTGTACACGCCGTATCATCCGATTGATGCGGCCGTACGTTCCTCTGGGCCGGAAGGTGCACGCCCGATCACCATCGGCAATGATGTCTGGTTCGGCGGCAATGTGGTGGTCGGTCCCGGCATTACCATCGGTGATGATGTAGTGATCGGCGCGGGATCGGTAGTGGTCAAGGATATCCCTTCACATTCGGTGGCAGTCGGCAATCCATGCCACGTGATCCGTGAGATCACCGATGCCGACCGCGAATATTGGGAAGGCAAGGCAGCGGAATATCACGCTTGGAAGGATTCGATTCAGTAAATCGTTAGTTCACGCACCACAATTTCACTCGGGTACGGGCATTGGCTATCATCGCCCACACCCCATCAATGTATTTCTCGTACATTTCCTACACGCACCAACCATCCTCACATCATCATGCAATCTTCCATCACTTTGCGCGAGTTTCTTCGACAGACGTTGACGCTCGCCCTGCCCATCGCGTTTCAACAACTCATGCTGGCGCTGTCATCGTGCGCCGACACTCTTATGCTGACGAACGTTGGTCAAAACGAGCTGTCGGCAGTGTCTCTTGCCACGCAGTTCCAGTTCATTTTCAGTTTGTGTCTTGCCGCGCTCACGCTTGGCATGAGTATTCTGGTGGCCCAGTATTGGGGTGCGGGCAACACGAATGCCGTCGAACGTGTATTGGCGTTCATCATGCTGTATGCCGGCGGATTGTCGCTGGTGTTTTTCGCATTGACGCTACTCATTCCGGAAACGTTGATGTCGATTATGACGAACGACATAACGCTGATTGCCATCGGCTCACAGTATTTGCGGGTTTCGTCGGTTTCGTACCTGTTCATCGGTTTGTCGCAGATGTATTTGTGTCTGATGAAGAATGTGGGTGCGGCGGTCACCGGAATGACGATAAGCACGGTTGGCGTGATCGTGCATGTTGCGCTGAACGCGGTGCTGATCTATGGTTGGTTCGGTTTACCTGCATTAGGTATTTTCGGTGCGGCAATTTCCACGGTGATTTCCCGAGCCATCGAACTGGTGTGGTCTGTGCTTGTAGCCAGCCGCAATGGTCGCCCACGTTTGCGGTTGTCGATGATGCTGCATCCGGATGTGGTGTTGCAGAAGGATTTTTGGAAGTATAGTCTGCCCGTGCTTGGCAATGAGCTGGTTTGGGGTTGCGGTTTCACCATGTACACCGTGATTATGGGTCATCTTGGTACGGATGCGGTGGCGGCCAATTCCATTGCGAATATCGTCAAGGATCTGTTGGTCTGTTTGAGTCTTGGCCTTGGCAATGCGGGCGGCATTCTTGTCGGTAATCTGCTTGGCCGCAATGCTTTCAATCAGGCGAAGGTTATGGGCGATAGGCTCTGTGTACTGGTGGCGGCAGTTGGCGTTGGAACCGGCCTGTTGATTATCGCGGTACGTCCTTTGGCATTGCAATGGGCGGGATTGACGCCGCAGGCCACGCATTATCTGTCAATTATGCTGTTTATCTGCGCCTATTATGCGGCATGCGGGTGCATGACCAATCTGACTATCGCCGGTATTTTCCCTGCCGGAGGCGATTCCCGGTTCGGACTTGTCTGCGATGCGATCGTTATGTGGCTGATTGTCGTACCGGTCGGTCTGTTGGCGGCTTTCGTGTGGAAGCTGCCGATATTGGCGGTCTATGCTTTGCTGAATACCGACGAATGCATCAAGATGATTCCTGCTTTGCTGCATTATCGAAAGTATCGTTGGGTCAATAATGTGACGAGACAGACCAATTCCGCCGTAGTATCAAACGCATGAAAAACCGGTATCAACAAAGCCCGTGTCATACTGCATTGCATAGTGTGACACGGGCTTTGTTATTTGCTGATCTCAATCATGTGATTATTTATTTCATGAGATTGCGCAGCACATACTGGAGGATGCCTCCGTTGCGGTAGTAGTCGGCCTCACCTGGGGTGTCGATGCGCACGACCGCGTCGAATTCGGTTGCGGAACCGTCTTCGTGGGTGGCAGTGACATGCACTGTCTTCGGAATAATGCCATTGTTGAGTTCTTCAACGCCGGCAATATCGTATGTTTCAGTACCGTCAAGGCCGAGGCTCTCATAGGATTCGCCTGCGGGGAACTGTAACGGCAGCACGCCCATGCCGATCAGGTTCGAACGGTGGATACGTTCGAAGCTTTCGGTGATAACGGCTTTGACGCCCAGCATGACGGTTCCCTTGGCGGCCCAATCACGTGAGGAGCCGGTGCCATATTCCTTACCGGCAAGTACCACCAGAGGCACATCGTGTTCGATGTAGTCTCGGGACGCCTCGAAAATGGTGGTCGGCTTCTGGTCGAGGAAATCGTAGGTGAAACCGCCCGGAGTGACCTCTTCTCCCACGGACGCGAGCAACTGGTTGCGCAGTCGGATATTGCCGAACGTGCCACGTACCATGACCTCATGGTTGCCTCGACGGGAACCATAGGAGTTGAAGTTCTTCGGTTCGACGCCGCGGTCGGTCAGGTATTTGCCAGCAGGACTGGAAGCTTTGAACGCGCCGGCCGGAGAAATATGGTCGGTGGTCACGGAATCACCGAGCAGCGCGAGCACGCGGGCGCCATGAATGTCTTCGACGGGATCCGGAGTGGCCTTCATGCCATCGAAGAACGTCTGCTTACGCACGTAGGTGGAATCCTCATTCCATGCGAACAGTTCGCCTTCAGGAACGTCAAGTCCTTTCCAACGACGGTCGCCTTCGAATACGGAAGCGTAATCCTTCAGGAACATCTCACGGCTGACGGTACCATCCACCACGGAGGCGACTTCGCTATTGGTGGGCCAGATATCCTTCAGATACACATCATTGCCGTCCGAATCCTTGCCAAGCGACTGGGTTTCAAAATCAAAATCCATGGTGCCTGCGAGCGCATAGGCGATGACGAGCGGCGGGGATGCCAGATAGTTCATCTTGACGTCCGGGCTGATGCGGCCTTCGAAATTGCGGTTGCCCGACAGCACTGAGGTGACGGTCAGATCGTTGGCATTGATGGCTTCGGAGATTTCCGGCAGCAGCGGGCCGGAGTTGCCAATGCAGGTGGCGCAGCCGAAACCGACCAGCTGGTAACCGAGCGCGTCGAGATCGTCTTGCAAGCCAGCCGCCTTAAGATAGTCGGCCACAACCTGGGAGCCCGGTGCGAGCGAGGTCTTGACCCACGGCTTGGGCTTCAAACCCTTGGCATGAGCGTTGCGTGCAATCAGGCCGGCTGCGATCATCACGGACGGATTGGACGTATTCGTGCACGAGGTGATGGATGCGATCGCCACATCACCGTTCGTGATGTCGAATTCGCCGCGGAAGTCCGTGGAAACGGCAACCGGCTCCTGCACGGTCTTGTCCGTTTCGTACGCGGGCAATGTTTCGGCGAATTTCGCTTTGGATTCAGACAGTTTGATGCGATCCTGCGGGCGCTTCGGGCCTGCGATCGACGGCACGACAGTACCGAGGTCGAGTTCCAGGTATTCGGAATACTGCGGTTCGACGTAGTTCGGATCGGTGGTGTCGCCCCACAGCTTGTTCGCCTTGGCATACGCTTCGACCAATGCGATCTGGTCTTCGGAACGGCCGGTCAAGCGCAGATAGTCGAGAGTGACGCCGTCGATCGGGAAAATGCCACAGGTGGAGCCGAATTCCGGCCCCATGTTGCCGATGGTGGCACGGTTGGCCAGCGGCACCGAGGCGATGCCGTCACCGTAGAATTCCACGAATTTGCCGACCACACCATGCTGACGAAGCATGTCAGTGATGGTCAGCACCACGTCGGTGGCGGTGACGCCTTCGGGAATGGAACCAATGAGTTTGAAACCGACAACACGCGGCACCAGCATGGAGATCGGCTGGCCAAGCATGGCCGCTTCGGCTTCAATGCCGCCAACGCCCCAGCCGAGCACACCCAAGCCATTGACGGTGGTGGTGTGCGAGTCGGTGCCCACGCAGGAATCAAGGTAGGCAAGAGTCTTGTCACTGTTTTCTTCGACCTTGGTCATGATGACCTTGGCGAGATATTCGATATTGACCTGGTGGATGATACCCGTTCCCGGCGGTACCACGCGGAAGTTCTTGAATGCTTGCTGGCCCCAACGCAGGAACTGGTAACGTTCGCCGTTGCGCTGGTATTCGATGTCCATGTTTTGTTCGACCGCGTCGGCGATGCCGTACTTGTCAATCTGTACGGAATGGTCGATGACCATGTCGGACTGCACCTGCGGGTTGATGACCTCGGGGTCTCCCCCAAGATCCTTGACCGCATCACGCATGGTGGCAAGATCCACAATGCAGGGCACGCCGGTGAAATCCTGCATGACCACGCGGGACGGGGTGAACTGGATCTCATGGCTCGGCTGTGCAGCCGGATCCCAATCCAACAGTGCCTTGACATGATCATCCGTAATGTTGGCGCCATCGATGTTACGTACCAGGTTCTCGACGAGAACCTTCAACGAATACGGCAGATGATCGATGCCCGGCAGATCTGCGATGCGGTAATATTCATAATCCTCGCCGTTCACCTTCAAGGTGTCGAGCTGGTCGTCGCGCACAGACATGCTACCTCCGAGCTTCTTGGCTGTATAACACAGCTGATTATTCGTTGCCTACGATACAGCCAAGTTAATTCAGCTCTGGCGTGTCTTCTTAAAGTATGGGACAATACTCAGAATTTTCGGTACCAAACGCAAACACACCAAGAACACGAGCGCCGAAAGCACCATTGCCACCATCGTCGCAGCCAGCATCTGCCCAGTCGGCACCACCAGCGCGAAGAAATCCGCCACCGGTTTTACGAGCATGCCTCCGAATCCAATTGCGGCAAAGGCCAATACCAATATGCCACGCCAAGAATGCAACGGCTTTGCCACACGCGCAAGCACAAACACTCCCATCATGAGCAGAATAATCGCGTTGACTCCACGCAGCATCGCCAACTGCGCACCCGAATCCTGCACATCCCACTTCATGAATATCGGCAGCAGCCACGACGTGGACAAAATCGACAATCCAACCGCCACACCGCAGGGCACAGCAAAATGCAGCACGCGTTTCAGAAATCCTGGAATATAACGACGCGTGTTCGGTGCCAACGCAAGAATGAACGCCGGAATGCCAATCGTCAATCCGCCCACATATGTGATGTGGCGAGGCAGATACGGAAATGGTATCTGCGTCAACACCACACCCAACGAAATCAGTGCGGAATACACGGTTTTCACGAGGAATAGGCTTGCCACACGTTCCATATTGGCCATAACCTGACGCCCTCGCGCCACCACATCGGGCAGATGTGAAAATTTCGAATCGACAAGCACCACCTGCGCCACGGCCTTGGTGGCGGGAGCAGCATTGCCCATAGCAATACCCAGATCGGCCTCTTTGATGGCGAGCGCGTCGTTCACGCCGTCGCCGGTCATCGCTACCACATGCTCACCCGCATGCAATGCCTCCACGATTGCCTTTTTCTGATCGGGCAGCACACGCCCAAGCACATCCACGTTTTCCAGTACTTGTGCCAGTTCCGTAATGTCGGCAGGCAATTCACGCGCGTCCATGAATCGTGGTTCATGTTCGCCAGTCAGATGCACTTTTCTTGCGATCGCGCCGACGGTTACAGGATTGTCGCCGGAGATGACGCGGCAACGCACACCCTGTTCACGGAACCATGCAAGCGTTTCTTCGGCATCGGCGCGAATATGTTCGGAACAGCACACCAATGCGATAGGGCACGATGCCGGATTGAGTTTTGGATTGGTTTCGTAATCGTCGGGCGCTGCACCGTCGATTCGCGCGACCAGCAGCACACGGTTGCCGTCGTTGGCGAAATCATTGACTTGCTTGAGTATGTCGGCATGGTCGCCATCGATTTGGGAAAGAATGACTTCCGGCGCACCCATCGTCCATACTGCGTTGCCGTCATAGATCGAACTCCACTTGCGCGCCGACGAGAACGGTACTCGTGCCTCGACAGTGCCGTCCGCAAATCCCTGTTCCCGTAGTCCAGACAGAATCGCTTGCCCTGTACCGTTGGGCTGTCCTTCGTTCGATAGGTCGAATAGAGCCTGTCTGACGTCATGCTCATTCACGTTGCCGCGCATAATGCCGGAGCTTCGAATATCCAGCAATTTCACGGAATCAAGTCGGATGGTGCCGTCGGTGACAGTACCGGTTTTGTCAAGGTTCAGGCAATCCACACGAGCGAGAGTCTCCACGGATTCCAACTCCTGCACCAGCGTGTTCTTACGTGCCAAACGAATGGCTGCGAGCGCGAAATTCAGCGAGGTGAGCAGCACCAGGCCTTCAGGAATCATACCGACCACACCGGCCACTGCGGAAATGACCGCGGAACGCCATTCGCCGGTTGAAATGGCCACATTCCAGCCGCCAACAGTGCGTGCCTGCGACCAGATGAGCAGTACGCAGAGCGGCACCACCAGGAAGGTCATGAATTTCAGAATCGTGTTGATGCCCTTGTTGAGGTCAGATACGGTTTTCTTGTAGACCTTCGCCTGTGCGGTAAGTTTGGCCGCGTAACTGTGCTCTCCTACGGCGCTGACTTTCACCAATGCCATGCCGGAGATGGCGGTGGATCCGGAGAAAATGTCGCAGCCTTCGCCTTTGCGTACGGTCCGTGATTCGCCGGTGAGCATGGATTCATCCAGTTCCAGTCCCCAAGTGTGCACGATCTGCGCGTCCGCGGGTACCTGTTCGCCGGAGCGGATCCACATGAGATCACCGAGCACGATATCGTTGTGCGGTACTTCAACGTCTTTGCCGTCGCGATGCACAAGGTAATCGGAGGCCACCAGAATCGATAGTTTGTCAAGCGTACGTTTGGCTTTCAGCTCAGTACAGATGCCGATACCGGTATTGATGATGATGATCAGACCGAACACCGCATCTCTCCACGACCCGGTAATCAGCACCATGACCATGGCGGCGAAAATGATGCCGTTGAACAGGGTGAACACGTTGGCTCGCACAATGTCGACAAGAGAACGCGAGGTCGATGCTTTGACTGTGTTATTCAGTCCGCTTTCTCTGAGGGCAATCACTTCGCCTTGTGTGAGCCCCGTCTCTTCGATGGGAGGCATTGTTCGACTTTCGCTCATAACTGCCAGCCTACCGTCACAGTCCTGTTTTCTGGGCAACTTCTTGTGAAACACAGGTAAAATTCAGGGAATTTTCAGGGTACTCGCCGAGCGCTGATTTGACATACATCTCACGTAGGCGGGTCACAGAGCCATGTCAGTGGTCGATTGTAGTCACCAGCATCTCACGGTCGTGGGGATCGTTGTTGGCTACGGCCATGACCGCGTCGTCGAGCGGTGTCGCGTCGGCCATGCGGTCGTTGATGGTCATGGTCGCCGCATAGAGTTTGTTGTCTTCCGGCACGGCGATAGGATTGAGAAGCGCCACTGGAACGCCCGCTTTTCTTGCGGTTTCCAAAGCATCATTCCAGTTTTCGGCATTGGCTTCGTTCACGTCGATTCCTGCGACGATAATGAGGTCGGCCTTGCGTTGCACCATGTCACGCACGCCTTGCTGCGCGGTGGATTGCGCGTCCACAGTGCCTGAGACGGTAATGTACACCGGCTTGAGTTTACCGGCTTCCATGGCACCCATTGCCATGGAATCGGCGGTGACATCATCCGATCCAATCATAGCTATGGACAGGCTGTCACGATCCTCCATGGAGTGTGCCACCGCAGTATCGGGAGATTGAGTATCCCCCACCGCGGCATTCGACGGCACGCAACCAGATAGCGCCACGCAAGACAACGCAATCGCAGTCATTCCAAAAAACGCACGACGTGCGAATAACGGCATGCTCACTGCTCGTGCTTTCTGAACAGCGCCACAGTCTCCACATGATGGGTCATGGGGTAAATGTCGAACGCGCGAATATCCGCCAATTCGTAGCCAAGTGACACGAGAGTGGCGGTGTCTCTGGCGAGGCTTGCCGGATCGCATGCGATATAGACCGCGCTTTTCGCTTCGGCTTCGGCAATCTGCCTGCACACTTTCGCGCGAGCGCCGGCACGAGGTGGATCAAGCACCACCACATCTGGCTTGGCGAGATCATTGTGTACGTTGGCAAGTGTTTTCGCCACATCGCCCACACGCGCATCGACGTTGCCCAGATGAATATGCCTCAAATTACGTTGCGCGTTCCTTACCGCGGTTTTGCCGCCTTCGACGCTCAACATGCGAGTGCGCTCTGCCGTCAGCGTGGCCAACGGCAGCGTGAACAGACCCGAACCGGAATACAAATCCCACAGGCATGCGGATTTGGCACCGTCAAGCTCGCCTCGTACCAAATCAATCACATGGTTGGTCAAAGCGATCGGCGCATGCCTATGCATCTGCCAGAAACCGCCTGCATCCACGTTGTATTCGAATTCATGGCCGGCAACAGTCACCTTTTCCGTAAGCTCACGGCTTCCAGCAACCACCTCGCCGTTCACAAGCACGGCGTAATTGTCTGAAATCGGCGCATTATCGCGAGGTTCCGGAACGGATAGACGAATCTGGGAACCCGGTTCGAAGCTCCCCTCCCACACATGCTCACGTTCGGCCACTTCCAGCAACGTACGGCTGGCCAACGGCATGGTATCAATCGGAACGCGCACATGCGTGCCTCGACGGTGCATCGACGGACGCCCATCAGCATCAGCGATCATCTCGATGCGAGTACGCCAATGCAGACCTCGCTCCGCATCGTCTTCCGGCATACGCTCAATGGGCACTTCCACGTCGACGTGGCCGAGTCTTGCCATCTGTTCGGCAACCGACGTGGCCTTCCACTTCAGTTGCCCGGCAAGCGACACATGCACCAAGTCAGCGCCGCCAACACCACCACCCATGGCAAGGGGACCAGCCAACGACCATATTGGATCAGTACGGTCTTCGCTCGCCTCGAGCACTTCCACCACTTCGCCCGTCCAGAAGCGATCCTCACGATCATGCGGCTCGTCCAATGCGACACGGACCAGTTCTCCGGGCAATGCGAATCGCACGAACACAACACGTCCGTCAATATGACCGACGCAACGACCCTGGTCGGCGTACCGTTCAATGCGGATGGTCGATTCCATCAGTGCTCTTCCCTCATTTCAGTGTTTTGTGCTACCTCAGCATCGCCTTCAGAAGTTTTCTGCACCATCTTATGCCGGTGCATTGGCGTCGCCACGATCAGATACGAAACCCAAATCGCGAGTGCCCAGAACGGAATGCCCATCAGCAGACGCGCCGTTCCCAGCCAGCCGACGTGATTGCCGAGATAGAGCGGCACTTGCACGATCAGACGCAGCGCGAACACCCCAATCCACAGCGCGGTGATGATGGTATAGGCACGATTGAGCGCCTTGTCACCTCGCCAATCGGCAAGCCAGACACGAAAATGCTCGGTCGGTAGCGTTCTGATGAACTCGATAACCAATCCTAAGCCAGGCACTCGGGCCAGCAGTGAAATCATCAGCAAAACAACGTAAAAGGCGTTGGTGAGGAATCCGAACATGTAATAGTTACGAGCTTCGTGACTGTTCCATGCCCAAATCAGGCAGATACCTACTGCCAGCAGGCCTGACACCGCTCCCATGACGGACTGTCGTTGGCACAGGCGCACGATCACCTGCAACACGGCCAACGCCGCGGACACGCCGATGGTCAGTTGCAAATTGGACGTGATGACGAACAGCACCACGAACACGACGCCCGGCAGCATCGATTCGATGACGCCTCTCGGACCTCCGATGGCGTCGATCACGGAAAAATCGTCAGTATTACCGGCGTCGGCAAGCGCACCAAGACCGGTTCGTTTTTTCGCTTCAGTTTCAGCCATACGTATTAGCTATCGGTTCAAGTGGCTCAGCGCACTTCGGAGAACATCGGTCCACGAGACAGCGTGGTCTTGACCTCAACCTGCTGGTCGGAGTCGAATGGGCCCTTCGGCTTGCCTGGAATCTCAGTCTTCTGCTCAGCCTCTTCCGCAGCGGCCTTTGCCGCCTTGCGTTCGGCTGGAGCGACTGGCGGATGCATGGGAATAAGGTCACGCGGCGCCAACGGATTATCGCCTCGTTCCACCACAATATCGGCGAAGAACTGGTTCAATGCCTTTGCTTCCTCACCCTCAGGATCGGTGGCAGCCTTGCCGGAGAAGATGCCACGTAGCATCCAACGCGGACCGTCGACACCTACGATGCGGGTAAGCACCTTACGTCCGCCCTTGACGGTAACCGGCAATGCCAGTTCGGTGCCGAACACGCCTTCAACTTCCTTCGCGTCCTTGTTGGCTTCAATCAGGTCGGCACGAACGTCATCCCACAATCCGAGCGTCTTCGGGGCCGCGAATGCCTCAATCTCCACGCTGGAGGAACCGTAGGTGATGGTGGTGCCAAGAACCTGCTGGGTGGCACGGTTGGCCTTCACGCGCAATTCAATGCCTTTCAGGAACGGCAGATAATATGAACCCATATCGAGGTACTCATCGTAGTCGGGAACATTCTCATCTTCCACATCCCACGGACCACGCTCGTCACCGCGGCCCTCGTATTCAGCGGAAGACTCCGGAAGCGCCACGACTTCCTGAGCTTCGTCAACGTTTTCAGCTGCGTCAACAGCCTCTTCGTTTTCTTCGGCGGCCGCTTCAAGAGCTTCCTCGCTCTGATGCTTCTTCTTACCGAATCCAAACAATCCCATGATGTTCCTCATTTCATAACGGTTGCAACCGTGACAAGCCTAGCACCCATGCTTAATATGAGCTGGGAATCGGGGCGTGATATTCCAATTCCCAGTCTGTTCACGGTAAAAGATGGCTTAAATGTCATACATAATGCTGAGCGGCGCATGATCGGACCAGCGCAGGTCGTAGGTCGGAGCCTTATCGATCACGAATCCGCAGGCAGTTTCCGCCAGTTCCGGTGTTGCGAACTGATAGTCGATCCTCCAGCCAACATTGTTGTCGAATGCACGACCGCGCTGGCTCCACCATGTGTACGGCCCTTGGATATCTCCGGCGAGATCACGCATCACATCCACAAACTCCAGTTCTCCCAGCCATTTGTCGACATATGCGCGCTCTTCGGGGAGAAATCCGGCATGCGTTTCGTTGGCTTTGGCGTTTTTGATGTCGAGCGGCGTGTGTGCGATGTTGAAATCACCGCAGAGCACCGCTTGTTTTCCGCCGTGTGCCGCCTCGTCACGCAACTGTTCCATGCGTGCCAGCATGGTGTCGAGAAAACGGTATTTCTGCTTCATTTTTTCCGGATCATCGGTATTTCCCGCATGCACATACACGCAGGTCACGGTAATGACATAGCCTTGCGGAGTTTGCACATCCGCTTCGATCCAGCGTCCGGAATCGACGTCTTCCTCAAGTCCCGGCAAACCATACCGCTTTTCGACAACAGGCAATGTCGACAGTAAACCGACGCCGGCACGCCCTTTGATACGGCAGATTTCGTTCATGCGATTGAGTTCGCTTTGGTCATCGACGCGTCCGGCGGTCGCGTATTCGAAACCGAATTCGTCGAAGATGTGATCGATTTCGTTTTGGGGGGCACGTACCTCCTGCATGCACCATACGTCCGGCGTGTTTTTCGCAGCCCATTGCTCGATGCCTTTGCGTTTCGCCGCGCGGATTCCATTCACATTCGAAGTCGTGATTGTGATCGTCATAACGTCTTAGAGTAGCCGGAATACAAGAAAACCTCCCTCGGAGGGAGGTTTTCCAGACGGCGGACGCAATCAGTCAAGTCCGAGCTGCAGCTTGCCGCCCGGGATGGCGTCCAGCAGATCGCGAGTGTACTGCTTCTTCGGATGGTCGAAGACCTCGTCGGTGGTGGCGTGTTCCACCAGCTTGCCGTGCTGCATCACCACGACTTCGTCGGCGATCTGGCGTACCACCGCCAGATCATGGGTGATGAACAGGTAGCTCAGTCCCTTTTCCGCCTGCAGGTCGTTGAGCAGGCGAAGCACCTGGTCCTGCACCAGCACGTCCAATGCGGAGACGGCTTCGTCGCAGACGATCACATCCGGGTCGAGGGCCATGGCGCGCGCGATGGCGATGCGCTGCCTTTGGCCGCCGGAAAGCTCGTTCGGGTAACGGCTCATCACCGATTCCGGCAGTTCCACCATGTCGATGAGTTCACGCACGCGCTTGGCACGGCTCTTCTTGTCTCCGATGCCGTGGATGCGCAACGGCTCCTCGATAGACCGGTAGATGGAGTACATGGGATCGAGCGATCCGTACGGGTTCTGGAATACCGGCTGCACGTGACGTCGGAAGTCAAGCAGCTCCTTGCCTTTGAAGCCGGAGATGTCCCTGCCGTCATAGGTGACGGTACCGGCGGTTGGTTCGAGCAGCTTCAGCACCATGTTGGCCACGGTGGACTTGCCGGAACCGGATTCGCCGACGATGGCCAGCGTGGTGCCCTTCTTGATGGAGAAGCTCACATCGTCGACCGCCTTGAACATCTCCTTCTTGCGCGGCAGCTTGAATTCCTTGGTCAGATGGTCCACCGTGATGATGGCTTCGCCCTTCTTCAGGGAATCCTCGTTCACCGCGTGTTCCATGACCGCGGTGGCATCGCCGCCATGCTCCTTGACGGAGATAATGCGCTGAGAGGCCAAGGACGGCGCCGCGGCGACCAGACGCTTGGTGTACGGATGCTGCGGATGCTGCAGCACTTCCAGGGAAGGACCGGATTCCACGACCTGGCCCTTGTACATGACCACGATGTGCTGGGCGCGTTCCGCGGCCAGACCGAGATCGTGGGTGATGAACAGCACCGCGGTTCCCAGGGAATCGGTCAGCATGTGCAGATGGTCGAGGATCTTCTTCTGCACGGTCACGTCGAGCGCGGAGGTCGGCTCGTCGGCGATGAGCAGTTCCGGACGGCAGGCCAGACCGATGGCGATCAACGCGCGCTGGCGCATGCCGCCGGAGAATTCGTGCGGGAACTGGCGGGCACGGGTGGCGGCGTCAGGCAGGCCGGCCTCGGACAGCAGACCGGCGATGCGGTCGTCCATGGTGGAGCCGACCACATACTTCTTGGCGATGTACCATGCGTCATCGTCCTTCACACCGGCTTTGATCAGGCCATCAGCCACACGCCAGCGGGTTTCGGATCCCGGAACCCATTCCTCGGCGAACCGGGCCATGATCTTGTCAAGTTCGTCACCGCTCTTGCCGATCTTGACAAGAGCTTCCTTGGCTGCGGCGGTCAGATCAGGCAGTTCCTTGGAGCCGAGGAAGGTCTCGTCGTCATTGCCCTTGAGCTCTACTTCGTCGTCGGCCAAAGCCTTGGCGAATTCGGAACGCTTTTCGTGGTCGATGTCCATGTTGTTGGCCACCAACGCTTCCTTGACCTGGGTGCCGATGCGCCACACCGGGTTCAGGTTGCTCATCGGATCCTGCGGGACAAGACCCATCTTGCTGCCACGGAGCTTGTCGAAGTCCTTCTGCTTGAAGCCGGAAATCTCCTGTCCATCAAGCTTGATGGAGCCGCCGACAACATGGCCGGTTCCCGGAAGCAGGCCAAGCACGGCCATGGCGGAGGTGGACTTGCCGGAACCGGATTCGCCGACGATGGCCACCCACTGACCAGGATACACGCTGAAGGACGAGTTGCGCACGGCATGCACGGCCTTGCCTTCATCGGTGGTGAAGTCGACCTGAAGGTTCTTGACCTCCAACAGCGGCCCGTGGGCGCGCTGCATGGCCTCGAGGTTGTTCTCGGTATTCATTTCAGTCATCGAATATCCCTTCACTTACACTCAGGCCGTACGGCTCTTCGGATCGAGCGCGTCCTTGACGGCGTCACCCATCATGATGAATGCCAGCACGGTGATGGCCAGTGCGGCGGACGGGTAGAACAGCACCATCGGGTCGGTACGCAGAATGGACTGCGCGTTGGAGATGTCTCCGCCCCAGCTGACCGTGGTGGTGGGCAGGCCGACGCCCAGGAAGCTCAGCGTGGCCTCGAGCACGATGTAGGTGGCCAGCGAGGTGGTGCCGACCACGATGATCGGGGCCAGCGAATTCGGCAGGATGTGACGGAACAGGTTGCGGATCGGGGTGGATCCCAGTGCGGTGGATGCCGTGTTGAATTCGAGGTTCTTGGCTTCCATCACCGCGCCTCGCGCGATTCGTGCCACGGAGGTCCAGCCGAACAGCGTCATCACCAGGATGATCTTCCAGATGGAGCTGCTCGTCTTGAACATCTGGAGCACCACGATGGCGCCAAGCAGAATCGGCAGCGCGAGGAAGATATCAGTCAGTCGGCTCAGCACGGCGTCGACCCATCCTCCGAAGAAGCCTGCGATTGCGCCAATCAGCGTTCCGAGCAGCACCACCAGCAGTGTGGCGAACACGCCGACGCTCAACGAGGTACGGGTGCCGTAGACCACACGGGAGTAAACATCGCAACCTTGCAGGTCGAAGCCGAACGGATGGCCAGCGGAAGCCGGATCAAGGGAATTGTCGAGCGTGCAGTAGTTCGGGTTCTGCTTGGTCAATACGCTCGGGAACAGCGCCACGAACACGATGAAGATAATCAGCAGTCCGGAGATGATGAACAACGGGTTCTTACGCAGGGTGCGCCACGCATCGGCCCACATGCTTGAGGCCGGAGCGGATTCATCCATCGAGTCGACGGCCTTCAGAGGCGTCTCATCGAGCGGTGCCACATAGCGTTCCTGTCCCGGAAGCACGGTGAAAGGATTGGTCTCATTCATTTCGGTCATTTCTTGTTACCTCCCTCAACTCACGCGTAACGGATTCGCGGATCAAGCGCGGCGTACAGCATGTCGACCAGCAGATTGCAGACCACGAAGATCAGCATGAGCAGCGTCACGATGGACACCACCAGATTGCCTTCACCCTTGAGGATGCTCTGATAGGTCAGGTAACCGATGCCATGCACGTTGAAGATGGTTTCGGAAATCATCGCGCCGCTCATCAGTGCGCCAAGATCCTGGCCCAGATAGGTGACGACGGGGATCATGGAGTTGCGCAGCACGTGGCGCAGCATGACGGATTTGTTGTTCATGCCTTTGGCGCGCGCGGTGCGCACATAGTCGAGGGCGATGTTGGACGAAATCTCCGTACGGCTCAGACGAATGATGTACGCCATCGATACCGAGCCAAGCACCATGGCCGGCATCAGCAGGTCGAGGAAGCCTGGATTCGTTCCGGCGGTAACCGGCAGCAGACGCCATTTCACACCAAGGAAGTACTGGCACAGGAAGCCGGTAACGAAGGTCGGCACGGAGATGAGCAGCAGGGAAAAGATCAGGATGACGGTATCGCACCACTTGCCCTTCTTCAGGCCGGAGATCACACCGAAGATCACACCGAAAACCGCCTCGAACACGAAGGCCATCAGGGCGAGCTTGATGGTTACGGGGAAGGCACGGCCGATCACGTCGATGACAAGCTGCCCAGAGAAGGTCTTGCCGAAGTCGAGGGTCAGCGCGTTCTTCAGGAACAGCAGATACTGGACGATGAACGGCTTGTCCAGATTGTATTCGGCACGGATCTGGGCCGCGACCGCTTCGTTGACCGGCTTGTCGCCGAACATCGCCTTGACCGGGTCGCCCGGCAACGCGAACACCAGGGCGTACACCAGAAGCGTCGTGCCGAGAACCACAGGGATCATCTGCAGAATGCGTCGCAGAAGATACTTGCCCATTGGTTTCTCCTTTTGATTACTCACTCGTTCGCCAGCCGTTTGCGGCTTCGTCCCCTACGCTCACGCGTATAGGACATGAGGCCCGGGGCGGCCGGCGCTTGCCCCGTTACGTATCAGTGATACTGCACCACAGTGCTCTATATTGCAGTTTCATGAAAGACAGTTGAAAATATACCCCATGCGCGGACATCTTCTGTTGATGCCGCATGTCCAGCCGTCATCGGACCTCCGATGGAAGTCCTGTTTATTACGCGGAAAGGAAGGAACGGATATTCGAATCCGTCCCTTCCTTCATACCGATCCTACGAAATCAAATCAGAGAACGGCTCACTTGCCAGACTTGGTCATGTTCTCGTAGACCGGCAGGTTCTGCCAGTTCATCTCGAAGCCGGAAACACCGGTCGAGGCCACACCATAGGCATTGGCGTAGTACAGCGGAACGGCCGGCAGGTCGTTGAGCAGCACTTCCTGCGCCTGCTGGTACAGCTTGTTGGCGTCTGCGACGGACTTGGAGGCAGCGGCCTTGTCGCACAGCGCATCGAACTCCGGGTTCTTGTAGTCGCCATCATTGGAACCGTTGCCATCGGCCGCGGCGGAGGAGAAGTTCTGCACCAGGTAGTTCTCGGCGGACGGGTAATCCGGCTGCCAGCCGCTACGGAACGCGCCGTTCACCTTGCGGTCGGACACGGCGGTACGGAAATCGTTGAAGGTCGGGTACGGGTTGGTGGCGGCCACGCCGGCGCCCAGCACGTTGTTGATGGAGTTGACCACGGCGGTGTAGATGACTTCGTGTCCACCATCGGCGTTGTAGGCGAAGGTGAGCTTGTCATCGGAGGTCCACGGGCTGATGGCGTTGGCCTTCGCCCACAGTTCCTTGGCCTTCTTCTCGTTGTACTTCAGGTTGCCGGAACCCTTAAGGGAATCGGAGTAGCCCGGGGTCAGCGGGGATGTGAAGTCGGCGGCCGGGGTACCGGTGCCGTTGAGCACCTTCTTGCAGATGTTCTCGCGGTTGATGGCCATGGAAACGGCCTGGCGACGCAGGGTGCCTTCTTCGGTACCGGCCTCGAAATGCTTCACATTGGACGGAATAGTGAACTGCTGGATGACGGAGCCGGCCTTGTTGTAAGACTGGACGGTGGAGTCCTTCTGGAAGGTCTTGGTGGCGGAGGCCGGGACGGACTCCATCACGTCGAGGGAACCGGACTGGATGTCGGCGTAGGCGGCCTCATCCTTGGTGTAGACCTTGAAGGTCACGCCGTCGTTCTTGGCGACGCGGTTGCCCTTGTAGTCGGGGTTCTTCACCAGCACGATCTGGTTGTCGTGGTCCCAGGACTGGAACTTGTACGGGCCGTTGCCGACCGGCTTCTCGCCGAAGGCCTTCGGATCCTTGAAGAAGGATTCCGGCAGCGGGGCGAATGCGGTGTAGCCGACCTTGATGGCGAACACGGAGTCGGACTGGTTCAGGTCGACGGTGAACTCGTGATCGTTGACGATCTTCAGACCTTCAAGCTGCTCGTCACCCTTGAGGTTGTCGGTGTCCTGCAGCGCGTCATAGCCCTTGATGGTGGAGAAGAAGGAGGAGCCGAGCTGGGCGTTCTTGGCATTAGCCGTGTAGCTCCATGCCTTGGTGAAGGATTCGGCGGTCACCGGGGTGCCGTCGGTAAACTTCCAACCATCCTTGAGCTTGATGGTGTACTGGGTGGCGTCATCGTTGGACTTGATGGACTCCGCCACTTCGTTGGAGGCGTTGCCCTTGGCGTCGAAGGAAATCAGACGTGCGAACAGCAAGTCGAGCGGCTTACCGCCGCCGGTCTCGTTGCAGTCGCCCGGGATGAGCGGGTTCTGCGGTTCGGAATTGTATGCGGTGACGACGTTGGAACCCTTGTCAGCGGTGGAGTCACCGTTGGAAGAGCCGCACCCGCTGAGCAGCATACCGAATGCGCATGCGGCCGCAGCGAAAGCCAGAGCTTTCTTCTTCATGGAATTCATATTCTCCTTATCCATTATTTCCAGAGCCGTAAGACCCTGTTCAAAAAGAAGGCGGGCGTCAATACCGTGGCATCAACGTCCGTCTTCGTCTGATGGTGGGTTCATTATCACTCGATTGAGGGACAACCACTCCATATCCGAGGGAGGCCCATGCAAAATAGTCAAATCAAAACTCATCATCTGATAAAACAAACCATTTTTCCCGCTTATCGCCGGAACAACTTATCCGCATCGTGCGTATGGACGGACACGGACATATCTGTTCGCTGTCAGCGTACTTTGCCGATTCGTGTCATGCCCGTGGAAACGCCTGTCCGTAACGAGCCTTCAACTGTTCTATGGATACATGCGTGTACCGTTGCGTGGTCTTCAGCGAGGAATGTCCCAGGAGCTCCTGCACCTCACGCAAATCCGCTCCCCCGTCAAGCATATGCGTGGCGGCACTGTGCCGCAGAGCATGAGGACTAATGTCGGGAACGCCGGCATCACGCGCGCATGCGTGCACCACACGACGTACCATCCGCTGATCAATGCGTTTGCCTTGTCTCCCAAGAAACAACGCAGCTGCGGACTGCTCCCCCACCAACAGGGGACGCCCATCATCCAACCACCGACGTATCGCTTTTTGCGCCGGAGCGCCAAATGGCATGACTCGTTGTTTGTTGCCTTTGCCGGTCACTTTGACCGTCCGATTGGAAAAGACCACATCCGGTACATCAAGTCCCACCAGTTCAGCCACACGCATGCCCGTCGCATACAACAGTTCCAGCATTGCAGCGTCACGCAGCTCAATGGCCTGCTGCTTCATAGTCCGTTCCTTCGGCTGAGACGTTTCACTGTCCTCGTCCACGCGTTCCATCAGCTGTTCGGCCTGTGATTCGCTGAGCACATCCGGCAACGTATCAGGTATTTTCGGAGTCATGAGAACACAAGCCGGATCCGTCGTCGTCACGCCATGCTCATGCGTCCACGCGAAAAAACCACGTACCGCCACGGTTTTTCGGGCCATGCTGCTTTTCGCATGTTTTTTCGATGATTCCGCCATCCACATGCGAAGATCTTCGATGGTCACCTCGTTAAGGTTCCTGCATCCAAGCCGTTCCAAGGCAAGCAGACATTCTTCGACATCGCCTCGGTATGCCTTCCGTGTGTTTTCGCTCAATCCACGGTTGGCTTTCAGATATGTGTCGAATGCCTCTACGCTCTCATCGAACAGCATGCCGATCAGCCTTTCCCGAGCTCAATAGCAAGCCCAAATCCATGAATTTCTCTCCATTATGTGTCCATTCTCCGATAGAAACCGAAATTCCGGCATAACTTGAAAAGAGACCAACTATGCTGTCCAGTAGCGTTCGCTCAGCGAATCCGTCAATAATCGTCTATTCGAAGGGGAGATTATGCCGATTCCAAACGAAATTCCAGCAGGTGCACGCATTGTGGTGCGCACCTGCGAAGGTGTCGATCCAAAGGACCAGCGCATGAAATTCCGAGATTATGTCGGTCACGTACGTTCTTGGGACGGGCAGACATTGGAAATGACGCGCGATGCGGCAGCCAACGGTTCGCGCCCGGAGCAACGTGTCAGCATTCCCGCCGACACCATCGTCACTGTCAAACCGGTTCCGGAACGTTCCATGACACGGCCGCGCCCATAGCGCGTCACACTGCGGAACGCACCTGTGCCATAGCTTGACGGTAACCGTCGAATCGCACGATATGCTCTCCCCTACGCGCCGACTCCAGAAGCATCTGCTGCCATCCGGTTTCGGGAATTGCCAGTTCGACCGTTTCGCAACGTTCTTCGAAGTCAGGTTCTTTGGCGAGAGCCTTGTATTCACGGAATGGCTGCCCTTGTATGAAGAAACGCGCCATCTCCTTGTCGTCACCGGCAGTGGGCGAGCCCTGTTGCGTGGTCATGCCGTGCAGCACGTTGGCCATAAGCGTCAACCGATTGGCCATATTACGCAGCAACGCTTCGACATTGGCGGCGTCCTCTTCCACCATTGCACGGGTACGGTTTGGATCGGTTAGCGCAACACGAGTCATGTCCCGCCATGAACCAGCGGCGAGCGCGGCTGCGATGTTCCGGTTGGGATTGGCCACCAGCTCGTTGATCATAGCTGTGGAAATGACGTGTGGCATGTGGGAAATCAGTGCCGCGCAACGATCGTGGGTCGCATCGTCAAGAACGATGAGTCGGTTGGAACAATGATCCACAATCATTGTCGCAACGGCGCGGAACCGCTGATACTCGGTGTTTTCATCTACGGTGATGGCCCAGAGCGCGCCATCGTAAAGCGTCGGATCCGACGATTCCCATCCGGACAGCTCATTGCCTGCCATGGGATGCGCGCCCACATAGCAATGTTCCAATCCAACGGCTTTAACCTGTTCCCGAACCATTGCTTTGACACTGCCGACATCGGTGAGCGTGGTGATGTCCGTATCGATCAGTGGCTTCAACGCACCCAGGATTTGCGGCATGGCCTTGAGCGGATTGCATAACACAAGCACGTCAGGTTTTGTGTCGGCGAGCGCGGCCAGTGTGGACACACATCGTATGCCGTCCACTTTCGCAGTTTCATATGGACGATCGTTATGGTTCCATGCGATGACTTCACAGCCAGCATTAACGAGTCTGCGAGCCAGTGACCCTCCGATAAGACCAAGGCCTACGATTGCGATACGCTGCTTCACCACATCAGCTCCTTTCCGACCGTTTCGCTGTTCTGCCAATCATCTGGCAGATGCTGTTCGTCAAGCCGTACGCCTCCCTGCGGCAGCATCCATGAGGTGACTGGAGGATTGGGGCGTTCTCTTCGTGGGTATACGGCCAGAGTTTTGGCCCAGTCACCGTGTTCGGCGATTTCGACCAGCGCGCCATGGAAGCGTTGCTCCCATGGCGCCGCATCGAGCGTCGCGATAAAACTGTATGTGCCTGTGCGTCCTTTGATTGGCCGCGAGATGAAACTTGTCATATTGAGGCCTGCATCGCGGAATACGTCCAGCAGGTTCGCGAGTACGCCAGGACCTGTGACAAGCGGAATAAGCGTCAGCACGGATTCGTATTCCATATCAGCTTGCGAACGAGGCTGTTCCAACAGTTTTCCGGCTTCCTTGCGTGGTGCGAGCACAAGAAAATCAGTCTGTGCGCCTTGATAATCCTGCACGGCGGTACCGATGCGCGTCACATTGTAGAGTTCACCGCAAATACTTGGCCCGAAAGCTATTTCGTTTGCTTTGATATCGCGACATGCGGCAGCATTGGATGGCGCTGGAGTCGGTTCCAAATGGTGTTCCGCGATGAAACGTTTGCATTGCGCGAGACCATGCGCGTGTGCGGTAGCCACGGTGGCGTCTTCCGGATTGGATCCCGCACGCACATATGCGTCGAAAGTTACGTCGACGCCCACTCGCGCAAATCCGACTAGATCTTTGGCGTCGATGAGCGCGTCCAGATTCGGCACCACGTAACCTTCGACGTTGTTTTCCCATGCCACGACGCCCCATCCTTCGCCCCGCTGCGCGGCATCAAGGATTTGCGGTACGTCATCCGCAGCCACCAATTCGAATCCTTCCGGCTCAAGATGGGCCAGTGCCTGCGATGCATTGACTGCGGCCTGATGGGTGAAGGTGCCTTGCGGACCTAGATAGAACAGCTTTCGTGCGCTCATTCAACCCCATTCCTTATTCTTGGTGTTCCCCTGAACCTTACCTCATTGCCGTGGAATCGACTGCCGATTATTCCACCGGTTGGGCGTTATCAGATGTTTTACCCTCGTTCGTCTGCGTATCAGCAGCAAACGCACCATCACGCGTCTCCTTACGCGGAGGTGTGACGAACCAACGTTTCGGCAGCACCAGCATCACAACCGGAATAAGCACGACACCGTACAGCCACATGTATCCTGCCTGTTCACTGAAGAACGGCATGGGATCATCTCCACCGAATCCCACAGGAATCATGGCGTCTCCTCCCGGACCATACCCCGACATCACCGTCCAGACCACCAGAGAGGAACCGATCAGGTGCAATGCGAGGCCTGAGACACCGTCGCGTGATCGAGCTGACCATGTCGAAATGATCACCATGAGATAGGCGATCGCCAATCCGTAGGGAATATTCATGGATGCGCCCATGCGATGGGCCATGGTTCCCACTACTCCGACTATGATTCCGGAAACCAGATCGACGAGGAACCGTCCCCAAATCGGCAGACGGTATGACCATGGCATCAGTTGCGCATCGGGCGCCGCATCTTGATTCGACCCATACGTATCATGCGATTGCTTCATCTGTTGCATCATATCCCCTACTATCGCTCACCAACCTGAAAAGAAAAAGAGATACGCGAGGACACGTATCTCTTTTCATGGAAGCAATAACAGAATCACTTGTTCTTCTGAGCGTTATTCTGCTGAGCCGTCAAACGGAGAGCCCAGCGGGCTCACCGTAGGCGAAGTGAGCAAGCACACTACCGTGCTTGCGAAGCCGACAGAACAACGTGAAGAATCACTTGTTATTCTGAGCGTTATTCTGTCGACGCTGCTTGGCGCGCCACTTGTACCAATCCTCACGGCTGAGAATAATCTTGCGCACACGGATGGATTCCGGAGTGACTTCCACGCACTCGTCCTCGTTGGCGAAGTCCAAGGACTCTTCGAGGCTCATCTTGATCGGCGGAGTCAGGGTTTCGAGCACATCTGCGGTGGAGGAACGCATGTTGGTCATATGCTTGGCCAGCGTGATGTTCACATCCAGCTCGTCAGGCTTGTTGTTCACGCCGACGACCTGGCCTTCGTACACCGGAGACTGCGGTTCGACGAAGAAGTTGCCACGTGCCTGCAGACGCTGCATGGCGTACGGAGTGGCGATACCCTTGCGATCGCAGACCATGGAACCGTTCTGGCGGGTCACGATCTGGCCAGCCCACGGAGCGTAGCCGGCGGAGATGGAGGATGCGATACCGGTGCCACGGGTGGCGGAAAGCAGTGCGGTGCGGAAGCCGATCAGACCACGGGACGGCACGGTGAACTGCAGACGAACCCAGCCAGTGCCATGGTTGGTCATGTTCTCCATACGGCCCTTACGGTCGGCGAGCAGCTGGGTGACAGTGCCCATGTACTCTTCCGGAACGTCGATGGTGGTGTTTTCCATCGGTTCGTTGATCACGCCGTCGATGGTCTTGGTGACCACCTGCGGGCGGCCGACGGTCAGCTCATAGCCTTCACGACGCATCTGTTCGGCAAGCACGGCCAAGGCGAGCTCGCCACGACCCTGGACTTCCCATGCATCCGGGCGTTCGGTCGGCAGCACCTTGATGGACACGTTGCCGATGAGTTCGCGGTCAAGGCGATCCTTGATCATGCGGGCGGTAAGCTTGTGGTCCTTGCCTTCGGTTCCGGCAAGCGGGGAATCGTTGATGCCGAAAGTCATGGAGATGGCCGGATCATCAACGTGGATCAGCGGCAGCGGACGCGGATCGGACGGATCAACGATGGTTTCGCCGATCATGATGTCATTCACGCCGGCGACTGCGACGATGTCGCCAGGACCCGCGGAATCGACCGGGGTGCGCTCAAGACCCTGCGTACGCAGCAGTTCGGAGACGCGGAAGTTTTCGACGGAGCCGTCCACACGGGACAGACCGTAGGTCTTGCCCTTTTCGAGAGTGCCGTTGTAGATACGCACCAAGCCGAGTCGACCCAGGAAATCAGAGGAATCGATGTTGGCGACGTGTGCCTGCAAAGGCGCGCCTTCCTCGTATTCCGGAGCCGGAATGTTCTTGATGATGGCTTCGAACAGCGGTTCGAGATCTTCGTTATCCGGCAGACCGCCATTCTCCGGCTGGTTTTCGGAAGCGTAGCCGGCCTTGGCCGCGCAGTAGATGACCGGCAGGTCGAACAGCGCATCCTCATCGAGATCGACACCCTCTTCGATAACGTCCTGAGCCAGGCCGAGCAGCAGATCGGAGGATTCTCCAACGACCTCTTCGATACGTGCGTCCGGACGATCGGTCTTGTTCACGCACAGGATAACCGGCAGCTTGGCTTCCAAAGCCTTGCGCAGCACGAAGCGGGTCTGCGGCAGCGGGCCTTCGGATGCGTCGACGAGCAGCACGACGCCATCAACCATGGAGATGCCACGCTCGACCTCGCCGCCGAAATCGGCGTGACCAGGAGTATCGATGATGTTGAGGGTGATGCCTTCCGGATGGCCGTACTTGGCGGCCAGCGGACCGGTGTACTGCACAGCGGTGTTCTTGGCGAGGATGGTGATGCCCTTCTCACGTTCCAGATCATTGGAATCCATCACACGATCCGGAACTTCCTCACGTTCGTTGAACACGTGGGACTGTGCCAGCATGGCATTGACCAACGTGGTCTTGCCGTGATCGACGTGTGCCACAATCGCTACATTTCGAATATCGCCGCGAACCGCCATCGAAACCTCTCTTAGTATTGCTGTTCTCTTGCGTAAACGTTCGGTACATACATGCTGTCGGTACTTGAAAAATCGTACTTACACACAAACCGAACCAATATTAGCGAAGCGTTGCGACACCTTCGCCGGCGCCACATTCAGGCGAGCGCCTGTTGCGCTTGGACGTTAATCGACGGATCGCTGACTGTCGAAGCCCCACGCAATGAGTTGCAGGATTCCTCCACTACCGAGGCGATCTGGTTGATCTGCTCCGGTGTGAGCGGCTCACGGAAGGTCATGCGAATGGCTGATTTTGCTACTGCCGGATCATATCCCATCGCCAACAATGTGCCAGGCGCTTCGTGACGGCCGACAGCACAGGCCGAGCCGGACGAGCAAGCGATGCCCCGAGCGTCCAAATCGACCAGCAAAGCTTCTCCGGAAAGTCCCGGGAAAACGAACGACGCATGTCCCGGAAGCCGTCGTTGCGAATCCCCCGTAAGCTGTGCTCTGGGTTCCACACGCAGCACCGCATCGATCAGACGATCCCGGGAAGCCACCAGCGCGCGTCCAATCTCATGCATTCGTGTGTTCGAGTCACGCAACGCAACGGCCAATGCGACCGCACCGGCGACATTTTGCGTGCCTGACCGTAGGGAGCGTTCCTGCCCACCGCCGCTCATCAACGGCTCGACAGGCACTCGGGAACGTAGCAGCAGTGCCCCCAGTCCCTTCGGTGTGCCGAATTTGTGTCCGGACAAGCTCAACGCGTCCACATCCCATTCGCGCATACGGATGGGGATGAGTCCCGCCGCCTGCACCGCGTCCACATGCAGTGGCACGCCATGTTCGTGTGCAATGCGTGCTATTTCATTGACGGGCTCCACTGTGCCCACTTCGTTATTAGCAAGCATCGTCGATACCAGCAGCGTGCAGTTACAAGGTTTTCCGGACGTCCCGGAAACGCTGTCGGAGCTGCTGTCAAGATCGCTCTGAGCCAATTCGGCCCTCAACGCGTCCAAATCGATATGCGCTTGATGGTCGACGGGAATCTCCACCACTTCGCAACCGAACCAGCGTTCCATCCAACGGGCCGATTCCAACACCGCCGGATGTTCGATCGACGACACAATGATACGCGGACGCACCTGCTCGCCATACGCTTCGCGCAGCAAACGTATGCGGGCCATCGCAATACCTTTAATCGCAAGATTATCCGCTTCGGTGCCGCCTGAAGTGAAGATCACGTCATCCGGACGCGCGCCCAAATCGGCTGCGATAGACCCGCGTGCAGCTTCGAGGGCGCGTGCAGCGGTTTTGCCCGCGCTGTGCACACTCATCGGATTCGCGTACGCTTCGGTCAGAAACGGCATCATCACGCTGATGACGTTGCCGCCGACCGGCTCTGTGGAGGCGGCGTCCAGATACAGGTGTTCCATCAGCCCTCCCTGCGCTTCTTCAGTTCCAATCCAGTCCAAGGTCGATGCTGCTCACGCTGTGGGTGAGCGCGCCGACGGAAATCACGTCCACACCGGTGGCGGCCACCTGCGGCATACGTTCCAGCGTCATGTTACCGCTGGCTTCCACAATGGCGTTGCCTGCGATAAGGTCAACTCCCTTGCGTGTGTCTTCCAAGGAGAAGTTGTCAAGCATGATGGTATCGGCGCCGCCTTCAAGCGCGGCTTTGATCTGCTCCAAACGGTCTACTTCCACTTCGATATGCGTGGTATGTCCCACTTGTTCGCGGATGTGGCGAATCGCCCCGGCCATGTCAATGCCTTGTTCGGCGAGCGCCGCGAGATGGTTGTCTTTGACCATGACGGCATCGGACAATCCGTAGCGATGATTATGTCCGCCACCGCAGGTGACGGCGTACTTTTCGAACGGACGCAGTCCCGGAGTCGTCTTGCGCGTGTCCACGATACGGGTGCGCGCATAGGTGCGCGGCTTTCGATAGTCCGTAGTTTCTACGGCTTCGTCCGCCGCTTTGACGAAGGCCGCCGTCATGGTGGCAATGCCGCACATACGTTGCGCGAAGTTCAACGCCACACGTTCCGCTGTGAGCAGGTCGCGCACAGAGCCTTCGACTTCGGCAAGCGTCTGTCCAGCTTCGAAACGTTCGCCATCTTTGATGGTGGCGAGCACACGAATCGCAGGGTTCTGCGCGGCGAATGCCGCTTCGAACACGGCGATGCCGCTCATCACACCTTCCTGTCTGGACACGAGTCTTGCGGTGCCGTGGACTTCGGCGGGAATGGTGGTTTCGCAGGTGATGTCACCGTTGGGTGCATCTTCCTCAAGCGCGGCTTCGACGGCCGTGCGAATGACCTGACGGGTCAGCATTTATGGTCCTTTCCGCTGTCTCTCGTCGCGCAGCAGTTATGACATCTGGTAGGCGATGGAATGTGCGATTGTCGGATTGTTGGTCGGATAATCCTGCCGTGTGTGCGCGCCGCGCGATTCGCAACGGTTGCTTGCCGCAACCGCTGCAACGTATCCCACGGTAAGCAGGTTGCGGTTTTCCCACATGATGATTCGTTCCGCATATGTTGTCGGTTGGGCGATGGTTTTCGACATATCCGCGCTGTCCGCCGCATTCGCCATGGAGAGCGCTTCACCAAGTTCACGTACGCCTTGGGACAAGCTGTCACCGTCGCGGATCACGCCGACGTGCTTCCACATCACGTCTTCAATTCGTGCACGGTCCCATACCAGCGATTGCGCAGCATTCGGCTGCGTTGTGGCATCCGGCATATGCAGCAGCATCGGCTGCTGGCAGACCGGCATGTTTTCGATCGCGCTGTTGTCGAAGTCCTGCGGTTGCCAAACGGTACCGTCGGTGTCATTCGCAGCGGCAAGGCCGGCGCGATATCCGTAGACCATGCCTTCAAGCAGCGAGTTCGATGCGAGACGATTGGCACCCTGCACACCAGTTCTGGCGCATTCGCCGGCCGCATAGAGGCCGGGGATGCTGGCTCGTCCGAACAGGTCGGTGCGGATGCCGCCCATCCAATAGTGGGCCGCGGGAGCCACGGGAATGGGTTCCTTGCTCCAATCGAAGCCGAGCGAACGCGTGTAGGCGTCGATGGTTGGGAACCTGTGGCGTAGGAATTCCGCCAGATCAGGGTTCTCTTTGCCCATGGGTGAAACGTCGAGCATGATCGGCTTGCCGCCTTGCGCCTGCATGGTACGGAAGTTGGCTCGCGCCACCACGTCGCGCGGTGCGAGTTCCGCCTTGGGGTCGATGTCGGCCATGAAACGGCGCCCATGTTCGTCGAGCAGTACCGCGCCTTCGCCACGCACGGCTTCGGAGACGAGGAAATGCTCGCCGATAGCCAAAGCCGTGGGATGGAACTGGTAGAACTCCAGGTCGGCTACCTGCGCCCCTGCACGAATCGCAGCGGCCAGGCCGTCGCCAGTCGCCACCGCAGGATTCGTGGTGTACGGGAACAACCGTCCCGCGCCACCGGCGGCAAGAACCACACGGTCCGTATCGACGACACGTGTCTCAACACCGTCTTGAGCGTCACGAACCGCCAGACGCACGCCGGTGACATGACCGTCACGCACCAGCACATCGTTCAGGAACGCATGTTCCAGCACGGTGATATTCGGATTCTCCCGCACCATGGCGGAGACGTCGAGTTCCAAGACCTTTCCGGTGGCATCTCCCCCAGCATGCACCACACGGGAACGGCAATGCGCGGCTTCGAGCCCACGCAGCACATGTCCTTCGCCGTCGCGATCCACGTGCCATCCATCGCCGATAAGCTCACGTACACGACGCGCGCCCTCGTCAGTCAGAATGTCGACTGCGGTGCGATCGCACAACCCATGACCGGCAGCCATAGTGTCGGTCGCATGCAACGCAGGCGAATCGTCATTGAAAATCGCAGTGGCCACACCGCCTTGAGCGTGGTATGTGTTCGATTCGACGAACTTATCCTTGCATACCAGCAGCACTTCCTGCGGTCGGTATGTGCCATTCTTCGGAATCGACGCGCGTCCGCTGGCGGACAGTCCTTCGCTGCCAAGACGGCTGTCTCCGGCTGCCGCGAGCGCCGCGCACAGTCCGGCGATACCCGCTCCGACTACGACGATCATGGGTGTACCTCCAGCATGCGCTGCAATGCGATTTTGGCGTCACGCGCGGTGTCTTCGTCCACGGTGATGCGGTTAACGATATTGCCTTGCTCGATGTTCTCCAACGCCCACGCCAGATATGCGGGGTGAATGCGGTACATCGTGGAGCATGGGCAGACCACCGGATCGAGGCAGAACACGGTCTTGTCCGGATACTGCGCGGCAAGACGGTTGACGAGGTTGATTTCCGTGCCGACTGCGACGGCCGAACCAGTCGGCGCGTTGGCGATCTCCTTGACGATGTACGCAGTAGAGCCGGTGCCATCCGCCGCGTTGACGACGTCCATCGAGCATTCGGGATGCACGATGACCTTGACGCCCGGATACGCCTTGCGTGCACGCTCGATTTGGTCGACGGTGAAGCGCTGGTGCACAGAGCAGAAGCCTTTCCACAGGATCATCTTCGCGTCGGCGTACACGGACGGGTCTTCGGCACCACCGGCAGGCTTGTACGGATTCCACACTGGCATCTGGTCAAGGCTCATACCCATGGCGAGAGCGGTATTGCGGCCAAGGTGCTGGTCCGGGAAGAACAGCACGCGCTTGCCGCGGGCGAATGCCCATTCGAGCACGGCATGCGCATTGGATGATGTGCAGACGATGCCACCGTGACGTCCGCAGAATGCCTTCAGCGCCGCGGAGGAGTTCATGTATGTGACCGGCACGATCTGCTGCTTGCCGTCGGCATCCGGATTGGTGCCGCAGATTTCGCCGAGCTGTTCCCAGCAGTCCTCAACCTGGTCGATGTTCGCCATGTCGGCCATCGAGCAGCCTGCGGACAGGTTCGGCAGTGTCACGGTCTGTTCGGGCGTGGACAGGATATCGGCGGTTTCAGCCATGAAATGCACGCCGCAGAATACGATGTGGTCGGCGTCGGGACGTTCGGTGGCGTTCTTGGCGAGCTGGAAGGAATCACCCACAAAGTCGGCGTGCACGATGATTTCGTCGCGCTGGTAGAAGTGATCAAGGATGAGCAGCTTATTGCCGAGACGCGCCTTGGCGGCCTTGATACGTTCCTGCAGTTCCTCATCGGAGGCGTCACGGTATTCCTGCGGCAACACCTGCTGGCGGGGTGCGTTGTTCGGCAGCGGGTCGAACATGGATGCGCCCGGGCCGTAGCTCGGCTGGGTGGTGTCGAAATGCCACGGATCCTGTGTCAGTCCGGCATCGCATGTGCTTTGCGCGCCCAGTCGGGCGATGATTTCGTCTACGGATGACGATGACAAAGTAGCGGCCATACCGCGCCTTCCCTTCATTGTAGTTTGTTTTTATCGTCTGTTATTGGATGATGGATGTCTTGCGATTGTTTGAACCGTTGCCGTTGAAGCGGTTTCAGACGGTTGTCAGTGCGGCGAGCACGTCATTGCCGGTTGCATGGCTTCCGTGATTAGACTGATTGACGCTGTAATCCCATGATGAAAAATGTCGCAACGCGCTTTGCACGTACCGGTATACGGCGGCCGGACGGTTGCGCCCGACGCGCAGTTTTTCGCCGGTATCCTCCAACTGGCCCGATGAGAGCATTTTCCGGCGAAAATTCGCCAAATCGATGGCTTCGCCCGTTACGGCTTCATATACGTCGTGCAGTTGGCTCAGCGTGAATCGTTCACCGACCAGACGCGTGACGACCTGGGGATATTCGATTTTCCCCCGTAGCCGGCTTAAGGCGTAGTCGATGATGGCACGATGGTCGAAAGCAAGTTCCGGCAGATTATCGACGGGAAACCATTTGACGTTGTTGCCTTCGATAGGTTCCGTTTGCGCATCCGCTCCTCCGACCAGCGCCCAGTACACGATGGATACCATCGGCAGCCCGCCATGCGAACGTGCCGGATCGCCAAACGTATACAGCTGCTCGAGATATCTCGGATGAAGCGACGTAGTCGATTCCAGTGCGGCATACGCGGACTGCTCCAACGAATGGTCTGCGCGCAGACCGCCTCCTGGAAGCGCCCATTGGCCAAGAAACGGTTGGCGCACACGCTTGACCAGCGGCATCCACAGCATGGACCCTATACCGTTCGGAGCGGTGTCCGTCCCATTTTCATTCCCGGATCTTTGGACCGGCCCTAAAGCGAGAATAACCACGGAAACACCCACCTGCGGCGGCTGTTTGCGCCGTTCCGAGACATTTCCCATGATCATCGCGACCCCACTCTCTCAAATTCTCGTCAATACGAATTGTTCCGAAACCACAGTGTATCACTTATAGTCAACATGACCATAAGTTGGGTGTTCCACCAATCAATCATTAAAATCCAGCGCACATGCGGCTAACAAAAAAGGCCCCACAAGGGAGCCTTGAGCATCTATGCGATAACGCCTTGGAAAATCAGTTCCCGGGCAACCTCACGGTATTCCTTCGCCGTCTTGTGATTCGGCGCATATATGGTGATTGGCGCAGCGGCAACCGTTGAATCCGGCAACTTGATAGACCGCGAGATCACCGAGTGGAAGACCTTGCCTTGGAACGCCTCATAAATTCGCTGCAACACCTCATCGCAATGCAGAGTATGCGTGAACATGGTGACGAGCACTCCATACACTTCCAGACTCGGATTGATACGGGACTGCACCTTTTCTATGGATTGCATCAGCAAAGCCACGCCACGCAACGCGAAGAACTCGGCAGCCACGGGAATGATCACACCATCCGCCGCGGTCAGCGCATTCACCGTGAGCAAGCCCAACGAAGGCTGGCAGTCAATGATGATCACGTCATATTCATCCTTGACCTGTCGCAACACGCCAGCCAGCACCTGTTCACGTCCCACTTCGGTGACCAGCTGCACTTCGGCGGCAGATAGATCAATATTGGACGGCATGATGTCGAGGTTCTCGAAATCGGTATGCTGAATCACAGTATGTACATCCATGCGCGGATTGAACAGCGCGGTGTACACCGTATCTTCCACGGCATTGGCGTTGATGCCCAGTCCCACCGTGGCGGCACCCTGCGGGTCGAAATCGACGATAAGCACACGACGACCGTACTGGCTCAACGCACCGGCGATATTAATTGAACTGGTTGTCTTACCAACGCCACCTTTCTGGTTGCACATGGCGATGACCCTTGCCGGACCGTGCGTCTGCAGCGGCTCCGGAGCGGGAAACGTCTCATAATCTCGTCCAAGCAAATCCGTAGGCATACCGTTTACCTTACCAACATCCTTGTGTCAACTTTCACTGTAATCCATGCTAGTCCATTGCCGCCGTTCAAAACGGCAGCAACACCATCATCTGGCGCGGGGGTGAGACGTCAGATACGTTTCAATCAGGTTTTCGGGACTGACGTGCGTGTATATCTGCGTGGTGGTGACGCTTGCATGCCCAAGCAGCTCCTGCACAGTACGCACGTCGGCACCGCCTTGGATAAGATGCGTGGCGAAAGAATGACGCAACGTATGAGGATGCAACGGCTTGTCGATGTGCGCACGCTCCCCCGCAACCCTGATGATCTCCCAAACCGACTGTCTCGACAATCTTCGTCCGCGCTTGTTGAGAAACAGGGCGCGACGCTCCTGAGGACCTTTTGACTTCGACTCCAGTATTGGACGCCCCGAACGCACATACCGGCTGATTGCCTCGCATGCGTAGCTGCCGACAGGAACCAGACGTTGTTTTGAACCTTTGCCCATCAGTCTGGCGATTCTGGATTCCGTATCGACGTCATCAAGATTCGCTCCGCATGCCTCCGACACTCGTGCGCCGGTCGCATACATGAATTCAAGCAACGCCTTGTCTCGAAGCATCACAGGATCATCCGGGACCTCCAACGAAGCGTCGCCATGAGCTCTGTTCTGGGAAACGGGAATCGCTTCCAACAATCTGGCGACCTCATCAACAGTCAGCACATCGGGAAGGGTACTTGCACCCTTGGGAGCTTTCACCTGCGCGGATACATCGTCGGCGACGCTATGTTCGTCCACGGCGAAACGATGGAACGCGTGGATGCTGGCCAACCGGCGGGCCTTGCTTCGGGCGGATTCCCCGGACTCGTCAAGAAAAGCGACGTAGTTCTCCACATCCTGTGTCGTCACGGACGTAATGTCATTAATCCCCCGATTGGCAAGCCACTGCCGATATTTTTTTAGATCGGCGCCATATGCCGACACCGTTGCTTTTGACAATCCTCTCTCAACATCGATGTGTGCAAGAAACTGTCTGATCATCCGCTCGAAATCGTTCATCGCCCTCCTTCCGCCGAAAGTTGCCTGTTCGCATCGTATACCGCCGTTGCCATGGCTATGAGATAGATGGTTCCTGACGTGCAACACAAGAACCCCCGCCCATTGCTGGAGCGAGGGTTCCCATCAGTCACGCTGAATCAGCGAAGAAGCTCAGGCTTCCTTCGGAGCGTTCACATCAGCCGGAAGAGCAGCCTTGGCCTGCTCGACGATGGCCTTGAAGGTCTCCGGATCGGAGATGGCCAGCTCGGCGAGAGCGCGACGATCCAGTTCGATGCCAGCGAGGTGCAGGCCCTGGATGAAACGGTTGTAAGTAATGCCCTCTGCGCGGACGGCAGCATTGATACGCTGGATCCACAGCTTGCGGAAGTCGCCCTTGCGAGCCTTGCGGTCGCGGAAGTTGTAGGTAAAGGAGTGAAGCAGCTGCTCCTTGGCCTTACGGTACAGACGGGAGCGCTGGCCGCGGTAGCCGGAAGCCCTCTCGAGAACGACGCGACGCTTCTTGTGGGCGTTTACTGCGCGCTTGACACGTGCCATATTTGATTCCTCAGCTTTCTATTAAGTCTTCTTATTAGCTCTCGCTATGCTCAGCGACCGAGCAGCTTCTTCATGTTCTTGCTCTGGGAAGTAGCCAGAACGCCGTCGGCCTTCAGTGCGCGACGCTTACGAGCGGACTTGTGCTCGAGGTTGTGGCGCATTGCGGAGCCAGCGTGCATCAGCTTGCCGGAACCGGTCACGCGGACGCGCTTGGAAGCGGCGGAATTAGTTTTCATCTTCGGCATTGCTGCCCTCCTTGTTTGTTACTTCGTTTCGGAAGTCTTCGGTTTGTCGGACGTCACTGCGGCCTTGGCTTCGGCCGCTGCCTGAGCCTGGGCTTCCTGCTTGGCCGCCAAGCGTGCGGCCTGACGAGCCTGACGTTCGGCACGGGACTGATCACCACGACGACGCTGCTCGGACTGGGTGTGAACCTTCTTGCCCTTCGGCGCGAGCGTCATGATGATGTTGCGGCCCTCCTGCTTCGGAGCAAATTCGACAGTGCCGTATTCCTCCACTTCGCCAGCAAGACGCTGCAGCAGCTCAACGCCACCAATTGGACGGGACTGCTCGCGACCGCGCAGCATGATGGTGACCTTGACCTTGTCTCCGCCATTCAAGAAGCGCACAACATGGCCCTTCTTGACTTCGAAGTCGTGGTCGTCGATCTTCAGACGGAAGCGAATTTCCTTGATTTCCGCAGTGCTCTGGTTACGACGTGCCTCACGAGCCTTAATCTTCTCGTTGTACTTATACTTGCCGTAATCGATGAGCTTGGCAACCGGAGGCTTCGCGTTGGGCGCCACCTCGACGAGATCGAGGTTCGCTTCCTTTGCCAGGTTCAGTGCGACGGAAGTCGCGATGACTCCCACCTGTTCGCCGTTCGGGCCGATCAGACGCACCTGGGAGACGCGAATCTCGTCGTTAATGCGTGGTTCGTCGCTGATGATGACTCCAATCCTCATGTTCCATTCAACGGAATGTTCCCAGATTGGCAGTTCCTCAACGTCTCAAAAGTCCATGGCATGCCAAACGCACCTACAAAGGCACACTGAAGAACGTTCTGATACGCTCTCCACTTCACTGTTTCACCACAGTGACAAGGCATTATGCCCGAACCCGAGGCCCTGAAAGGCTTCCAGGTGGGGATATCCCGCTTTCTTGATTTCTCAAGCCTTGTAGATAATACCACACACCACGACTACCGCGTGTCGTATTTGCAACCAGTTACAGCGCACCTTACAACAACGCCGGCCAGCATACTACACTGACCTTGCATGACAAATAATTTCAATACCTGTGTGATTTTCGCGGCAGGTGAATATTACGGAGAAACACCAATAGTTCCGGCGGGCTCGTTCGTCATCGCTGCGGACGGCGGGCTCGATCACGCCCGTGCCTTTGACGTAATGCCCGACGTGGTGGTAGGTGATTTCGATTCGATCACGGGCAAACGCCCCACACCAGACGAGCGCACCGTCGAACTGCCGCCGGAAAAAGACGATCCGGATCTGTTATCCGCCCTCAAAATCGGATGGTTTCACGGTGCGAGGCTTTTCCATATCTACGGCGCGCTCGGAGGGCGAATCGACCATACGATATCCAACATCCAATTGATGGCATTGCTCGCCAATCATGGCGCCATCGGTTTTCTACATGGCAATGATTCCATTGTGACGGCGATATGCGATGGGAATCTTGACTTCGCAGCAAACGATGTCAAACCGGGTCGCATGATCTCCGTCTTCTCGCATTCCAACACTTCCGTCGGCGTTTGCGAAAAAGGCTTGAAATACGAAATAAGCGACGCGCTCATGACCAGCACCAAGGTTAACGGGGTCAGCAATGAGTTCCGGCATGGCCTGCCCGCACATGTCGGGGTCACCCAAGGCACGCTCATCGTGACATTCCCAGCCGAGGCGCCTCTGCCACAGGTCTCCTGGCATCATGCGTTCAAGGGTGATCTCGGCCCATTGGATACCCAAATCTCGTCTGCGCTTGTCGAACGCGGTCTGAAATCACATGCAGCGTGAGCGCTCACAGAAAATACGACGTTTTCTGAAACACACGTGCGAGTGCGTTGCCTTAAGTACAGGTGACGCACTAAAGTGGATGACGTTGGTAAACAATGGCTTCTGTGTGCCCAGCACACGTGTGGCCTACCCTAAAGGGAGAATTACATGACAGTTAAGATTGGTATTAACGGCTTTGGTCGTATCGGTCGTCTGGCTTTCCGCCGCATCTTCGAGCTGCAGGCTCGTGGCGGCCAGGCCGGTGACATTGAGGTCGCTGCAATCAACGATCTGACCACCCCGTCCATGCTGGCCTACCTGCTGAAGTACGACAGCACCCACGGCACCTTCCGTCATGACGATGGCACCCCGGTTGAGGTCACCTCCACCGAAGACTCCATCGTGGTTGACGGCAAGGAATACAAGGTTTACGCCGAGAAGGATGCCAACAACATCCCGTGGGTCAAGAACGATGGCGTTGAGTTCGTGCTCGAGTGCACCGGCTTCTACACCTCCGCTGAGAAGTCCCAGGCTCACATCAACGCTGGCGCCAAGAAGGTCCTGATCTCCGCTCCGGCCAAGGACGAGACCACCCCGACCGTCGTCTTCGGTGTGAACCACAACATCCTGAAGGCTTCCGACGTGATCGTGTCCGCCGGTTCCTGCACCACCAACTCCATGGCCGCTATGGTCAAGCTGCTGGATGAGAACTGGGGCATCAAGGCTGGCTTCATGACCACCATCCACGCCTACACCGGCACCCAGATGATTCTCGACGGCCCGCGCTTCCCGAAGGCTCGCAACAACCGCGCCGCCGCGATCAACACCATTCCTCACTCCACCGGCGCTGCCAAGGCCATCGGCAAGGTCGTTCCGTCCGTGAACGGCAAGCTGCAGGGTCACGCCCAGCGTATCCAGGTTCCGGATGGCTCCGTCACCGAGCTGACCACCGTTCTGAACAAGGAAGTCACCGCTGACGAGATCAACGCCGCATTCAAGGCCGCATTCTCCTCCACCGAATTCTACGGCTACAACGAGGATGGCATCGTGTCTTCCGACATCATCGGCGACACCCACGGTGGCGTGTTCGATCCGACCCAGACCGACGTCAACACCGTTGACGGCGTGACCATGGCTCGTACCGTTTCTTGGTACGACAACGAGTACGGCTTCACCTGCAACATGGTGCGCACCCTGCTGTACTTCGCTGAGATCTCCGAGTGAATCAATAGCGGAACAATCCGCACGATTCTAAGTAGAACTTAGTGCAAGGGCTTTCGCTTCACGGCGGAAGCCCTTTTGTTAACCGACGCAAATACGTACCGATACAAATACGTTTTAGAGTAGAGCAACATGGGTAAGAAAAAGCATGAGAAGGGAGCCGGTTCAACACCGGCAACAGTGCAACTGGAACAAGCGGGAATCCCATTCAAGACTTACGAATACGCACATTCAAACGACCATATGGATGACGGCTATGGGGTCGAGGCCGCCACCAAACTGGGCTTTGACGAGCATCAGGTGTTCAAAACGCTTATGGCCGATACCGGCTCCGAACGCGTGGTAGGCGTGGTTCCTGTAAGCGGACACATGGATCTGAAGGCGCTGGCCGCAGCGGTCGGAGCCAAAAAAGCCTCCATGGCCGACCCAAAGGTCGCCATGCGCGAATCCGGGTATGTGGTTGGAGGCATCTCACCGCTCGGTCAACGCACACACCACAAAACCGTACTCGACGAAAGCGCTTTGCAATATAGCGAGATACTGCTGTCGGGAGGCAAACGCGGCTTCTCAATCGGCATCGATCCCAACGATCTGATCAAAGTGCTTGACGGAGTAGCTGCACCTATCGGCACTCGGTAAAGTACTCGACGCTCGTAAAGTCCAATCAGCGGACCGGTTTCTTACGAAGTTCACTGGGAAGCACGAAATGCATGTTTTCCTTAATGGTTTCAATGGTGGCCACATCATTGAAACCTTGGCTTTGCAGCGATTCAATAACACCTGACACCAATTCGTCAGGTACGGATGCGCCCGACGAGATTCCCACGGATTCAACACCATCGAACCATGCGGGATCAAGCTCGGACGCATCATCCACACGGTGGGCCTTTCCGCAAGCACCATCAAGTACACCGCCAAAACGCGTGTTCAGCCCCTCCTGCGCAACCTCCATCAAGCGTACGGAATTTGACGAATTCGCCGAACCGACGATCACCACGCAATCCGACTGCTCGGCAACGAGTTTGACCGCAGCCTGACGATTCGACGTGGCATAGCAGATGTCGGAATTCGGAGGCATCTCAAGCCATGGGAAACGCTCCTTCAACGCGGCGATAGTGCCTGCCGTCTCATCCACGCTCAGCGTGGTCTGCGAAAGCAGCACCAACTTCGTATCCGAAGAAAAATCCAACGAATCGACATCCGACTCATGCTCAATCAGATGCACATGTTCCGGAGATTCGCCGACCACGCCAACAGCCTCATCATGACCCTTATGCCCGATGTAGATGATTTCGTAGCCTTCTTTGACGAAGCGCAATACCTCACGATGCACCTTGCTCACCAAAGGGCATGTGGCGTCAACAACATGCATGCCCCGAGCCGCAGCCTCAGCCTTCACCGCAGGAGACACGCCGTGCGCAGAGAAGACAATCGGAATTCCTGCGGAAGCCGCGGAATCGGGAATCTCAGCCAATTCCTGCACGAATACCGCACCCTGAGCCGACAATTCTTCAACAACATGCTTATTGTGCACAATCTGACGACGCACATACACCGGCGGCAGATCGTCAGTCCGAGATGGATTGGCAGCCTTGAGAATCGTCTGCACAGTCAGAATCGCCCTGTCGACGCCCGCGCAAAAGCCACGGGGATCCGCCAGTACGATGCGCTTGGTCATGATGGCCGCCTTTCGTTGCTTTGTGAAAACCTCATCAATACTAAGACATGGGCGGCACGCCGAAGAAACAGCATCGTCATACGGCATGAAACAGGTAAACTGTGGTGTTAGCCGGTAACGCTACCGTTACCGGAACCTATCCAACGGCACTATGGAGTGACTATGACCTGCATTAACCTGCCTGCCCGTACCGGACAGCAATTCTCCATCTCCCACGGCGACTATGAAGCCGTCATCACCGAACTTGGCGCAACTATGCGCAAACTGACCTATAAGGGCGAAGATCTGACCGTCGCCCTTGGCCCTGATGATCTGGTGACCTGCTGCCACGGCCAGATCCTCATTCCGTTCCCGAACCGTATCGAGGGCGGCGAGTACACGTTCGAAGGCAAGACCTATTCGCTGCCAATCGACGAACATGACCGCAACACCGCCATCCACGGCTACGGTTACCGCTCATTCTGGAAGCTGATCTCTCTTGCCGAAGACGCAGTGACCCTCGCCTGGCGCTCCCCCAACATGGTCGGTTACCCGTTTGACCTGTATGTCACCGCCACCTACAGCCTCGCCGATGACGGCATGCACTTGACCGTCAGCGCCTACAACAATGGCGACACGAACGCGCCGTGGGCTTTGGCCATTCACCCGTGGCTTGCCAACAGCCTTAACGGCTATGGAGACGAAATCGACGAGCACAACGCCAAGTGCAGCCTGACGCTGCCGGCACGCACACATGTCACCGTGGACGAAAACCTTATTCCGACCGGTACTGAGCCCGTTGACGGCACCAAGTACGACCTACGCGAAGACACACTGCTCACCGAGCAGCCGTTCGATGACGCATGGACCGATCTGGAGCACGCCGAAGACGGTTCCGTCACGGCAGTGTTCACCCGCGCCGATGGTAAGAAGGTCCGCGTCGGTGGCGACGAAACCATCACCTCGTTCCAGGTATGCACAGGCACCAAGTTCCCTGCATTCCAGCATCCCGCCGGCGTTGCCGTGGAGCCGCAGACCGCCTATGCCAACGCATTCAACACGGGCAACGAGCTGATTGTGATCAAGCCGGGCGAAACCACCAGCACCTCGCTATTCCTCGGTATGGCCGAGTGAACATGCGAGTGAACGTGACCGAGTAATCCAATCGGTTAAACCGACTGATTCTGGTCATATAAAAACCGAAGGATAAGCCTGAGCGGCCACCTATCGAACACCGGATTTGGCAAACGTCTCGCTCGTGTGCGATAATCCCGAAGGCTTATTAATCGTAAGTAAAGGAGTCCAATCATGGGCATGCGCGGACGTAAGCGCAAGGATCGTCGTAAGAAGGCCGCCAATCACGGCAAGCGTCCAAACGCCTGATCCCTGCCAGCGTGAATAACGCTACAGAACATTGAAAACCCCGCCGAATCACCATTGATTCGCGGGGTTTTCTCATACTTCTTCAGCCTGCCATAGAGCCTGCCACAAGTCCATTGCCGGGGGAACATGCACGGACTTATTCTCCGCAGCAATGGTCAAGCGTAGCTTCAAGACGGTCAATCAGACTCTGCGGGGCATGCTGCGGGCGCAGATACGCACGCATGGCTGCGATCAATGCCCGTTCACGCTCGTCGCAGCAACGTTCGGGGTCGAAACAATCACCGGAGGCGCTAACGCGCACACTGGTGTGCGTCACCCGGGTCACAGTGCCGTCCTCGCTGGTGGTGACAGTGGTGGTATGCCGTTCGATTGATTCACTCATGCGCTGTCCTTCCCTGCCGTGGCATAGCCACGTTCCTTCGCATAGTTGGCAAGCTCTCGTTTCAACTGCGTACGCGCACGATTGAGACGACTCATCACCGTGCCGATCTTCACACCCTGTTCGTCAGCCACCTGCTGGTATGACTTGCCATCAATCGCAGCATCGATGAACACCTGACGGCGTTCCGGTGAAAGCTTGGCGAGCGCCGCCATGATTTCCTCGGGCGCATAGGCATCCAAATATTCCTGTTCCGCGGATTTAAGTTCTTCCGAGGAATGCTCCGAAGCCGAATAAATGTCCCAATCGTCATATTCACCGGTGGAATCGTTAGCCCGCTGCGGTCTGCGTTTGGCTTTGGCATACTGGTTGAAATAGGCATTCCGCTCGATGGTCGTCATCCACGCGGCGAAATTCGTTCCCTCCTGAAAGGAGTCGAACGCCTTGAATCCCCGTTCGAAAGTATCCTGCACCAAATCTTGGGCATCATCGGGATTGTTGGTAAGCTTCATCGCCTGCCGGTACAACGCATCGACCACAGGCATAGCGAGTTTTTCAAAATGCGCCCTTTTACCTGCCGTAGTTTCCGTTCGTACTTCAGTCACAGCTTTATTGTAACCACCCAGACTTCCACATGCCATGCACATAGCTGACGGTAGAATGGCTGTTCGGTATCCGAAGAACAGGGAGAACACGAAATATGGCTTTGACTTTGGCATCAGCAGCACGTTTGCTCAGTGAGCATGGATTGTTGCGCGAAATCATCCAAGGAGACGCCTGGACGCTTGACGCGCAAACCATCAACGGATTCGACAAGCCATTCGGTTCAATCACCTATGACACCAGGCAGGTCGTATCTGGCGCGCTCCTGTGCTGCAAAGGCCGTTTCAAAGCGGAATATCTCGATGGCATCGATGATCGTGGACTTGCCGCATACGTTGCGGAAAACGACTTCTCCGCGGCGACAAAAGCTCCGGGACTTATCGTGAATGACGCGCGCAAAGCCATGAGTCTGCTGTCCGCGGCATTTTATGGGTACCCGCAGAACCAACTGAAAGTCATCGGCATTACCGGAACCAAGGGAAAAACCACTACCGCCTATCTCACTCAGGCTATGCTCAACGGCTGCTCCTGCGGCAAATGCGCTTTGTTCTCTTCCGTGGATAATTGCCTTGACGGACATACCTATGTCGAGTCCGATTTGACTACCCCGGAGTCCATGGATGCGTTCCGTATGATGCGCGAAGCCGCTGATAACGGCATGAAATACTTGGTTATGGAGGTTTCGTCGCAGGCGTACAAAGTCGATCGCGTTTTCGGACTTACTTTTGACGTCGCCGCATTCCTCAATATCAGCCCGGACCATATCAGCCCCATCGAGCATCCGACATTCGAGGATTACTTTCACTGCAAACGGCAGATCGTAAAGAATTGCCGTTCCTTGGTTCTCGGCACGGCATGCGCACACGCCGATCTTATTCGTCAGGATGCTGCAATCGCCGATATTCCCGTCACCACGTTCGCTCTTGGCGAAGCATCGGCCGCGGATGTGACCGCATGGCCGGAATCCGCCGACCATAGCCGTTTCGCCATTGCAGTGGAAGGTGAACAGATCGGCTCGCTCAGCCTGCAATTGGATGGCGACTTCAATTATGCGAACGCCGCCGCAGCCATTGCCATTGCGCATGCCGTTGGATTCGATTTCCACGAAACCGCCGCGAAGGAAGCGCTGCGTAATATGGAACCGGTACGTATCGCCGGTCGTATGGAGCATTTCCACGATACGAAGTCGAACACCATCGCCATCGTCGATTATGCGCACAATTATGCTTCCGTAACGGCGTTGCTTGACTATGTCGACCAACGCTACGGCAAGGACGACCCTGAAGTCACGCTGGTCACTGGATCCGCAGGCAATAAAGCGTATGATCGCAGATCGGAAATCGTCAGGGCTGCTCAGAATCGCGTCGACCATCTGATTCTCACCTTCGAAGACACGGATGACGAGCCTGTGGAACACGTCTGCCAAGACATGCTCGACAGTGTCACCAATCCTGATCTGGATGCGAGGATCATTCTCGACCGTACGGAAGCGGTGGAGTCGACCGTAGCAATCGACCGCAAGAATCCCAACCGCCTCCATATCATCCTTATCATCGGCAAAGGCAACGAGCGCTGGTTCAAGGACCACGGCAAGCATATTCCCTTCGAAGGCGACAACCACATTGTGGAACGTATTTTTGGGCTTGCCTGACCTGCAGCAACAGCCAACCATCATCGAGTAATCACCAACCATAAGGAATAATCCAACAATCATGATCACTCTTGAATTCACCGACGCAGCCACCATGGAACAGCAGGCCGTGCAGGCGGGTCTTACCCTGCCCATCGAACAGACCGCAGTGTGGGCCAAATATCAGAACACCATTGACGGACGTACGCCGTGGGGTGCGTATGTGGTGAAGCAGGACGGCGCTCCGATCGCATTCATCGCGCTCATCGATTACGAAACCCATGGCTACCACTATTTGAGGTCCGTTCATGGTCCGGCTTGGCTTGACAAGCCTTCCGCGCAGCTGGAAGCACAGGTTCGTGACCTGCTTGTTGAGGACGTACGCAAACGCGATAAAAACGTTGTGTTCCTGCGTATCGACTTGTGGGATTTCGAAGGCTCGTTCCCGGTGCTTTCCACCGTTCCTTACAACGAGACCGTGTATGTGGACCTCACCGGTGGCGATGAGGCGGTTCTTACACGCATGAAGAAGCGTGGCCGCCGCGACGTGCGTAAGGCGTTGAGGGAGAGCCCCGCCGCTTGTGCCGATGAGACCGCGCAGGCGATGGCTGATTTCTCCGAATACTACGAGGTCATGGTTGATACCGCCCACCGCGATGGCTTCTCCCCCGCTCCGATGAGCGACTATGTCGATATGATCAGCAATCTTGGTCCTGATCATGCGCGCGTATTCGCGGCACGTATCGACGGCAAGGTTGTGGCATGGTCCATCGTCACCATCAACGGCGATCACGCAGTCTATTACTATGCATGTATGCGTACGGAAATCATGCGCCAGCATGTTCCCGACAAGCTGATTTACGTTATATGCTGCGCGCTTGGCGAACAAGGTTGCACAGTGCTTGATTTAATGGGCATCGGCAACGATTTCGCGCCTTCATTGAAGAGTTTGAACGGATTCAAGACGAAATTCTCCGAGAGCATCGCACAGATTTCCGCAGGTCGCGATATTCCGGTCAAGAAGGCATTCTACCGTTCGCTCACACTGCTGCAGTCTCTGCGTCGCAAACTGCGCAAGTAATGACCGCATCTCGCAACGAATAGTGCAAAATATCGTACAAAGGGGGATGCAGCGAATCAATATCGCTGCATCCCCCTTTGTATTACATCACAGATCGTTGTATCGATGGATCGTCGACAACAACCGACGATCCATCATCGCCATGCATATATGCGATTACCGCACGTCATCGGAAGATGCATCATCCGCATGTTCAGTATTGGCAGCATCTTCGGAACCATCAGTATCTTCATCTTCAGCAAGATCCGGACCGACACTGCCGAAATCGTTGATATCGAAATCAGGATTGGCGTCAGATTCGAAATCGAGATCCGCCTCGTCCTGATCCTTACGCGGTTCCGGCTCAACAGCCGTCTGGAAGACACGTTCCGACTTCGGCTTCTTCAAATCGGGATTGACTTTCTCTTCCAGCATGAGACGTGCATCGCCAGCCGTGGTGAAGCTACCGCAAATCAGCACACCGTGACCATAGCCAACACCAAGCTCATCATCGGCGTCAACCATATTAACAGCCTCCTGAATGGCATCCGGCAGTTCAGGAACACACGTAACCCTTTCCGCACCAAACACGCGTTCAGCAACCGTTTTCAGGTCTTCCGCGGGCATCACACGATCACGCCACGAGTTTTCAGTGACAATCACATGGCTCAGTAATGGTTCGAGCACGCCCAAATACTCTTCGACCTGCTTGTCTCCCATCATGGCGATCACGCCGACGAGCTGCTGGAAATCGTAATTTTCCTCAATCGCGGCACGCAACGATTCTGCCGCATTCACATTATGCCCGCCATCCAGAATGATCGTTGGCGATGTACGAATCTGCTCGATGCGGCCTGGAATCCTCACCGTGCTCAACGCCTCAGCCACAAGATCACCGTCAAGCGCACCGTTGACGGGAATCACCACTTCCGCCGCGCACAGGGCCGCGAGCGCATTATGCGCCTGATGTTCGCCGAATTTGGCGACCGGCACTTCTGCGTACGTGCCATTCGGCGTACGCAGGGTCACAACCTGACCGCCGACTGCCGGAATGCGGGTCACGACTTCCGCTTCGATGCCGTCTCGCACCAGATTGGCATGGTTTTCCGCCGCCGCTTCCTCGATAATCGGCATGACGGCCTCTTCATGCGGTTGACGCCCAATAACCGCGGTGCAGCCCGGCTTGATAATGCCGACTTTTTCGGATGCGATCTGTTCCACGGTATTGCCAAGCCATGCCATATGGTCCATGTCGATCGGTCCGATAATGGCCGCATCGGCATCGAGCACGTTGGTGGCGTCCCAGCGGCCGCCCATACCGACTTCAACGATGGCCACATCGACCGGAGCGTCGGCGAACTTCCAGATGGCCATGGCGGTAAGCACTTCGAAGAAGCTCATTTTTGGCTTGTCGAGTTCTCCCATCTTCATGTCGACCATGGCTACAAGGTCTTTGATTTGATCCCAGGTATCAACGAAATCATCGTCGGAAAGCTGCTGTCCGTCGATGGCGATGCGCTCGTTGACATGTTCAAGATGCGGTGACGTGTACAAACCGGTTCGCATGCCGTAGGCGCGGCAGATCGCCTCGGTCATGCGCGCGGTAGACCCTTTGCCGTTGGTTCCGGTGATGTGAATCACACGGAACGACTGCTCGGGATGTCCCATGATGTCGAGGATCATCTTCATGCGTTGCAGGTCAAGATTGGTGGTATTGCGCTCTGATGGGCGGCTCATGATGTCGCGTTCGACGTCGATCATACTTTCATTGTTGCGATTCGGATGTTCGAATGACATATTCTTTCGGATTCCTCCCCTACCTTGGGATTGCTCACTCAATCTCCCCTATTCTATGTGCTTGCATGAACGTTGCGCGGCGCAAAAAGTTATAGGATGGTTTGCGGTAATTACGTAAGCATGGATAACCATATTCAGGAGATGTGATGAACGAAGTCATTACCGATAAAGACAAGGAGTATGAAGCCATGGAGCAGGCCAGCGCCCCCGGCCCCGATCAGGCGATGAGCGACCGTGTGAACAATCGTTCGCTGCGCCCGCGTTCCGAGGCGTTCAAAGAGTTCATGACCACCGGTTGGGATGATAATGAGCCGGCTATTGAACCGTTGGAGTCTTCCCATTACATTCAGGCTCGTCTTGACACGTTGGGTAAGGCCTTTCCCGGAGAGCGTATTGTGATTCCAGCCGGTCAGCCGAAAGTGCGCAACAATGACTGCGACTATGCGTTCCGTCCGGATACGACGTTTTCGTATTACACCGGTTTGGGTGAAGACTACGAGGCCGGTGCAGTGCTGGTGTTGAATCCGGTTGATCCTGATTCTCCGGAGGCTGCGGCCGGCAAGACGCATGTGCCGGAATTGTTTGTGGCTCCGCGTGCGAACCACTACACACAGGACTTTTTCATGAATGCCCATTATGGAGAATATTGGGTTGGACCTCGTGCCGGCTTGCAGGAGATGACTGCAATGACCGGTATTGAGACCAATGACATTGCACAGCTGTCTGACGCATTGAGCAAGGATGTCGGCTCTGAGGCTGGTGCCGTGCGTGTGCGTGTGATCCGCGAGGCTGATCCGCAGATCACCGAAATGGTGGAGGATATTCGCGAGGCGAACGGTTTCGCAGATCCGGATGGCAATACCGATGCCGATGACAAGCTTCATGAGTTTGCCGCCGAGGCTCGCATGTGCAAGGACGAATATGAGATTCGTGAAATGCGCAAGGCCGTTGCCGCAACCAAGCATGGTTTCGACAATATTCTGCGCAAGCTGCCGTCGTCGCTCGACAAGCCTCGTTCGGAACGTATGTTGGAAGGCGCGTTCAATGCCATTTCCCGTGAGGAAGGCAATGAGGTCGGCTACGATACGATCATCGCTTCCGGCGCTCATGCGCCGATTCTGCACTGGATGCGTAACACCGGTACCGTGGAGTCCGGCGATCTGCTGCTGATTGATGCCGGTGTGGAAGTCAATAGCCTGTATACGGCCGACATCACGCGCACGTTCCCAACCAACGGTAAGTTCACTGATTTCCAAAAAAAGTTGTATCAGGCGGTTTTGGACTCCCAGCAGGCTGGTTTTGAGGCTGCCAAGCCGGGTGCCACGTATTCCGACATTCATCATGCGTGCATGCGTGTGATCGCTGAACGCCTGCACGAATGGGGCATTCTTCCGGTCGATGTCGAGGAGTCGCTTTCTCCGGAAGGACAACAGCATCGACGTTGGCTCGCCTGTGGTGTGGCCCATCATCTTGGTTTGGATGTGCATGATTGCGCTCAGGCACGTTATGAGTCGTATCAGGGCGCTGCGATTCGCCCTGGTATGATTTTCACGATTGAACCGGGTCTGTATTTCCGTGAGGATGATCTGTTGATTCCACCGGAGTATCGCGGCATCGGCATTCGCGTTGAAGATGATGTGCTGATGACTGAGGATGGTCCGGAATGGATTTCCGCCGGCATTCCAAAGCAGATCGATGAGGTCGAAGAGTGGATGGCCAGCATGGCTGCCGAAGGTGCAAAGGCCTGATATGCCAACGCCTGAATTCATTCTCGAGTTACGCAAGAAAGTCGGTCACGATCTCCTGTGGCTGATGGGCGTCTCCGGCTATGTCGAAGACGAGCGGGGTCGTGTACTTCTTGGCAAGCGTTCCGATACCGGCGAATGGGCCATGGTGTATGGCATTAATGAGCCCGGCGAAGAGCCTGCCGACACGGTGGCACGTGAAGTCAAAGAAGAGACTGGCGTGGATGTCATCGTCACCGATTTGGTGTCGGTGAAGTCCTCCCATAGGGTGCTTACGTATGCGAATGGCGACAACACCATGTATATGGATCACCTGTTTATATGCAGGCCGGATCCAAATGGCAATACCGAACCGTTCGTAGGTGACGAGGAGAGCCTCAACGTAGGCTGGTTCTCCCCCGACGATCTGCCTCAGCCCCTGGCCGACACCACAGTGGAACGCATGGGCTACGTGCGTGAGTACATCAAGAACAAGGCGAACGGCGACGCACACGCGCAATTCTCCTTCAACGGTACGATTCGCTGAACACAGTCACAATTGAATATATACACAAGAGCTGGTGTGACGGTTCATGATCGTCGCACCAGCTCTTGTGTATGTCAGGAAGCCGCGAAACTCACTCCGGCATCAAATTCCTTTGGCGAGCAACTCGTGCAGCTGAGCGCAATGTTCTCGCTGTTCACGCGGATCAGGCACCGGCAGCGATGCCAACAACTTCTGCGTGTAGGGATTCTGCGGGTTATTCATAACCTGATCGGCATCACCATGTTCCACAATCTCACCCTTATGCATCACCATAATGCAATCGGCCAGCATATCGACCACGGCAAGATCATGGGTGATGAACAGGCATGCGAAACCTATTTCCGCCTGCAGTTTCTTGAACAGCTCCAACACCTTCGCCTGTACCGGCACATCCAATGCAGAATTCGGCTCGTCAGCGATAAGCAGGCTCGGCTTAAGAACCAACGCTCGTGCCAAGGAGGCACGCTGACCGCCAGAAAGCTCATGCGGGAAACGGTTCATATATACCATTTCGAACAGATCTCCCACATAGTCGCTCGCTTCCGACACAGACGAGTACTTTTTATGCACGATCAATCGACATCCTTTATGACACGCCGAAAGACAGAACTTGCGCCAAGTAATTAACTACGTTAATATATCAACAGGTTCAACGAATGGTCCGTGCACTGGCGCAAGGAGGTGTTATGAGTAATTACAGTGCTCAGCAATCATCGATTTCCGAGAATAATCGATCCCGCATCTTGCAATACCTGTATCACAACGGCATCTGCTCACGTGCGCAAATCGCAAAGGCAGTCGGATTGACTCCTGCGGCAATCACCAAAATCACGGCAAAACTGCTCGCACAGAACATCATCGAAGAAACTGGCGACATGGAAGGCGATAAGAATCGTCGTTCCATCGGGTTGAATCTCAACTGCGGAAAATACCATGTGATTGGCTTGAAATTCGCACGCAGTTTGGTGCAAATCGGTCTGTTCGATCTTAAATGCAACCGTATTTCGCTTACCGATCTTCCGACCGTCAGCGAAGAAAACATCAACGAGACAGTCAAACAGATCCACAACACCATTCGTCACCTCATCGCCAAAGACGAGAAAATCGTGGCAGTCGGCATGGCAGTCCCCGGACCATACCTTGTCGAAGAAGGGCATACCGCACTCGTCTCCTCCATGCAGGGCTGGCGCAAAGTCAATTTCATCAAGGAATTCAGCGAAGCCTTCGACGTACCTGTGTTTGTAGAGCAAGATGCACGCGCAGGCGCCTTGGCACAGTTCCTGTTCAATCCGGAACTGTCCGAAGGATCCCTCGCCTACTATCTGCTCGGCGAAGGCATCGGTCTTGGCATCATCGACAATGGCACGATCTATTACGGTGCCCACGGCACCGCCACCGAAATCGGACACATCTCCGTTGACGTCAACGGCAAACCCTGCGACTGCGGCAATTACGGATGTCTCGAACGTTACTGCTCGGCCAATGCAATCCACGAAATGCTCAACAAGCAACCGTATATCGTTCCCGGATGCGAAACCATGACGCACGCACAGGCATGTGCCGCGCTATTCGCCAAAAACGCTGCCGGAGACGAAGCAACCGCGGAACTCACCTCTGAAATCGCACGATATATCGGATACGGCGCAGTCAACATCATCAACGCATTCAACCCGACGCATATCGTACTTGGAGACATCGTTTCCCAAGCCGGGCAGCCGCTACTTGACGAAGTCAAGCAGGTCGTTCGAGAACGCACCATTCCCGAAGTCAGCTGCAATACCGAAATCACCTTATCCACACTACCCACTGATGCCACCGTCACCGGTGCCGCCGCCGTGGCCATCACCAATTTTCTAGAACATCCTTCGATGTTCTTTGACGTCGCATAGCACGCCACAACCAAAGAAAGGAACACCATGTCCAAGCCAATCGTCATCTCTCTCGGCGAAATCCTATGGGATATGCTCCCCACCGGCAAACGTGCCGGCGGCGCACCCGTCAATTTCGCATATCATGCGTCTCAGAACGGCGCGGAAAGCTTCGCCATCAGCGCGGTCGGCAACGACGAACTGGGCAATGAGCTGCTTGCAGACGCCCACAAGGCCGGCATCAACACGCTGGTGCAGACCAACGAATACCCGACAGGCACGGTTGACGTGGCTCTGACCAACGGCATTCCGGAATACACCATCGTCGAAAACGTGGCATGGGATCACATCAAGCTCACCGACGAGCTCATTGAAGCCGTATCCAAGGCCGACGCCGTCTGCTTCGGCACCCTCGGCCTGCGCTCCCCTGAATCCCACGACACCATCGTCGAGCTGCTCAAGCACACCAAGGAAGGCGCACTGAAGTTCTTCGACATCAACCTACGCGCCAACTTCTACTCCAATGAACTCATCGAAGAGCTGCTCAGCTACGCGAACATCTTCAAGATCAACGACGAAGAGCTGATCATGATGCGCGACATGTTCTCCATTCCTGCGTGCAATGACGAAGAGGCATGCAAGTGGTTCATCGACCGCTTCAACCTCGAGTACATCATTCTGACCGGCGGTGCCACGTTCAGTACTATCACCACCAAGGATGGCGAGATTTCCACCCTGCGGACCCCGCATGTCGAGGTTGCAGATACCGTCGGTGCCGGTGATTCCTTCTCCGGCTCCTTCACCGGCAAGCTGCTGACCGGTGCTCCGCTCAAGGAAGCCCATCGTGCCGCCGTGAACACCGCGGCCTACGTGTGCACCAAGGAAGGCGGCTGGCCGACCTACCCGGCGGAAGGCGTTCCGGATTATCTCTCCGAAGCCGGTAAGTAATCCCAGTTTTTCCTTTCATCATCACCAACGAGGCCATGTCTGCCATCATGGCCTCGTTTTTCATACTCATATTCAATCCGCAACTTGTGCAATCCCGAACTCCTATGCCCGCCCATGGTTTAGCTGGGCCAATATGATGTTATGCGAATTGGACATGGATTATTTCGACATTCGGGTCAGGCAGTAAGCCCATGTTCCGACTTCGCTCACAGCACAAGAAAAGCAGTATATGATTTGCGATTATTGACATTCCGTGATATCTTGAAAAATCCGGCCTTGCACCGGATGCTTGATAATTCAAGATTGGGGATGATCGGTTTCGACGGTGACCTGTTCGTCGCAGGGAAGCGTGCCGAGAACGTAGGGTCCGCTCGTGGATGCCCCCTACAAAAGAATAAGTGCTAAATCTAACCGCACTGAGTTCGCTCTCGCTGCCTGAGCTTCGCGCCAGGATTAACCAGTGAGCAGCCGCTCCGTTCACTCCTTCTCGTCTTTGGGAGGATGTTGAGCGTCGTTAAGAAGACTTGCTTTGTCGACTGAGCCACAGGGCCGGCAAGGGACTTTTACTGTAGATATGCTCGCCATCAGTTGTCTGCGACATCGATGGGGGCAGAAAAACCGCCGCACGGCCAGCAGACTACGCACGTAGAAGACTGAGGGTTCGGTTATCGGACCGGGGTTCGATTCCCCGCATCTCCACGGATTGAAAGCCGCCAGAAATGGCGGCTTTTCCTTTATTCCCAACGGTTTGCGCCACTTCCCCAATTCACTGCAAATCACTCCAAATCACTACATTTACCGCAAAGACGTGGGCAAAATGTGGGCACGAATCAAGCCGCCAGCCCCTTGCCGTCGCCGATCGCCCTCGCCAGCAATCCATCCATCGCATCGCCGACGGCATCCAGATCATCGTCGAAGAGATCCGCATACACGTCCAAGGTCATCGTCGCGCTCTTGTGACCGAGCTGCCTTTGCACCGCCTTGACATTCGCGCCGGCATGAACCAGCAGTGAGGCGCACGTATGCCGCAGGTCGTGGATCGTCATCGAGTCCGCGATCGCATCTCCCAGGCTGCGCTTCTTCGCCCAGTAAAACCAGCTCGACGTGATGCATGGCCCGTGCGTCTTGCGCAGATACGAGCCGGTACGCCTGTCGGGAAAAAGCAGGTCGGACTGCAGACGGCCACTGCAGGCATCCTCAAGGCATGGCCGCAGCAAGCGCGGGAAGATGACGGTGCGCTCCTCCCCCGTCTTCGGCACATCCACCACGATCTGATGATTGACCTCGGTGGCCGACCTGCGCACATGGATCCGCTGCCTGTCCAAGTCCACGTCACCGACCTGCAGCCCCACCAGCTCGCCCCAGCGCAGACCGCACAATCCAAGCGTGAGCACTATCGAACTGCGCCAGTCGGAAGCGTCGGCCAACGCCAGCAGCTGGTCGATGGTCAGATACACGTGCTTCTTGCGACGTTTCCTGGGCAATTCGAGATCTTCGCATGGATTGTCGTGTATGCACTTGTCGGCCTTGGCTTTTGCAAGCAGTGCGCGGAGGATTCCTTCGGCGCGGAGCACGACGCTCGCGCTTTTCGATTCGGACAATGCGCTGACCCACACCTGCACTTTGTCGTGCGTGATCGACTGCACCTCGCGCATGCCCCATTTCGGCATCACGTGCACGCGCCACGCCCTTTCCAGCGTCTCGACGTAGCTTGGCTTGGCCTTGGTCCTCTTCGCGGCCAGCCACGGCACCCAGAAGTCTTCAACCAAGCGTCTTCCGGCCTGTGGGTCGATGTATGCTCCGACGCTTTTCGCGGTGGTCACGTTGGCCGCGCCCCACGCATCCGCATCCATCTTGCGCCGGAATCCTCTTTTGCCTGTGGGCGTTCCGTCCGGCTTGCGGTAGCGCACTTCGTAGCGTTTGCCGCTTTTCGTCGCATATTGGCGTATCGTGTAGGCCATGCCGCCTCCTTGTTTGCCGACTTTGCCAAGTATAAGGGAGGCGGGGCCGACGTGCATCGTCGGGCTCCGCCCGTGGCTGGCTCCCCGACACCATCGACCAATGGAACGCCAACCGTCCGGGCCGAGGCGTCGGCGGCGGCAGGCCACGCAAGCATCCGGCGGAGTGACGTCCGCCCCGGAGCTCGCCAACGAGCGCCGGGGCGGACGATGCCATATTGCTATTGACGGTTTGCGTCCATTCCGGAGAGGATTCTGTATATCGGCGGGATTGTTGGTATGGGGTACTGGCTCATGGTGTTGTTGATGTTGTCATAGAGGTAAGGCCAGATGGCGTCGTATACGGCTTGTTTCTCTTCGTCTCTTTCGATTGACTGGCCTTCTTGGAACGTGGCCTGGTAGTTGAGCGTCATTTCGAAACACACGCCGCCATCCCCTTGGGGCTGATCGTTTTGCCGGGAAACCACCTTAAGGCTTGCGTCGATGCATACAGGCCCGTCTAGGTCGCCGTCGGCATGCGTGAGCGGCACGTTCAGCTGGAAGTCAAATGCGTATGAGCCCGCTTGCTTCGGCATGTGTTCCAAGTGGATTTCGCTGTGTTCCGATATTTTCGAAAGTGATGTGATGGTTCTCATGCCGGAGTCGTCTCCACTTGTAGGGTTTTCTGCGCGCTTTGGCCCATCACGCTGATTTGAGAGATAGGCCCGTAGCTCGGGTTATGGATGACATAGCTGAATTCGATCTGGCCACACTCATGCGTCACCGCGACAGGCTCTGAATAATCGGCAGCAGATTCGGTGTCATCGTCGACGACTCGATGTTCGATGATGACACCGACCGCGTGCGCGTAACGGCGAATCTCGCCCATGGTGGGATCTTTGGTGCCTCCGTCGATGGCTTCGAGCTCGGTCACCGTGACGCCGATGCGTTGCGACACGGTCTCGGGATCGATGTGCTTGGCTTCGCGCATGGCGGCGAGCGCAGCCAGAAGCTGGTCGTCGTTGGCTACGAGTCTGCGCGCGCGTTCGCGCAGATGCTTGTAATTGGTTCCACGCTTTCTCATGTTTTCTCCATCGTCTGCTGTGTTTTCAGTTTATGGTATCGGGGTGGTATTCGGTGAGGCCTGTCCATCCATCGTCACGGCATCTGTCCACTATTTGCCCCGCTTGGACTGCGAATCCCGTCTGTTTGTCGTAAAGTTCGATTTCGTCGCGTGTGCCCTTCTTGCACATAAGTCGCGCGCCGACTATCCATCGTTCCTTTCTGCGTTCCTTGTGGAAGAGCCGTGCGCTGATGCGTTGTGCTCGTTCGTCCTTCCATTCAGGCCATCGGATTTCGTAGACGCCTGGGGCATGGATCATGTCCTTGACCTCAAGGATCGGGACGAGCCGTCCTTCCATGGCTCTGCTTAGTCGGTTTTCGAATTCCGCTCTGGCCATGCTTTCCAGATAGTCGGCCTGTTCGCCTGAGCCGAATTGGTCGCTCACGTAGCAGTCCCACGCGTCATCGAGGGTTTTAGCATCGTCATTGACGACCCAGAACAGCTTGTTACGCCCCCAGTCGGAGCAGATCGACGGCGCCGGTTCCTTCGGCGGCGCGGGAACGGGGATTCGTAACATGCGTGGAAGTATATTCCGACCTCGGTACACAGTTTGTGCTTGCATCATCGGGAAGCGGCAAGTTCCAGGACTTCATCAGACTTCGGAAAGGCGTGTCGCCGCACCCTTCCGATTTGCGTTATTATGGTTGCAGTGCTACCATAGTTATATCACCAAGGAAAGGAGGTGGGCATGAAATGGACGGAAATCGCAACCGCGGTCAGCGCCATCGTGAGCAACGTGCTCTCGCTGGCCGCGATCATCATTTCGCTCAGGCGCAAGCCGCCGAGGCATAGGAAATGATCGAAGGTTCCGAGCGCTCGTACCGCCCGGAACCTTCGGGTTCCCATTCTATTTCATGGATCGCTATGAAGACAAGCACGTTGTTCTGCGTCTGCGCCGTCGCCTGCGCGCTCTCGTCGTTCGCCGCCGGCATGTCCGGCAAGCCGATTGTCGCCGGCCTGTTCGGTCTGGCGTCGGGCGGATGGTGCGTCGCCACGCTCCTCATGGCAAGGAGGGGCGGCGATGACGACTGAGTACCTCAGCTTCACGCAGCTCGCCGAGCGGATCGGGGTCAAGACCGGCGCGCTCGGTCACTACAAGCTCCCCCAACCGGACGCCCTAATAGGCCGCACGCGCGGCTGGCTGCCAGAGACCATCGACGCGTGGAACGCCGCAAGGCCCGGGCGCGGGGTCGGCGGAGGAAGGCCACGCAAACGCAAAACGTCCGAATAAAACGAAAAGACGCCCCTCCCCCGGCCTTGAAAAGCCGGAAGAGGGGCGTCCTCATGCATGGACTACTTCGACCGTCCGCCACCTCTGAACGATTCCACGATTCGCGGAATCAGCGACGCGAACGTGCAGGCGAAGCTCAGATAGGCCGCCGAATCCAATTTCAGAGCCACGAACACGATTGAGCATGCGAAAGCCGCGATCGTCACCGTCGAGAACATGGCCGAGGTGAACTTGAACACCCAATTCTCGGCGCGTCTATCCTCCCGATAGGCGTCCCTCATGTCCTGGTCGGCCTTGATGTCGGCTTTCTGCGCCTCCTCGGCCATGCGGAGTATTCGGTCGGCAGCGCCCGGCAACGTCTTCTCGTAGGATGCGAACTCGTGGGATGGGGGCAAAGGACCGCTCATTGCGGTCATCTCCATCCTCGCGATGTCTGAATGTCCTACAGGCTGTCCATCGAATGGCGAATCTGCCGCCCCACCCTGTTCCACGCTCGATATTGAATCTCCGCCGCCGACATGACCTTCGGCTGCTCCGACCTCCTGACGCGTCCCGTCAGCCCCGCGATCATGCCATCGCGGAAACCGCGCGCCGCCATGTCCGTCTTCGTCTTCCGCGCGGTCGAATTCATCCTCTTCATCGTCCACGACTCCTCCTGATGTGCGACAACCATACCCTTCACATATTATTCGCAATCCTTGGAAAAAGCTCGAAAACCGTCATCCTGCACGAAAAACACGAAACGACGCCCCCCGGCGGCGAAAAGCCGGAAGAGGGGCTTCCGTTTTGTTAAAAACGGGCGCGAATTATTCCGCAGGAGCTTTTTGCACGCGAATGTTACGCCTTGCCGAGCGTGGCGACGCTTGCGCCGTCCGACACCTCAGGCAGGCCGGCGACGCTGGTGACGACGCTCAGCAGGGTGGCCATGAGCGTGACGCTCAGGCAGTTCGCCCAGTCGACGTCGAGGATGCCGACCATGCCGGTGCCGACCACGGCGAGCTGGGTCTGCGCCGCGGTCTTCAACGCGCGGACCGCGGTGGCCCTGCACCAGTCCATGACCGGATTGTCCGTCACCGTATCCAGCGCCATTCTGCCGGACGGACTATGGGGCTGCTACGACGCATCCAACAGCGTGATACTCATTGACAGGCGCCTTACCTACACGGCGAAAAGATGCGTGCTCACACACGAGCTGCTGCACTGGAAGCATGGCGACGATGGTTGTGCGAACGATCGTTCGAAGCAGGAACGACGCTGCCGCACGCAGACAGCGCTCCTATTGGTCAACCCTGCCGAGCTCGCACTACTCGAACGCATGTACGAGTACGAATGGCAGATCGCGGACGAACTCAACGTGACCACGCAGGTGTTGGAGGATTACCGGCGAACCATCACGCCGACGTAGAATGTGCGTTATTCTACAACTTGGAGAGGGGAAAGTTTATATATGAAGAAGACGATAGCTGCAACGCTGGCCGCAATGCTGACGATGACAATGGTGGCGTGCGGCGAGAACGACACAGCCAACGAAGAACAGGCAACGAATTCAGACAATCAGACGGACTCGCAGGAATATGCAAGCGGTGACCCTGACAGCGGAGAAGACGGAACGCCAATCGCAAGCGGACTGTCCGGCTCATGCGATGGCGATTCTGATTTGATGCCGTCCGCCAGATTGGAAACCACAGGACAATACCTTGGAATCTCGATTGACGGTTACGATAAAGTCAAGGATTTGGCGGCCTCGCAGTTTTACGCTTACACGTTCCTCATCAAGAATCCCGGAGACGACGGCACTTGGTACCAGATAAACCTTGCTGATTATCTAGCTACAGAAGGGACAAAGCGTGAGATAACGAACCTAAAAACCAACGAGAGCAACACGTACCCTGGTTGGACCACGTCAGACGACCAGACCACATTCGAGACCAATATTCCAGACACGATGATTCACCAGGAGGAAGGGAACCTCACTTGGACATTGGCTCTTACCGTCGATGGAGAGGAGATGGCGCATTGCCCGGCAGGCGGGGATGCGGATCTCAAATAAGCGAATACAAAAAAGCCCCCACAAATGTGAACTGAACCGCACCCCGATTGTTGGACTGAAGAAATTCAGATTCGATGATCGGAGGTG